>Ga0315909_10006923_pt1 | contig 12721 bp, 18 predicted proteins | sample LakEriMetagenome_11_FD_203527 | JGI IMG/M metagenome (GOLD analysis project Ga0315909, IMG submission 203527) | Freshwater fungal communities from buoy surface, Lake Erie, Ohio, United States - Buoy 2 MA125 | ecosystem: Environmental > Aquatic > Freshwater > Lake | place: USA: Lake Erie, Ohio...
AGAGCTCTCGGCTATCGGCACGAAGATCCTCAATGTCTTCCAAGAGGATGTGAACTCCCGGCAGGACTGGGAGCGTGCATATAAGGATGGCCTCGACTACCTCGGGGTGAAGACGGAAGATCGCAATAAGCCGTGGGCTGGATCCTGCGGACTGTACCACAACATGATTATGGAAGCCGCCGTGCGCTTCCAGTCGAACGCGATCATGGAGATCTTCCCGGCGTCCGGTCCAGTCAAGACGCAGATCGTTGGCGAGGTTACCGAAGAGAAGGAAAACAAAGCCACTCGCATCCAGACGGACATGAACTACCTGCTGACGCAGGACATGAAGGACTACCGGCCTGAGACTGAGCGCATGCTGTTCGGTCTGGCGCTGTGCGGTAGCGCCTTCAAGAAGATCTGCTTCGACCCGCTGACAGAGATGCCGGATGTGAAGTATGTTCCGGCGCAGGACTTCATTATGCCTTACGGCGCTACGTCTCTCACGACAGCCGACAGGTACATCCATGTGATGCAGAAGTCCTTGAACGACGTTAAGAAGCTTCAGTACACTGGGTTCTATCGTGACGTTAACCTCCAGGCCGACTACGAGTCCAACTCTCAGCTTCAGGACAAGATTGACAAGATTAGCTACGAGTACAAGCAGGGGGATGATGAATCCGTTACTCTGCTTGAAGCTCATATCAATCTCGATATTCCTGGCCTGGAGCACACTGACGCTGATGGTACTCCTACTGGTATTGCATTACCTTATGTCGTCACAGTAGACAAAGCGTCTGGCAAGGTTCTCTCTGTATACAAGAACTGGGATGAGGATGATCCGAAGAAGAACAAGCTCATCTGGTTCTCTGCGTACAACTATGTGCCCGGTATGGGCGCGTATGGATATGGCCTCATCCACCTGATCGGCGCGAATGCGAAGGCGTCTACTGCCATCCTGCGCCAGTTGATCGACAGCGGTACCTTGGCGAATCTCCCGGGTGGATTGAAGGCGAAGGGCCTGCGTATTGCCGGGGACGACTCCCCGATTCAACCTGGAGAGTGGCGCGATGTGGATGTGGCGAATGGGGATATCGCGAGGGCCCTGTATCCGCTGCCATACAAGGAGCCGTCTCAGACGTTGTTCCAGCTTCTTGGCAATGTGGTGGAAGACGGTCGCCGTCTGGCTTCGATTGCGGATGCCGAGATTGGGGACGTTAACGGGCAAGCGCCTGTAGGGACAACCCTCGCCCTTATGGAACGGGCGCTGAAGGTGATGTCGGCTATTCAAGCCCGTCTCCACGCCTCGCTCCAGGATGAGTTCTCCATCCTTGTTCGGGTTATCCGCGACAGTGGATCCGAACGCTACAAGATTGACTTCGGAGAGATCCAGGGCAGCAAGAAGGCTGACTTCGATAATCGCATCGATGTGATCCCTGTCTCCGATCCAAATGCGGCCACGATGTCGCAGCGGGTGATGCAGTACCAAGCTGCAATCCAACTCGCTGCCCAAGCGCCGCAGTTCTACGACCTGCCTGAGTTGCATCGGAAGATGCTGGAAGTCCTCGGCGTCAAGGATGTGAAGAAGATCATCCCAGAGCAGACTGACGCCCCGCTGTTGGACCCGATCTCGGAGAACATGAACCTGACGAACATGAAGCCTGCGAAGGCTTATCAGGTCCAGGATCACGAGGCGCACATCAAGGCCCACATGGCGTATGTCCAGAACCCTTCGGTTCAACAGCAGTTGGGACAGAATCCTCAGGCAAACGCGATCTTCGGCGCTTTCATGGCGCACATTGCGGAGCATGTCGGCTTTGCTTACCGCTCTCAGATCGAGCAGAAGCTGGGTATCCCGCTTCCGGCACCCGGGGAACCGATGCCTGGGGATGTGGAATCGCACCTTTCTAAGGCGATTGCGGACGCTTCGCAGATGCTTCTTCAGCAGGCGCAGACTGACGCCCAGCAGCAACAGTTCCAGCAGCAGGCTCAAGACCCTGTTGTGCAGTTGCAGCAGGCTGAATTGCAGATCAAACAGGCTGAGTTACAACAGAAGGCGCAGGAAGCGCAGCAGAAAGCTCAGTTGGAGATCGTCAAGAACCAGACGAAGGCTCAGGTTGAGTCCGCTCGGATCCAATCTCAGGCGCAGGCCACTCAGCAGGCCGCTGTTCAGCGCCAGCAGCAGGCTCAAAGCGAGTTGGCTTTGGAGAATCAGCGCCTCCAGATCGAGATTCAGCGCCTCCAGACAGAGCGCAAGGAGTCTGATGCCCGTATCTCTGCCGACATGCAGCGTCTCCAGACGGAAAACGACATGGCGAAGGCGAAGATAGCGGAGATCCTGGCGCGTATGGACTCCATGGGATCGAATGCTTAACCTCAAAGACAAGTTCTCTAAGAGAATCGACGAGCTTTCGGAGACTAGCGCCGCTTATCTAGTCTCTGGCTCGTGCGCAGACCACACAGAATACAAGATGATGGTCGGAAAACTCGCCGGATTGCAGCAGGCGAAGCAAGAGTTCCAGGAAATCTGGGACAAGTTTGTTCACCAACAAGAAGAAGACTGACGCAGACGCTGTTTACGCGCAAAGGAAACTCATGAACGCACTTCCAACTCCGATTGGATACAAGATCCTTGTCAAAATGTACAAGGTCATCGAAGAAAAGACGAAAAGTGGGCTCTATCTGCCCGACCAGACGAAGCAGGACGAGAATACGGCGTCCTTAATTGCTCAGGTGCTTGAGGTTGGGCCTGATGCCTACCGAGATCAGACCAGATTCCCTAGTGGCCCGTGGTGCGCCAAGGGAGATTACGTCATTCTGCGTAGCTACTCGGGTACGCGCATTAAGATTGACGGCGAAGAGTACCGGCTCATCAATGACGACACGCCGGAAGCGGTTGTTCCTGATCCGCAGAAGGTTGAGAGGGTCTAATGCCGGAAGAATACATGGAATCTGAACTCATCCTCCCTCAGCCTGAGGAAAAAGAGGAGCAGAAGACGCAGGAAGTGGAAGACGAGTTCGACATCGAAGTCGTTGACGACACTCCTGAGGAAGATCGCCGTCCTCCGCGCACGGAAACCAAAGAGCCGGAACCGCAGGGCGAAGAAGACGAACTGAAGAACTACTCGGAGAACGTGCAGAAGCGCATCAAGCGTCTGAAGTACGAGTTCCACGAGGAGCGCCGACAGAAAGAGAAGTCGGAGCGGGAGAAGGCTGAGGCGCTGAATTACGCCGCCGTCCTTCAGCAGCAGTTGGAGCAATTCCGTCAGCAGAACGAAGCCAGTCAGCGTGCGCTCGTACAGACCTCTGTTAAGCAGAAGGGTTCTGAGCTTGAAGCCGCCAAGCGCCAGTTGAAAGAGGCGTATGAGTCTGGCGATACGGACAAGATGGCTGCGGCGCAGGAAGCCATTGCAGTGCTTGCTAATGAAAAGCGAGTCCTGGAATCGTACACCCCGCCGACTGGGGCCAGTGTAAGCTATCTACAGCCACAGGAAACACCACAGCCTCAGTACACTCCCCAGCCTGCACCGCAACCTCAGGCTCCTCAGGTGTCCGCTAAGGCTGTGTTGTGGAAGGAACGCAATCCGTGGTTCGGTCAGGACATGGCGCTCACAGGTTACGCTATCGACATCCACAACAAGTTGGTCAACGCTGGAGTTGATACGGAGTCCGATCAGTACTACCAAGCCATCGATTCTGCCGTGAATCAATTCAAGAACAACATTCCTGGGACGCAGGAAAAACCTGCTACCCCAGCACCCAAGCCCAAAAACGGTGTCGTCGTTAGTTCGTCTCGGACGCCTACCGGCCAAACCCGCACCAAGGTACAGCTTACGGAATCGGCCCTTGCCGTCGCCAAGCGCCTGGGGATCACACCCCAGCAGTACGCCAAAGAACTACTGAAGCAGCAAAAGGAGATGGAATAACATGAAGCCGAACCGTGAGATGGAAACCCGGGAAGCTGAATCCCGCGTAGAAACCTGGAAGCCCCCCTCGCTTTTGCCCGAACCTGCCCCCAGTTCTGACTGGGTATTCCGGTGGGTTCGCAAATCAATCCGTGGTGAAGCTGACCCCTCCAATGTGTCCATGCGTCTTCGTGAAGGATGGACTGTTGCGAGAGCGGAGGATCACCCGGAGATCATGGCTGAGATCGTGATGAACGAATCGAAGTCTGGCATGATCGAGGTTGGCGGTCTCATTCTCTGTAAAACCTCTCGGACGATGGCGGAGCAAAGGAATCGTTATTACGAGGACATCACTCGCCGTCAGACCGATGCGGTCAACAATAATCTCATGAAGGAAAATGATCCTCGTATGCCGCTCTTCAAGGAGAGTAGCTCGAAGGTCACCTTCGGAACAGGAAATTAGAGGAAGAACATGGCTGCTACTGCTACTCCCTATGGCCTGATCCCGTACGAACTGGCTGGTGGCGCTCTCCGCGCTGCCGCTCGGAAGTTCCCGATTGGTGCGAACAACACCAACGCCATCTACTTCGGATCTGCCGTAAGTCTGAACTCTGGTGTGATCACCGTCATCGGTGCCACGCCCACCACCACCCGCAACACGAACACCCCGGTCGGCATCTTTGTCGGCTGCGAATACGTCGACACGACTGGCCGTCCGACCTGGGCCCAGTACCTCCCGGCTGGTGCGACGAATGCTGGCCTGACGAAGATCGTCGTCTACGTTGTTGATGACCCCCGGGTTGTCTTCAAGGTGCAGGCTGACGAAGCCGTTGCTACGACTGCCCTCGGCCTGAACGCGCCGCTGGTGAATGTGACCTCTGGCTCCACCGTCAGCGGGAACTCGACCACGGCTCTGGATGGTTCGGCTGTCGCCAGCACGAACACGTTCGCTGTCAAGATCATCGGCTTTGTGGATTCGGTCTACTCTCAGCCGGGTGATGCCTATACCGACTGTCTCGTTATCTGGAACCAGGGCGTCCACGCCTACCAGAACGCGACGGGCGCGTAAGAACTGAACAAGGAAAGGAGATAAATCATGGCGATTACTCGTTCACAGATGTTGAAAGAGCTTGTCCCTGGCCTGAACGCCTTGTTCGGTCTGGAGTACGCTCGGTACGGTGAAGAGCACAAGGAGATCTTCGAGATCTCTAGCTCGGAACGTGCGTTTGAAGAGGAGGTGAAGCTCTCTGGCTTCGGTACGGCTCCGGTGAAGTCGGAAGGCGGCAACATTGCCTACGACAACGCGCAGGAAGCTTACACCTCGCGGTATACGCACGAGACGATTGCTCTCGGTTTTGCGATCACCGAAGAGGCGATGGAAGACAACCTGTATGTCTCGGTTGCCCAGCGGTACACGAAGGCTCTGGCCCGTGCGTTTGCCAACACGAAGCAGGTGAAGGGCGCGAATGTTCTGAACAACGCGTTCAGCGCCAGCTACCTCGGTGGTGACGGCAAGCGACTGTGCGCCACGGATCACCCGCTCATCACGGGTGGCACGAACTCCAACCGCCCCACGGTCGGCACGGATCTTAATGAAACGTCGCTGGAAGCTGCGATCATTCAGATCGCTGGGTGGACGGATGAACGTGGCCTGCTGATCGCTGCTAAGCCCCGGAAGCTCATCGTTCCCCCGGCTTTGATGTTCGTTGCGGAGCGCCTGTTGAAGTCGGTTCTGCGGACCAACACCGCTGACAACGACATCAACGCGATCTACAACCTGTCGTCGGTGCCGGAAGGCTATGCGGTTAACCACTATCTGACGGACACGAACGCGTGGTTCCTGAAGACGGATGTGCCGAACGGCCTGAAGATGTTCGAGCGCGTTACGCTGAAGACCTCGGCGGAAGGCGACTTCGAGACGGGTAACATGCGGTACAAGGGACGCGAACGCTATTCAACCGGCTGGAGCGATCCGCTGGGCATCTTCGGTAGCCCTGGTTCGGTCTAGTAGTACTCTGTGTTCAAAACAGAAGGGGGGAGAAATCTCCCCTTCTTCATAGCAAACATCTCTTCAGACTGGCTATGCAGACGTTCAAGAGACTGATGAGATAATCTTCCTTGAAGGAGAAATACGATGGCTAAAAGTTCATTCTCTGGGCCGGTACGGAGCCAGAATGGTTTCCAGGGTTACAACCCTGATGAAGCGGCGAATGCCTCGCTTGTCCTGTCCGCGCAGGGCACTGGCGTGGTTATCAACACCACGAGCGTGACGTTCTTCGAGATGAATCCCGAGACGGTTACGACCGCTGGTGCCGTTACCTACACGCCTGCTCAGTTGAAGACTGGCTTCATCCTGCGCGATCCGAACGGCGCTGGTCGATCTGACCTGTTCCCGACTGCTGCTGACTTGCTTGCCGCTGTTCCTGGCGCTGTCGTTGGCACTACGTTCCGGGTGACGATCCGCAATACGGCTGACGCTGCCGAGACGATTACGATGACGACGAACACCGGCCTCACGTTGAGCGGTACGATGACGATTGCCCAGAACGCGCAGAAGGACTTCCTCCTGACGTTTACCAATGTGGGCACTGCCGCCGTCACTGTTTACAGCATGGGCAGTGTGACGTTCTAATAAAGGAGGCATTATGGCGAGACCCGTTCAAACTTCTGTCACAGGCGTTGCCGCTACCGATCCGGTGGCTCTGTCTACGATTATCGACCCCCCTTTCCAGGTGACGCTTGCGGCCAAGGGTGGGTCTGGATGCACCTACACGATTCAGTTCACGCTGGACAATGTGCAGGCCGCGAACTACGTTGCTTCTTCCGGGACGTGGATTGATCACCCTGACGCGACGAATCAGACTGGGAACAGTGCTGTCATGCTTGTTTCCCCTGTCACTGCCGTTCGCCTTAATCAGACTATCGGATCGAACACCACGGTGTTCTACGTCTGCCAGTCTGGGAACATGGGCTAAGGAGGGATTATGGGAAATGTAACGATCCAAGGGGATCTGACTGGTGCCTCTCTCGGGGGGTACATTGGCGGCGCTTTGAATCTGACTACAGCGGGGGCGATTCCTTACGTCTCCGCTGCTGGCATTCTGAATCAGGATCCTACGGCGCTGTTCTGGGATGCGGCGAATGATCGGCTGGGGATTGGGACGAATGCGCCGGTATCTAGGCTTCATGTATCTGGCCTTGCGCTTATTGGATCTACGTCTCCAGTAGTTGATTCTTTCTCGTCTCTTGTTGTCTCTCAGCGGTCATCTTTAGACGGCTTCTCAACCATAAAGATGTCCCCAATCTCCTCTTCGGCTAGGGGTTGGACTGTTGATGTATTTGATAACGGGACTTCTTCTCAATATTTTCAAATATTTGATTCCACAAATAGTGCAATCAGGATGCGAATTGCCAATACCGGCAACCTCCTCATCGGCACCACCACCGACTCCAACTTCAAACTCGATGTAGCTACTTCCGGCAGCGCGGGTACGGCGCGGTTTTACGATCAAACCGCGACGACGGGATCGACGAAGGTTGTTGTACGGGCGGGCGCGGGGCAGAGCGCGACGAACTTGCAGGAGTGGCAGGATTCGGCGGGAACTGTTCAGTCTAGAGTTACTGGCGGGGCGATTGAATCTGTCAATTATCTAGCTACTCAAATATCTGCGTTTGGTGGATATAGGGTTGTTGCGTATAACAACAAGCTGTCACTAGGGTCTCTTGTGCCTATCAATTGGTCGATCACCAATGATGCTTCAGCCGCCTCAGACCTCTCCCTCTCTCGCGCTTCTGCTGGCGTTCTTCAAGTAGGGGATGGGGCAGCGAATGCGAATGGGAAGATCAGCGCGGGGCAGAGTACGTTTCAGGAGGTTAGGATCGGGAAAGGCGCTGGCGCTGGCAATACGAACAGCACAGCCGTTGGCGTTGATGCCCTGGCTTCCAACTCCTCTGGTATAAACAATTCAGCATTTGGCAACACCAGTCTTGGGTCTAATTCCTCGGGGCAGTCGAACTCTTCGTTTGGTACGTTTAATCTTCTCTTCAATTCAAGCGGGAGCTGGAACTCCTCTATCGGGCATAACGCTCTAAGAGAGAACACAACTGGATCAAACAATACTTCGATTGGCTTTAGGGCTGGCTATACTGCTACGGCAGCTAACGCCAACACTACTGGGTCAAACAACACCTGGATTGGCTCTGATTCTGGTCCCGCCTCAACCACTCAACGCACCAACTCAGTCGCCATTGGCTACCAAGCCCTAGTCAACGCCGACAACTCCGGTGTCCTCGGAACTGCCGGGATGAAGTGGAGCGTCGGTGGTCAGACTGTGCCGAGCTCGATCCTGCACGTTGAGGACACTACGGCTACGACTGGTGCTACTAAATTGGTAGTAAAGGCTGGCGCAGGGCAGAGCACGACGAACTTGCAGGAGTGGCAGAACAGTTCGGGGACGAACCTTGCCAACATTGATTCTGGCGGGAACATATTTGGAAATCAGGTTCTAGATAACTCTAACGCTGGAAGAATCAATTCAGGCGGCTTCTACGCGGCCAGCAATAAGCCGTATGGCTTTTCGTCTACTACTTCGTCTGGAGGGACTCCGGATCTCGGCATATATCGCAACGCTGCCGGTGTTCTGGAAGTCAACAACGGCACCGCTGGCACCTACCGAGACCTCATCCTGCGCCGTTCTCAACACAACGGCGTCACTGTAGCTGACCTCCCTGCCATGCCAAATGCTGCTTTCGCTGGCTCCATCCAATATGTAACCGATGCCAACGCCACAACGATTGGTTCTACCGTCGCTGGTGGTGGCGCAAACAAAGTCATGGTCTGGTCCGATGGGGCCGCATGGAAAATCTTCGCAAGCTAAGGAAAACAAATGCCTACCGCAAAAACTGTTCAACCTACCGCCAATCCTTTGGCTACCAAGATCACGCCCATCCTGAAGTTCTATATGGATGACGGCACGATCATCGAACGCGAACTGAAGTCTGTGCCGCAGGACGGCGTGGACTCCACGTTCACTTGGGTTGCTACCCAGACGAAGCCGAACCCGCTGGACCCCTCCGGTCCTCCGTGGAACAAGTGGCAGAACAGCCCGAACGACACGCAGATTGATATCGCCTGCAACTTCGCGAACGATCTCATCCTGCTTCAGATCAAGCAGATCGTCTCTGTTGCGCCGCCTCCTTCGGTTGTCGCTGCCAGCGAAGCCGTTACCGCTGCTCAGGCTGTCTATCAGGTTGAGCTCGATAAGGCCTGCGGCTTGATCGATCCTCCCGCTCCCTCTGCTTAAGGTGACTCTGTAGTGCAGTAAAGGTACTATAGAGTACATGGAAACCAACAAACCGCAAGACCTCACGACTGATCAGAAACTTGAGATTCGCGATATGCAGCTTGAGATGGCGAACATTGCTATCCAGCAGGCGCAGATCGTCAAGGCGTTCGACGAACTCAAGAAGAAGCACAGTGACGCTGAGGAGAAGATGAAGCAGTACAGTCACACTCTGGCCTCCGAAGAGCAGCTTGCTGTATGGGCTCTCAGCGAGAAGCTGGAGTGGGTTGAGAAGGTGTAGCAATGTCTTCTACCAATAAGTTCAAGAGAACTTCGAGCGGCGGGATTCAGTACCGGGGACACTCGTTCCCCGGTTTCAACAAGCCGATCAAGTCTAGCAAGCCCGAGAAGAAGAAGATGGTACTCGCTAAGGAAGGCGATCAGGTTAAGCTGGTTCACTTTGGCGATGCATCGATGGGCCACAACTACAGCGATGCTGCTCGAAAGAGCTACATGGCGCGTAGTGCTGGCATCAAGGGCAAGGACTCGAAGCTCTCTGCGAACTATTGGTCGCGCAAGGTATTGTGGGCTGGTCCTGGGGGGAGCAAGAAGTCTCCCCCTTCCGGGAAAGGAAAGTATTGATCTATGGTTAGCGATCTCCAATCGAAGAAGCTGACAGCTACCGGTAGCGTTTTTGACGGCCCGGGTCGTGTTGTCGGTCTCTTCATATACTCCAAGCAGGAAGGGACAATCGTCCTGAAGGATGGTGGTTCTGGCGGGACTTCCAAGATTGACCTCACCTGCAAGCACGATGCAGGCGGGTACGTCAATCTGGGCGGTAGCGGCGTTCGGTTCTCTACTGACATTCACGCCACACTGACCAACGTCGATGCTGTCACCGTGTTCTGGGGGTAATCCATGAAGGGCCAAATGAAGATGTCGGCGCAGCAGCAGGGCAAGGTCGGTAAGGTCATGCACGAGTTCAAGGCCGGGAAGCTCAAGTCTTCGTCCGGTCAGAAGGTAACGAACCCGAAGCAGGGCATTGCTATCGCGCTGTCTGAAGCTCGTCGCGCCAAGAAGAAGTAGGAGGCCAACATGATTGGTCGTTTCAGTATGGGCAAGCAGATCGGCACCCCTTCTATGAAGAGGAAGAGCGCCAAGCCTGCTAAAGCCCAGTTCGGAGAGGGCGCGTACTCCAAGCCTACTGTCGCCCGGAAGTTCTCCAAGCTCCAAGCGCCGAAGGTAAAGAAGGGCTTCTAGTGGGATACACCAAGCCTCAACTTCGAGAGCGCATCAAGTCTCAGGTCATGGCGTCTGGTAAAGGCGGCAAGCCTGGACAGTGGTCTGCGCGTAAAGCTCAGTTGGTGGCGCAGAAGTACGAAGCTGCTGGCGGCGGGTACTCTGGGGAGAAGTCTGGGGCGCAGAAGAGCTTGTCCAAATGGAGCGGGGAGTCTTGGCAGACTCGCAGTGGCAAGCCCTCTACTCAGGGCCCCAAGGCGACTGGCGAACGGTATCTCCCCAAGAAGGCAATCGAGGCGATGCCTGCTGGTGTATACGCTGCCTCCACGAAGGCCAAGCGAGAAGCCACTAAAGAAGGAAAGCAGTTCTCCAGTCAGCCGGAGTCGGCCAAGAGAATCGCTAAGAGGTTCAGGTAATGTCTACTTCAGGAACTGCGAACTGGAACATCAACATCCTCGACATCATCGAGGAGGCGTACGAGCGTGTGGGTATCGAGGTCAAAGGTGGCTACGAGATCCGAACGGCGCGGCGTAGCCTTAACCTTCTCTCTATGGAGTGGGCGAATCGAGGATTGAATCTGTGGTGCGTGGATCAGGAAACACTGTCCCTGACTCCCGGCACCGCCACCTACCCCCTTGGGTCCGACACGATTGACGTGCTGGAAGGCGTGATCCGAACCTACGCTGGGCAGACGAATCAACAGACGGACATCGCTATCACGCGCATCTCCTTCGTCACCTACAACACCCTACCCAACAAGCTGCTTCGCGGGACGCCGATTCAGTACTACGTTGCCCGGGATCGGGACAATCCTGAGATCACCTTCTGGCAGGTTCCTGACGATACGATCTCGCGCCAGTTCGTATACTACCGCTTGCGCCGTCAACAGGATGTCGGCACGAATGCGAACAACAATATGGATGTCCCCTTCCGGTTCGTCCCTGCGATGATCTCCGGCTTGGCGTATCAGTTGGCTTGCAAGCGGCCTGAGGCTTTCGCTCGGATCCCTGAACTGAAGGCGATGTACGAAGAAGACTTCCAACGCGCCGCAGATGAAGATCGTCAGCGGTCTGCTGTCATGCTTGTACCTGGGGGCTACGGCTGGTAATGTTCGCATCTGGCAAACACGCAATCGCGATGTGCGACATCTGCGCTCGGCAGATAAAGTACACGAATCTCAAGAAGTACATATACAACGAGAGATGGAATGGGTTGCTTGTGTGCGAAGAGTGTTTCGACATAGACAACCCTCAGCTTCAGATTGGCAAGTACGTCAGGGGAGAGTCTATCGCACTGGAGAACCCCAGAACAGCGGCGCAACAGAACCCTCCGACTCGCGAGTATTTTGGTTGGAACCCTGTTCTGCCGAACAAGATCTACATTACTCTTGGTCGGGTTAAAATCGCTATCAGTTAAGGAAATCACATGCCGAAGTTCGAGAAAGATAAAAAGGTTATCCGAGCGTTTGGCGGATATCCAGCTGGGGCTGTTCAACAGCGTGGCGCTGGCAAGGGATCTGCGCTTCCTTCGTGGAGCGTTCCGTTCGGTTATCCTTCTGGTGCCGTTGTTGGTGGGTCAAGAGGTTCTTCTCCTGCGCCAACTCGGTCTTCTAAAGCGCCATCTTCTGGAGAGGATGAGGCTATGGCTGAATATATGAAGCTCTTCGACTCTGCCCTCGGTATTGGTCAAGGTAAGGGATCTGGGACGGCCAAGAGAAAAGGGACTGCAAAACCGGCACCCATCAGCGCAATCGTACCTGCCATTCCTGGTTCAACTGGATCTGAAGATGAAGAACTTCAGGCCATGATGAAGTACGCTGGCGAACAACAGCAGCCAACCGTAACCCCATTGCCTTCTTCCGCTGGCCGGGGTGTGGCGGGTGCGCCTGCTCCTGTAGGTCGCCTCGCATCAATGGAAGAGCTTGGCTTCAAGAAGTCCGCCGCACCAGCCCCTGCTGGTATGAGCGGCATGCTTGCTTCCGCCGAAATCCCCAAGACCAAAGCTGGTATGAAGAAGTTCATGCAGGAGTACGGCAAGTTTATTGCTCTCGGTGCTATGGCTGGCGCTGGTGGCAAGGGTGGGCAGATCGCTGCTCCGATTATTGCGGCGCTCCCTGGCCTCATCGAAATGATGAAGGGCCGTGGCAAGAAGAAGGGCGGCAAGGAGTTTGCTGGATATTCCGAGTACGATGCCATGACTAAGGCTCACGGCGGATCCATGGCGAAGAAATCTTCCGGGGGTGACACTCCGAAGAAAAGCGAAGGCGGCGCTATCCGCAAATTCAAAGGAGGTTCGATGAATACGAAAGACAGCATG
>Ga0315909_10006924_pt1 | contig 12721 bp, 8 predicted proteins | sample LakEriMetagenome_11_FD_203527 | JGI IMG/M metagenome (GOLD analysis project Ga0315909, IMG submission 203527) | Freshwater fungal communities from buoy surface, Lake Erie, Ohio, United States - Buoy 2 MA125 | ecosystem: Environmental > Aquatic > Freshwater > Lake | place: USA: Lake Erie, Ohio...
TGCAACAATTAGTAGTCAATCTTTCAACTCTTTTCCAACGTGCTTGTTCAGATGTCGCGCATAACTCGTTTGTCTTGTTTCTTTTTTCTTTTTCCTGTTTTGTATGACACGATCTGCAAATTTTTCCGCCTCTTTTATATTCATTTTCGTGTATATTATCGCCGGGAATTAAAACTAGCGAACAAACGCAGCATTTTCTTTCTTGATTAAATGTGATGTCCATATTTATTGACATACTACATTTATAGCCGCCGATGTCAAAAAAAATTTTTATAATACAATACTATCCGCCGCTTTCAACTACTATCCAGCACTTAGCGTTAACATTCTTTAAAGATTGTTTATAGTATTCATGTTTTTTTAGAAATCGACATATCGAATTTTTATAATTGATATATGCGCGTATTAGTTACTGGGGGTTCAGGTTTCATAGGCACTCATTTAATAAATAGGCTGTTGAATGATGGACACGAAATATACAATCTAGATAAAATTCCCAGCCCCGCACTTCCCGATCATCGGCAAAAAATCATAGACATATTAGATGTTGATATTAATGATAATATATTTAAGAATATAGATTGTATCATTCATCTTGCTGCAATGGTAAGTGTGCCGAAATCATTTGACGATCCTATAAATTGTTTTGGTAATAATACATTCTTGACTATAAAAATATTATCAGCCGCCAAACTCCATAATATTAAAAAATTTATATTCTCATCTAGCGCAGCAGTGTATGGTGATAAAGAAGGCACTGTTAGTGAAACAGATATTACAGAACCAAATAGCCCATATGGATTAGATAAGTTAGTGTCCGAAAAGTATATACAAATGTATTGTCAATTATGGAGTATTGATTATTTAATACTGCGATTCTTTAATGTATATGGGGCTGGGCAGAATCCGCAATATGCTGGCGTAATAACTGCATTTAATATCGCCGCACAGAAAAAAGAACCGTTGATTATTTATGGAGATGGCGAACAAACTAGGGACTTTATAAGCGTAAATGACGTATGCAATTATGTTTCTAGACTATCTATTCTGATGGTTAAGAACGAGATATTTAATATTGGAACTGGCAACTCTATTTCTATAAATTCACTAGCAAAACAGTTCGGAAATAATATCATCTATAAAGAAGCAAGAAAAGAAGTGCGGAACTCATGTGCAAGTATAAATAAATTAAATTCAATATTTAAAAATGTATAAAACTTTAATATTTAATTATTATGTCGATAAGAATCAAGAAAGAAATAATGAATTAATATATTGTTTTGAAAAAAATTTGCAAGCTGGATTTGATTGTATAGTTATATTATCGGAATTTGATATAAATACTATATATATAAATATAAATAATGATATTTTAAAAAACTTTAATGGTAAAATTCTTTTTGCACAAACAAAATATCGACCAACATTTAATAATTTATTTGAAGTTTCAGAACTAAACTTTTTTGAAAAACAAAAAGAGAAATTATTTTTTGTCGCCAATACTGACATATATTTTGAAAATTTAAATAAGGTAGAAGATTTTTATCGTTCGATTGATGATAAAAGTAACACGGTATTAGCTTTAACTCGTTGGGATATCCAAAAAGATGGATCTAGTAAACATGTAGATCGAATTGATTCTCAAGACGCATGGATATTTTATGATGTAATTAATTTTTGTTTAGAATCTGATTTTTATATGGGAATTCCAGGTTGCGATAATAAATTAGCTTATGAATTATATCGCAATAATTATAATATCTTAAATCCTAGCGATACAATAAGAATATATCATTACCATTTAAGTAATATAAGACGATATTTTGATGACCATGAAACTCACGAAGCTTTTATTGATAAGCCTTCAAAAAGAATTGATGGCCCATATTATTTATTTGATCAATATGAAAAATTATTAAAAGATAAAGAAAAAAAAAGAATAATATCTTTTTCTTTATTTGGTAATGATCTTAAATATTGTATTGGCGCAATTAAAAATGCTAAATTAGCTAACCATATCTATTCAGGATGGATTTGTCGATTTTACATATCTAAAGATGTGAATATATCTTATATCGATGAATTAAAAAAAATAAATAACACTGAGTTAATTATAATGAATGAAATTGGAAATTATAATGCTAAATTCTGGAGATTTTTACCGATATGTGATTCTTCTGTAGATATTATGATATCTAGAGATTGTGATTCTAGATTATGTATGCGTGAAAAATATGCTGTTGATGATTGGATATTGTCAGATAAAAGTTTTCATATTATGAGGGATCATCCTTATCATGATGCAATAATAATGGCCGGTATGTTTGGTGTAAAAAAAGGTTGTTTGCCTAATTTCGCTGAACTTTTAAAAAATTATGATAAAAATAATAACTATGAATGTGATCAATTTTTTCTTAAAGATGTCGTATACCCTTTAATTAAAAATAATTGTGTCGTTCATGACGAGTTTAAAGAAAATAAGCCTTTTCCTACATTAAGATCTTATAATAAAAAATTTGTAGGTGAAATTTATGATGAAAATGATGTGCGTCACTCAGAGCATTATAAACTTATTTGATAATTTTGCTTTATATTTATGGATTTTAATATAAAATATTATGATGATTTCTAGAGAACAATTAGTCAGTATTTTTGAACGAAATAAACTTATAGGAAAAGGAGTTGAAATAGGATCTTTTGAAGGAGGATACGCGAACCAAATTCTAAAACAATGGTCAGGTAAACTTTACTTAGTTGATGTATGGAGACCATTGGATATTAAGGATTACCAAGATTCTTCTAATCAGCACAATTATAAAAATATTATTAATTCTTGTTTAGATAATATTCGTGGTAATGAAAATAGATGTTTCATGATAAGAAGTGATAGCGTAAATGGAGCGGAATTATTTGCTGATGAATCATTAGATTTTATTTATATTGATGCTAATCATAAATATGAATTTGTTAAGCAAGATATGCAAATATGGTTTCCAAAATTAAGGCGCGGTGGTGTTTTCGCTGGACACGATTATTTGAAAATGGATTGGTATTCTGATGGAAATTACACAGAAAATGGAAAAGATAAACATATTTGGACTCAAACTTCAAGTGGAAAATTTGATAATTACGCAGGACAGTTTGGCGTGAATCCAGCGGTAGATGAATTTTGTAAAAAATACGGATACAAGTTTGATTTGACAAATGAATGGTTCGCTTCTTGGTATTTTATTAAATGATATGAATTATTATATAACGCATAGCGATAAAAATTATGTTGAAGTTGCAGAAAAATTATTTAAAAGTCTAGAGTTAAATTCTAATTTAAAAATATTATATTATACAGTAAATTTTGAATATGAAAATAAATTCTCCAATGTAATTCCAATACATTATCAAACTAATTTTAAACAAACTTCTGGTTTTACAGAAGAAAGAAGCATAAATAATAATTCTGAATCAGTAAGAGCGAATCTTTTATTTTTAAAATCTAAAATATGTAATGAATCACTAAGAAACGAAAATGATAATTTTTGCTATTTAGATGCTGATTGTATAGCTGTTGAAAACTGTGATAAAATTTTTGAAAGCGCAAGTAAAATAACTTCATATCCATTGCTAGGAGAAAATTGTCATCAATATATGATTTATCATGGAAAAGGAAATCCTTTTTTATCTAATGGCAGTTTAGATTTAAATTTATGTTTAGAAGCGCCATTATTGAAAAAATTAAATATTCCAATTCATAAAAGGACTTCTTTATATAGACAAACTAATATTTTATTATTTAATAAAAAATGCTTAAATATAATTAATGAATGGGAAAAAGTTTGCTACAATTCCGTGGTAATATCTGAATGGAATAAATACGCTTGTTTTAATGATGAGACTGTATTAAATTGTTTATTGTGGAGAGATGATATGAATGATCATTTATCTCAAATCTCAATAAATATTCCATCCATAGATGATGATGGTAATTTCGTTGAGGCTAAAAAATTAAATACTTTTATAAACGCTTATAAAAACCCGAAAGACAATGATGTTTATTGTGGAACTTTTTGTAAAATTCCTAGTAAGGATAAAATAAATAATATAAATTTTCTACATGGAAGAGTTTCCAATGATCAATTCGAATATATCAATAAAAACCTCTATAATCGAAAAAATAAAAAACAATATTTTGTTACTCATAGCGATGAAAAATATTTAAGCGTTTGCGAAAAATTATTTGAGAGTTTAGAATTAAATTCTGAATTACAAATTTTGTATTATACTGTTAATTTTAAATACAAAAATCGTTTCAAAAACGTTATTCCGATTTATTATGAAATAGATTTAAAAAATACTGATAAAAGCTTAAATTATTCTAATGTATTTAATGTAAAAGAAAATGAGGTAGTAAACTTTTTATTTTTAAAGCCAGAAATTTATAATGCGGCTTTAAAATACGGGGATAATGATTATTGTTATATAGATGCGGATTGTTTAGCTTTGAAAAATTGTGATGAAATTTTTAAAGAAACTGTAAATATTGTTAATTATCCATTACTCCCTAAAGGTCCGCATGATTATATTATTCATGATGGACGAGGAATACATTTTAATAATGATGGAACTTTAAATTTAGATTTATGTCTAGAATCTGATTTATTGAAATTTATTGGATCAGATTCAAGTAAAAGAACATCTTTGTATAGAACGTCTCACATAGTTCTGTTTAATAATAAATGTAAAGAAATAATACAAGAATGTAAAAATATTTGCAACACGCCTAAAGTGCTAGAAAACTGGAAGAAATACGCAATAATGACTGACGAAACTGTAATAAATTGTATATTATGGAAATATAATTATTACAATAACTTAGATCAAATTTCTATTCATATACCTTCATTAGAAAACAATTCATTTGTTTCTAATGAAAAATTCGACCAGTTTATAGAAGCGTTTTTAAAACCAAATGAACAAGAATATATGTATGAAAATTTCACAAGAATACCTAACTCTTCTAAAATAGAAAATATAAAATTTTTACACGGTAAAACCAATGATAATCAATTTAAGTTAATAAAAGAAAAAATATTTATGATAAAAACTCAGAATGAAAAAGAAAATAAAAGTGATTTGTTGTTAATTATTCATAGTTCAAGTCTTGGGGATACTATTGCTGCAACTCCAGTTTTAAGAAAATTATATAAGAGTTATAATAAAAAAATTGACATTGTAACTTATCATCCTGAAATTTTTAAGAAAAATAAATATGTAAATATTGTACTAGACTATTCATCAACAAACTTAAATAATTTATCTTATAAACAAAAATTTGAAACGTTTTTAGGTGTAGGGGGAATAAAAAATAATCTAGGAGTAGAAAAAAAGCATAATACAATAGATATTCGTCAATTTCATGCTATTGATCTTGGATTCATGTTGCATGAGAATGAAATGGAATATGATTTTCTAGCAGATGATTATATTAATATAAACAATTTACCAGAAAAGTATGTCTGTATTCATGCAGCTAATACTTGGCCGTCTAGAACATATTCAGACGAAAAATTTCAACAACTAATTGATAAATTAAATAATAATAATATTCCAGTCGTTTTGATTGGAAAAAATTCAATTGAGCGTGGTTATTTTATAATAGATAAACAGACCAAAAAATTATCTATAAAAAATGGATTAGATTTAACTAATATTTTAAATTTATCTCAGTGTTGGCATATTATTAATAAATCTATATGCTTTATTACTATGGATTCTGGGCTTCTTCATTTAGCTGGAACCACTGATACAAATATTATTCAGTTAGGATCTTCTATAAACAATAAATTAAGAGCGCCATATCGTAATGGTTCTCAAGATTATAAATATAAATACATAAGCGGTTCATGTAATGTATTTTGTGCATCAGATATTAAATATGGTGTCAAAGAATGGGGAAATATTCAAGGAGTTCCTCCGTTAATAAATTGTTTAGAAAACAAAAATACTTTTGAATGCCATCCTAATTCAGTAGATATATATAATTATATAATTCAGAATTTTATTAATTTATTTGATTTAAAAATAGATTTATTTAATTTAGATACGAGTGATATTAATAATGTCATTATTAACTATAGATCTAAAAATGGTAATATAAATAATTGTCGTGTTAAACTATTAGATATTCAAACTAAAACGATTCTTTATGAAGCTTGTATAAGTATAGAACAAGGAATAGATTATTGGACTAGTGTCGGTAATATTTCTACAATTATATCAAATGATATTCGCGTATTATTTTTTGATAAAGATGTCATAATTTTTGATAAAATATACAAAATACATAAACAAGACAGAAAGACTCCGGTTAGTCATTTATGTTTTAATTATGATTTACATTCTTCTAATTTATATGAAATATATATATGCAAAGATTATGAATATAAAGACATTAAAATAGAAACAGATGATGTTGTCGTAGATATAGGTTCGAATCTATCAACTTTTATACATTACGCTTTAGAGAATAATGCTAGTAAAGTTTATTCTTGTGAGCCAGCATCTTATTGTATAAAAATAATTAATAATTATTTCAAAAATAATGAAAAAGTAATAATTAATCCAATAGCTATCTCTAATAAAAATGATTTTTGTTTTATCGAATCTTTATATGATGGATGTGGTTCTAACAAATTAACTTATGCAGAAGCTAATAACAAGTCATCATATATTAATTGTAATACAGAAAAAGTAAAAACTCAAACTTTTAAAACTTTTATCGAAAACAATGATATTAAAAGTATAGATTTTTTAAAAGTTGATTGTGAAGGTTCAGAAGTTTTCATATTCGTCGAAGAAAACAAAGATTTTTTTAAAAATAAAGTTCATAAAATTGCTATTGAATACCATAACAAAGAAAAAGATAATATAATTTCTTATCTTAAATTTTTGAATTATGAAGTTTATGAAAAAAATAATTCTTTTGGAGAAGCCGTTATTGGAATGATTTATGCAAAAAACAAAAGTTTTAATAAACAACCTATAACTTTATTTTTAGCTCCTCATCTTTCAACTGGTGGATCACCAGCTTATTTAAAATGGTTAATTGAGGAAAATATTAAAAAAAATATTAAACCTGTAGTCATTGAATACTGTAATTATGGCGCATACGAGGTTCAAAAAAAAGAAATTATAAATTTAGTTGGCAAAGATAATTTTCATACTTTTGGTAACCACTGGGATTCAGATTTAGAATATGACGAAAAATCTCTGAATTTAATAAAATTAATTGAAGATATTAATCCGTCAGTTATTCATTTAAATGAGATTTCTGAAATATTTAGTTTGAAAAAGATGACTTCGTCGTTATTTAAATATCTATATTCTAAAAATAGAAAATTCAAACTAGTCGAAACATCACACACTTCAGAATTTAATTTTCATAATAAATATTATTTGCCGGATAGGTTTGATTTTTGCACCTCACATCATTTAGAAAAAAGCAAACACCTAAATGTTGAAAAAAATATTGTTGAAATGATTATCCCAAATAAACTTAGGGCAAATAGATCAGAAACATTGAAAAAACTTAATTTGTCTGAAAATTATTTTCATGTCTTAAATGTTGGATTGTTTACAAAAGATAAAAATCAAAAATATTTATTTAATTTAGCGGAAAGACTACAAGATAAAAAAGTTGTATTTCATTTTGTCGGTAACACATGTTATTATGATGATTGTGAAATAACCGAAAAACAAAAGGTATTATCAAATTGTGTTTTATGGGGCGAAAGAAATGATGTAGATATATTTATGTCATGTATGGACTTATTTGCTTTTCCATCTTTAAAAGAATTGAATCCCATATCTATTAAAGAAGCTTTAAGTTGGAGCATGCCATGTTATATAAATTATCTTGAAACTTATGGTGAAAAATACGATAATAATCCGTTAATAAATTACATACAAAACGATAATTTATTCAAATTACTAAATAATTTACCTTATGTATAAGCATAAATTTGGAATAGTTACTTCATTTTATAATACAGAAGAATTTGTTGATAGCGTTTTCGAGTCAATACTAAATCAAACTTATAAAAATTGGGTTTATTTTGTAACTGATGATGGAAGCTCCGATAGAACGAAAGAAAAAATTTTAAAATATTGCGACAATATAAAAATATTTTATGTTGAACAAAAATTTAAAAAAGAAATGTTCTGGCAACCGCAGCGTTTTATAACTGAAGATTGTGATTATCTTATAACGATGGACTCTGATGATTATGTGTTGCCAAAAGCACTTGAAGTTTATAATAATGCTTTAAATGAATATAAAGATAAAAATATAGTATTTATTTCTTGCGACTCTGCTTGGATGAACGATAAAATGACTTCTTTATTAAATTATACATATGTATATCATGATAAATCATATTATTTAAATGATAATGATGTTGAAAGAAATAGAAGAGGTATTGATAGGATTTCGCCAAATACTTTTGGAAGTTTTCGTGGAATAAAAAATATAAAAGGATTGGATTTTGGAGTGAACTCTTATAATTCTGCTGGAAACAATGATATGTTGCATACTGGATTGTTACAAAATTTTGGAAATTCATTAATTATTCAAAGAAATTTGTACAAATATAGATATAGAACAAATAGTATATCGCATAAAATATTAAATAATAACGAATGGAATCACACGGTATTAATAAGAGATATTTTAAAAGATAAAGTAACTAATTTTGATTGCCGAGTTATTAACATGGAATTTAAAAATCTTTATACAGATTTTTGTTCTTTATTGATGTGTGAAGAATTAGCAAATATTAATAGTGATTATAGAGTTAATTTAATAACTAAATTTATTAACAAAGATTTTAGTCATTTAAAAAATCTTTATAAGGAGCATTTTATAGATATAAATAATTTTGTTGATGATTTCGATTTTTATGTACTGAATTTAACTGATTATGATTTAGACAATAAAGATGAAATAAAAAAGATTATTAACTATATAAAATCAAAAAATTTTTATAAAATAGTTTTATATTATCATGATCGAAGAGATTCTTCAGAAATAGAAAGTAATCCAAAATATAATATTGAAAAAATTGATAAAATACTTTCGCAATATTTTTCAACTTATTATTGGGCGAGTTATTATAGAAACACTTCTTATATGTCAGAAAATTTAAACTATGTTAATATAAAAAACTCTATTAATATCGTGAATGAATCTCCGAGTTTAGGTGATTGTATAGCGTGGGTTCCGATAGTAAATGAATTTGCAATAAAAAATAGAACAAAAGTTAACTTGTACACTCCAAATAAAGAAATATTTGTAAACGAATATCCAATGATAAATTTCTTCAACTACTCAGAAAAGCCAGAAAATAATAATATATCAATAGGATGTTTTGATGATAAAAAGTGGCGACCAATTTCTTTACAACAAGTGGCTTGTGATATTTTAAAACTAGATAATAAGGAAATTCGTTGTAAACTAGATTTTAATAAAACTAAAAAATCTAATTTTAATAAAAAATATGTTTGCATAGCCACTCAATCAACTGGTCAATATAAATATTGGAATAGAGAAAATGGATGGATACAAGTTGTTGACTATTTGAAAAATCTAGGTTATGATGTTGTTTGTATTGATAAGCATTATTCTTTTGGTAATGCAGAAAAAATGAATGTTATTCCACATAACGCAATAAATAAAACTGGTGATTTGCCATTAGAAGACAGAATTAATGATTTATATCATTGTGAGTTTTTCATAGGTTTGGGATCTGGATTGTCTTGGTTAGCGTGGGCATGTGAAAAACCAGTAATTATGATTTCAGGTTTTTCTGATCCTATATCAGAATTCTATACTCCATATAGAGTTCATAATAAAAATGTTTGCAATAGCTGTTGGAATGATTTTACATGTACATTTGATAGATCTAATTGGTTATGGTGTCCAAGAAATAAAAATTTTGAATGTTCACGCGAAATAACATTTGACATGGTAAAAGAAAAAATAGATCTTTGTATCAAAGATTTATCAAATAAATGAAAGTTAAAATTGTCTTAAATACATCTTCTTTAGGTGATACCATTGGGGCTGTAGCCCAGGTAGATAAATATCAAAAATTGACAAATAATGAGGTTGGTTTTTATATTAATAATGCTTTTGTAAGTCTTTTTAAAAATTCATATCCTAATATATCTTTTAATCCAATTAATTTTGAATTTCAAGAGTTAAAATATATTAATTTTTATTTTGACCGCCCATTACAAAAAGGTTTCTCTGATGATCTTGGAATGCAGTATGAAGAAATAAATACTAAAATTGATAATCATTCAAGTGCTAGACCTATAAAACAAAAATATATAACTATATCAACTCATTCTACGCATCAAGGTAGATATTGGAATAATGATAATGGTTGGAATGACTTAATAAGATATTTAAAATCAAAATATGATATTTCTACGGTTTGTATAGATAGAGATCATTCTTTTGGAATAAAATCTTGTATGAATCCAATTCCTAAAAAAGCAATCGATAGATGTGGTTTAAATTTGAAAGAATGCATTAATTATATTAGTCATGCAGAATTCCATGTAGGAACATCTAATGGTTTATCATGGTTGGCGCATGGAATAGGTAAGCATACTGTGCTTATATCTAATGTTACAAAACCTTGGTGTGAGTTCACTACAAATATAACAAGAATATATGATGATTCTATTTGCAGCGGATGTTTAAACGAAGAAAAATTTGATCCTACTGATTGGTTATGGTGTCCAAGAAAAAAGAATTTTGAATGTACTAAAAAAATAAATTTTGAAAGCTTTAAAAATAAAATAGATAATTGTATAATTAATTTATGATTAATATTTTAGTAGACGAAGCTTATGCTTTTGATTATCTTAGCATATTAGAAGTTAAAAAGCAAAAATCTTCTTCTGCAACTGAAGCTTGGTCAAAATGTTACATTAATTTACAAATACAATTTGATTCAGAAAAATGGTTTTCAATGATTAATTCGCAAGAATATAAAAATATGATAACGGCTAATGAACTAACATTTAATGCGGTTGATAAAGCTAAAAATAATGAAGTAACCGCACAACACGTTGATTATTGTAATTATCAAAGACACATAGCGAAACAAAAATTTCAAGAAAAGTTTTTTATGTGTGATTTATCTGAATTAAAGATAGGTTACGAAAAATATACTCATAATAATCACACTGATGTTTAATAGTGAATCTTGAGTTAGCGTTTTTATAACAATTTTCGGGATTAATAAGCTTATCTATGTTTTGAGTGGCGTAAATCATATCATTTACGACAGAACATCTTAATCCTGTTTCTCCTTGTAGTACCGTTTCAGTAAAACCGCCAAAATTTGTTGTAATGGTAGGCGTTCCTGAAAATTGAGCTTCAATAGCTGTCCAATTGCATGGCTCCATAAACAACGAAGGAGCAAATAAGAATTTTGCATCGCTTAATAAATTCATTCGTTGAATAGGATCAACAAATCCAATGAATTTACAATGTTTAGTGTCTTCAAGATTCAATATATTTGGTCCAGCAAATATTATATCTTGTCCTATATGATTACAAATGTCATAAGCCAATTTTGCTCCTTTGTCTTCTATAATTCTTCCTAAAAATAATGCTGTATTTGATTTTTCTTTTTTATATAAAAAATCATTAGGATCAAAACCGGGATAAACTACAAATTCAGATCCGAAATCAACATAAGTTTTAGAAGCTCCATGCATTTTATGCATTTGAGAATGAGTTTCAAATATTTTAATCGGAGCAAACATGCTATCATATCCAATACTTGGTTCTACTACTATAGCTTTATTATAAAAATGTTTAACGCATGGTTCATGAGCGAAACCAAACCAACACAATATAAATTCATTATTTGATTTTATTCTTTTATTTAATTCAATAATACAATTATCATTAAATATTTTTATAGCTTCTGTTCCTACATTTTGATTGAATCCTTTAATCTTCCAATCATTTAAGTTGCCATAACTCTTTTTTAATATATCATTATTAATAACATTAATATGTTCTGTGCAGTTAACAATAGAATCTTCATGACCATAATGATAAACAGTATGTCCTCTTTTTGTCATTTCGTCGCAGAACTTGTAAACTTTTTGAACAAACGCACACAATGAAATATTTTTGTTAGTTGGCGAATAAGGTACGCTCAAACAGTGAAAAACCATACAATATAGTGTAACTGAATAAATAACATGTCAACCAAAAAGAAAAGAATTCCAAAGGAAAAAGAAGACATCAAGCAAAATATTGATGACAATCATCTTAAACTTGTTAGATTAAATATTAAAGAATTTAAACTTACAGATAAACAAAAAAGTTTCGCTCAGATAGCTTTTGATAAGAATACTAAAATTATTTTTATCAATGGTCCCGCTGGAAGCTCTAAAACTTTCTTGGCTGTTTATTGTGCTTTGCATATGTTGAATTCAAATCCAAAATCAGAAATCAAGTATATTCGTACTATAGCAGAATCTGGAGAAAGAGCTTTGGGATCTTTGCCTGGAACTGTAGATGAAAAGTTCAATCCATTCATGATGCCTCTTTATGATAAATTGGATGAATTGCTACCGATGTCTCAATCAAAATATTTAGAAACGAATGGTTATATTGAAGCTCTTCCTATTAATTTTC
>Ga0315909_10006927_pt1 | contig 12717 bp, 4 predicted proteins | sample LakEriMetagenome_11_FD_203527 | JGI IMG/M metagenome (GOLD analysis project Ga0315909, IMG submission 203527) | Freshwater fungal communities from buoy surface, Lake Erie, Ohio, United States - Buoy 2 MA125 | ecosystem: Environmental > Aquatic > Freshwater > Lake | place: USA: Lake Erie, Ohio...
TGACCTGACGCAGTAATTGCCTCTGAGAACCCCACATGATAGACTTGACAAACCCCCTTTCCGTGAGGCAGATATGAGCCTACAACTTGCCGCCAAACACCTTGCCGATAAGGGTCGCGGACCCGACTCCACGCTTGTCCACATGTCAACGGATGAGCTTAACAGTCTGCAAGCCCTTGCTAAAGCACATGGTGGGGCCATCACAATCAACCCTGATACGGGTTTACCCGAAGCGGGCTTCTTGTCCAAAATCCTCCCGATGGTGGCTGGCGCTGCGCTGACGGCTACGGGTGTTGGTGCTCCTATTGCTGCCCTGATGGTCGGTGGTGGCATGACCGCTGCCACTGGCAGTTTGCAAAAAGGCATCATGGCTGGCCTTGGCGCGTATGGCGGCGCTGGGCTGAGTAGCGGTCTACTGGGGGCCGGTGGTGCTGCCGCTATGCCTGCCAGCGCTGGAACCAGCGCACTGGATGTCCTTGGTCAGCCGCTGACTGGTACCGCGCAAGCTGCGGGGCAAGGCTTTGGTGCCAATATTTCTCAAATGGGTCAGGGGTTGAGTAACCTGACCACTGAAGCTGGCCGCAGCGGATTCATGACGGGCGTTGGCGGTATGAAAGGTCTGCTGACTTCTGGTGGAGCGGCGCTTGCCCCCATGCTGATGGGCGGTGATCAGCAGGCTCAGGCACCGGGCATCAAACCCACAACCCCAACCACTCCCTTGCAGTTTAATCCGGGGCGCGTCGGCCCTACACCAGCTCCTAATGTGCCGGGGTATGGCAATCTGGGGCAAGACTTTGGCAGGGAGCAGCGGTACTTTAACCCGAGCTTTACACCAATTAAAGCGCCTGCGCCTGCGCCCATTGCACCCATAACCACCATGCCAATCATTAACGATGTAGGCAGCGGCATGGCTTCTGGTGGCCCGGTTGAGGACATGTCAATTTCAAATGTGTACGACATGCAAAACGCTCGCGGCGGCGTCTCTGACATGGGCATCGACAATTCCACAGGTATGCAGCGCATGGCTGGCGGTGGCATCACTGGTAATGGTGAATTAAACCTTCAGATACCGCTTAACCTTGGTGGCGGTGGCGGATTCGGTCAGCCTGCGAATGGTTATGCTGGGGCAGGCTCAAACTCTGGGCCTTTAGAAAAAGCTCTTGGTGTGCCCCAGCAGCAAACGCCTTTTGGCAATTTTGGTAGTTTTGGCAGTATGCTTGGCGCCGGGCGACCTGACCCTCGTGCAATTGCGGCTAATCCGCAGCGACCCCAGCAGATATTGGGCGGCGACAACATGACTGCTGGGTATGGTGGCACCGCTGAAAACGGATATATGACCCTTCCCGGCAATGGTCTTGGCGGCGGTCTTGCTGCTATTCGTAGACAGCTTGGCGGTAATTTGGACAGCGCCCCAGCGGCGCATGTTTTGAGGCCGGGTACGGATGAATACAACAATCACATGAACAATAGGGGCGCGGGCAGTAGCACATTTGGCGGTTTTGCTGAAGGTGGTATGGCCCGTGGCGGCATCTCTCACCTTGGCGACTACTCGGACGGCGGCAGGCTGCTCAAAGGCCCCGGTGATGGTGTGAGTGATTCCATCCCTGCCATGATTGGTGAGAAGCAGCCCGCACGCCTTGCCGATGGTGAGTTTGTGATCCCTGCCCGTATTGTTGGTGAGTTAGGCAATGGCTCGACTGAAGCCGGTGCGCGTAAGCTTTATGCCATGATGGACCGTATTCAAGAAAATCGGAAAAAAACTATTGGAGAAGACAACATCGCGGTAGACAGTCACTCTGACAGGTACCTGCCAGCATGACCGTGCGGTACATCGTGGAAGACCCAGCTACCTTTATTGAGGAGCTTAAGGAAATAATTCCTGCTCACTACGATGAACTTTGTGTAACAAAAGATTTTCCACTGGCACCTGACTATGAAGCGTACGGTCGGATGTATATGGCTGGCATGCTCAAATGCATAACGGCGCGAGACGATGAAGGTTTGATTGGCTACGCAATTTTTATTGTGCAGCCGCATTTGCATTACAAAACGTGCAAGACAGCTTTTGAGGACATTTATTTCCTCAGAAAAGAACATCGACTGGGGCGGACCGGAATCAGGTTGTTTCAGTTTGCGGAAGAGGCGTTACGTGCCGATGGTGTTCACCGCATCATCATGCACACAAAAATTCATCTGGACAATTCACGGCTGTTTGAGTACCTTGACTACAAGCACACAGATAAGCTGTATACAAAGATTTTGAGCATGGAGTCAGCATGAACTACTCTCGCAGACAACTTGAAGCCTTGGGTGAGACCCTTGGTGATTGTGTTACCCGCAAAGAAGGCGGGCGCATTATTTATGGCGGCGGAGGCAGCAGCTCTGCTCCATCAACACAAACTCAAGTCACCGACTTGCCAGACTGGGCCAAGCCGTACGCGCAAGAGACGCTGGAAAAAGCTAAAGGGGTGACCAATCAACCGTACCAGACGTACGACCAGCCGCGCATCGCTGGCTTCTCCCCTCTTCAAGAGCAGGCTCAAGCAGCCGCCGGACAGATGGGGCCTTCTCGGCTTGGTCAGTTTGGTGGCCGGGTGGCCGGCGCCGCGTCTTTGGGTGCCCTTGGCACTCAGTACGACCCATTTCGCATGGGTCAGTTCACCGCTGGCCGCGCTGCTCAATACATGAACCCGTTCGTCGAAACGGCAATGGAGCCCCAGCTTCGTGAAGCCCAGCGCTCGTCTGAGATGCAGCGGATGGCTGATCAGGCGCAGGCGGTTCGCTCCGGGGCTTTTGGCGGTAGCCGTCAGGCTATCGTTGAGGCAGAGCGTCAGCGCAACTTGGGTATGCAGCAAGGTGACATCCGCGCCCGTGGGTACATGAGCGCCTTTGATCAGGCTCAACAGAACTTTGCCCGTGAGCAACAGCTTCGTGAGCAGTCCCGTCAATACGGTGCAGGTCTTGGAATGCAGGGCCTTCAGACCGCTCTCCAAGGTGCAGGTCAGTTGGGCGCTCTGGGCGGGCAAGAGTTTGGGCAGCAGAAGGATATTCTTGGGTTGCAGTCGCAGTTTGGCGGACAGCAGCAGGCTTTGAGACAACAGGGTCTGACTCAGGCATACCAAGACTTCCTGAACCAGCAGAACTATCCGTACAAGCAGCTTGGCTTTATGTCTGACATGATCCGGGGTATGCCGCTGGGTCAACAGTCCACCACGCAGATATATCAAGCCCCCGGCAGCATGATGGGCCAGTTGGGTGGTATTGGTATGGGCCTGTACGGCATGAGTCGCCTGATGGGCGCTGAAGGCGGTGAAGTCAAAGAGTACGCTGACGGCGGTAGTGTGGATGCGCCTGACAATGTAGCCAAAATTGTTGATGATCTGTCAGATGTGCAATTGGCACAGGCAAAGCAAGCGGCTTTGGTTCGTGGTGACAAAGCCCAATTAGACGCTATTCAAACAGAAGAAAGCATGCGAGCCTCCGAGCGTAGAGGCATGGCTGGTGCTTTTAACTCGCTGCCATACGAAACTCAAGAAAATGTTGCCCGAGGCGCTAACGGTGGCATCGTAGCGTTTGCCGGTGGTGGTGTTAGCCCAGAGTTTGGTGGGGATGCGGTAGAAGGTATCAGCGTTAATCCGTTTGATCTGGCCCGCAGGGCGCGGGATGGTAAGTCGATTGAAGAGTACTACGGCGAACCCGCTTTTAGAAGTACTGCGGCATCTGCGCCTGCCCCTGCCAACGACCGCAGCTACGACAAAGCGGAAGAGAAACGCTTGAGCCAGTCTCGTGCGCCTGCTTCTGCGGCGGCAAGGACAAGAACTTCTGCTAGACCTGCCAGTGCAAACGCAACCATCAACAATGCGGTCACGCAAATGGCCAAAGAGTCGGGTGTTCCCGAAGAGTCCCTGCGTAGCATCTATGAGTCGTATGAAAAGTCTCTTAGCGACAAAAGCGCCGCAGAGATGAAGTCTTATATGGCTATGGCTGAGAAGTCTATGGGCGGCTCCAAAGAAGTCAAAGAGCAGGCTCTTGGTAGAGCACTCGCTGAGTTCGGTTTCAAGTGGGCCGCAGCAGCGGCTCAACCCGGCGCTAAGTTCCTTGGCAGTGCTGCTACCGCTGCACCTACCATCGCTGCATCGCAGGCTGAAAGCGCCAAGCTGGCCCGCGAGATGGACCAGAACGACATGAAGTTGCGGTTGAACCTGAAGCAGTTTGAAATTGCGCAGCGCAAGGGTGATCTTGCAACTGCCGCTTCTCTGGCTGCAAATGAGCGTCAGCTTATTCAACAGGGCAAGCAGTTGCAGTTGCAAGAAAAACAGCTTGAAGAGACTAAACGAGCGAATATTGCAAAAGAACGACTTACTGGTCAGCGTTATGCGGCTTCAGCAGCGGCAGCATCGGATAGGATGGCAAGAATCAGATCACAACTTGCTATCAAAGCAGCGGCAGAAGCTAAAGATTACGATGATCCACTTAAAGGTATTGCGCTTAAAAAGATGTATCCCTCGCGGCAGGCGTATCAGAGAGCTTTGTTTGAGCAAATGTGGGCGCAGTCAATACCGTTGGAACACGTAGGCGTTAAAGAGGACTGATCATGGCTGACTATCGGTTCAAAGACGCCGAGGGCAAAGTCCATATCTTCAGAGGTCCAGCGGGTCTCAGTCAGTCTGATGTTGATCTGTTTGCCAGCAACTACTTTGGCGCTCCCGAGCCTGAACCCATGCCTCTTCCGGCCAAAAAACCGGAAACTGGTCTCATCCCGTCAATCAAACGTGGCGCGATGCAGACTAGCATGCTGATGGGAGACATCCTCCCAGCGATGGGTGCGCGGCTTGTAGGTGCGGATGAGTACGCTGATCGCCAGCTTCGTGAGGCGGCAGAGACGCAAAGGCAAATACAGGAGAAGTACCCCGCTGCGGTTCCGTCGTTCACGGACATCAAGGGCGCTGGTGATGTTGTCACATACATCACTGAGGCAGTGGGCGAAGCTATTCCGTCCATCCTTCCCGGTTTGTTTACTGGTGGCGCAGCCTCAGTACTGGGGCGCGGCGCGGTAGCTGCTGCCAAAGAAGCTGCGGAGAAAGCCGCCCTCAATTCGGTTGCAAAAGGCGTTGCCAAAGAAGAAGCTGAAAAAATTGCATTGCAGGCTGGTGTTCAGGCCGCACGTAGCACCGCGCTCAAGTATCAGGCGACGGGTGCTATTACAGGCTCTGCTGCTCAGAACGTCCCCGAGGTCTATCAAAACATCCTTGAAGAAACGGGCAAGGAAGACCTTGGCGCTGCGCTTGTAAGCGGCGGGTTCAACGCGGTACTGGACGCTATTTTGCCGATTCAGTTGCTGCGCAAAGCTAAGGTGTCAGGCATCCCTGAGAGCGAAATTATTGGGGCTTGGTACAAGCGTGGCGCTGCTGGTTTGGGTAAAGGCTTTCTGACTGAAGGCGCAACCGAAGCTGTGCAGGAGATGTCCAGCGCGGCGGCAGAGGCGTTTGTTGGAGACAACACAAACTTCTTCACATCTAAAAACCTGCTCCGGTTCATTGATGCTGGTCTTAAAGGCGGTGTTGGTGGTGGTGTTATCACAGGCGCTACAGATATTGCGTTTGGCCGTGCGCCCAGCGAAGTTGAAGCAAAGGCAGCAAGTGTTCAGCCTACGCTTGAAGACGTAGCTGCTGAGGAAGCCAAGCTTGGTATTAAACCCGCTGCACCTGCCGCCCCAGAAGCGCCCCCTGCCGCCCCCGTAGTCCAGACTGTTACCCCTCCCGCAACGCCGACAGATGTTCCCGGTATTACGCCCGGTGCGCTTGAGCAGATTCAAAGTACTCCTCCCACTACCACTGAAGCGGGAAAGCCATCTAAGGCAGCGCAACTCGGCAAAGCGCAGGCTGATCTTGTACAGATGCAGGCACGAGGTGCGCCTGAGACCGCGCTGAATAAAAAACGCAAACAGATTGAACGCCTGACCAATGAGATTGCTGCGGAATCCCAAACCGCGACTACCCCGCCTATTGCAGAAGGAGCGCCTGATGTTGCAGCAGTTGTCCCCACAGTCAGTGGAGCTGGCGTTCAAGTACCTGAGCCAGCCGATACAGGAATCGCCGCCCCCGGAGTTAGAGAAGCTGAACGAGCTGGAGTGGTTCCTGCTGGAGCGGATGTTGGACTCGCTGTTGAAGGAGAAAGCGAGCAGCCCGGTGCAGTAGCTGCGCCTATTGAAACCACCACGGTAGCGCCCCGAACCAAAAGGATAGTGCAAGACGAGATTATGGCTGTTGATGAACAGCAACGTGCGCTATTGTCTAAGAACGGTCGTCGCCCAGTACAGGGCACAGAAAAATTCAGACAGTGGGATGCTCTTGAAGATAAGCGCACTAATTTATTTAGTGAATGGCGTGCGCTTGATATACAAGAAAAAAATGCGGAACCCGCTGCTGCGCCCACCGCCTTAGAAGAAACCGCAGCGCCCATTGAGAAAGCGCCCACCAAATCTGCCGCAATCAAAGATGCGACAAAGCGAACAGTAGAGCCACAGGAAGTCACTGATGAAGGATTGACTGAGGAAGAGCTTGCTGCGTCTGAACCGCGTGATCCGTTGCTCGACGAGATCATGACAATTGTTCAGGGCGGAGATAGTGACCCAGCAGTGATTGCTGACACGTATAGCATACCGCTCAACCGCGCCCAGGTTCTTGTAGATGAAGCCAAAGTAGAGTTGGCTGGCATGGGGCTGCTTGATGAGCAGATCAACGAAAAAGAAAACGAAGATCAGACTGCCCCAGCAGCTACGGCTACAACTGTCACGGAAGAAAAGCCGCTCAAAGGAGCGCCCAAGACAATCACTGCGGGGGGTCGTGAGACTCGCGGCGGCTATACCTCTGGTGGGGGAATGCCCGGTTACGTTGCGCGTGAGATCGCTGGTGGTAACAGCCGTGTCTTCCTCAATGTATTGCGCACAGCATCGGAAAACCCAGTGCATCGTGCAGTCGCACAACTTCTGTTTGCAAAGAAACTGTTCCCAGAAGTCACCGGGGTCAAGTCACTGCCCGGAGGGCGCGTAGCGCAATACGATCCCAAGGCTCGCAAGATTGAAGTCACGCCCCAAGCGCAAGACGATCCCGGTGTGCTGCTGCATGAGTACGTGCATGACGCCACGATTAAAGTCATCAACGCATACCTGACTGGTGGGAAACTTACTCCTGAACAGAAGCGCGGCGCTCAGCACTTGCAGTACTTGATGAAGCAGTCGCGTTCTGAACTGTCTGGCACGTTCCCTCGCGCTTACGACAACCTGTATGAGTTTGTCAGCTACGGTATGACGAACGAGCGGTTCATGCAGGCGCTATCTAAGCTGCGAGTACCCGCTGAACACTCCTACACGCGCAATCCGGGGATGTGGGATAACTTTGTGTCCGCAATTGCTAAGCTGCTTGGTTTTAAAGGTCGGGATACAGCCGCCTTTGCAGAGAAGCTTGGTCTGAAGCCTGAAGAAGCCACCAACGAGCGCATAGCACGGCGTGTTGGATTAACGCCCGACACGATGAACACAGAAATGTTTGCTGCGTTCATGGACATTGTGGCCCCGCCCCCTGCCGCCGGTATTGAGATGGCCCCAATGCCTGCAACGGTGCAGGCTGAACCCGTTGATACGTCTGATGCTGGGCGCATGGCCCAGTTTGAAAAAGAGACGGAGATTAAAGAGCGCGGTTTTAAAAAGACTCTGAAGAATTGGTTCACCAAGAAAGGCGCTATTGCAGCTACGGTGAACTTCCAAAATGACCGTTACTTCCTCAAGCGTTGGGAAGATCGGCTTGCGCGTCTTGATCTGATTGATCGCATCACCGACAAGCTCAACAACGTCTACGGACAGATCACTCGCGCTGGCGGTATGGGTGTTGACATCTACAACACCAACATGAAGTTTCTTACCCAAGAAGTGCAAGACGCTGCGCAAGCGTACGCTACCGCCACGGGTACTGACATCCGCAAAGCGTTGGCCAGACTGCACTTGATCTTTGAGGCGCGGCATGAGCCTGAGCGTCGTCGGGTGAAGTTCCTGCTGAATGTACCGCTTGACCCCTTGGGGCAAAAGATTGTCATCAAAGACTTGATCACTGACCCTGACCTTCAGGCGCTTTTCCCGTCTATCACTTATTCACCCTCTGCATTCCGTGAGCAGGTGCTGAAGATTCTGTCTACACCTACGCCCGGTGTAAGTGATGTGGCTCGGGCTGCTCGTGCCCGTGAGCTGCGCTCTGTGCTGGACAAGATCGTTGATGATCCAGCAAACCATGACACAACTGCCAAAACGCGCCTCGACAAGAGAGGCAAGGTCATCAAACTGGAAGACCCGTTCAATGAGCAGGGGCCTGACTACAGCGTGATTGCCGGACGTACACCACAAGACATTGCGTTGATCACTCGCATGTTGGACACCGCTGAGAACAAAGCGGCGATTGATCGCGTTGCCAAAGCTATGAGGGCGGTTTCAGACAAGACCATTGAGCTGAACAAACAGGCAAACTACTTCTCGCAGCCCAGTGCCAACATCATCGACTTCTACGGGTTCAACAACTACATCCCGTTCAAAGGACGCCCCGGCGCTACGCAGGTTGATGAGGAGCTGGAGATCGGCTCCAAGCGCATTGGTGGTGAGCTGCAAGAGGGACAGGACCGCATGGAAGGTCGTCTGTCTGAGTCTGAGAACTCCGTCCTGCAAGTGCTCGCAGATGGCGCATCGTCTGCCCTTCGCGCTGGGCGCAAAGACCTGACCTTGGCGATTAAGAACGCGGTTGACCAGAAGCGGATGCGCGGCGGCAGCGAGAAGATCAGCTTTGAGGATCGCTTCTTGGATCGTGTGTCCAAAGAAACGCTGGGTGGTCCCAACAAGATATTCCACTACAACGCCGATGGCACGATTGATGTTGTCAAGATCGACGACAAGCAGTTGAGCGAAGCGATTCGCAGGCAGTATCGTGAGAGCAGTCCGATCATTGATGTTGCCAACAACATCACAAGTTTTGTTGGAATGATGCATACACGGTACAACCCGTCGTTTGCGCCGATGAACTTTGTGCGTGACGCGCTGACCAATGCCTTTACTCTGGGTGCAGAGCTTGGCCCCGCGCAGTCTATGCGCCTGCTGTCGCAGGTGGCGTCTGATGTCTCCAGCGGGGGCATGGCCAAGGCGCTGCGCTATTCAGTCCTCTATGCCAACGGCAAGTTTGACGAGATTGAGAAGCTGGCTGCAAAAGACTCCTACTACAAGGACATGCAGGACTACGTCAAGATGGGAGGGCGCGTGTCCTACCTTCAAGGCGTTGCCGCTAAAGGCGCTCTGGATCAGTTGATTGAAGAGGTCGGTGTGCGTCAGGTTGGCGCAAACAAGATTGCCACTCTTTTGAAGAAGCAGCAGATTGACAAGTTCCTTGATATCTACAACGACATGTTTGAGCTTTCGAGCCGTGTCGCTACGTACAGAATCATGCGTGACAACCTCGCGCAGAAGAATACTGCTCGCGGTATGGGCAAGGAAGAGGCTGCAAAAGACGCGCAGATTCAAGCGGTTGAGTACGCCAAGAACCTCGCCAACTTTGAGCAGGTGGGCAAGTACGGTAAGGAAGCGGGTTCTCTGTTCATGTTCTTCCGTCCCGCTGCCACTGGCGCGGTGCGAGCAATCGAGGCGCTGGCTCCTGCGTTCATGCCGTTCGACAAGAAAGAGTTTGAGCTTGAAGCCAAGCAGATGGGCGCGACTGACGCGCAGGTTGCAAACGCTGTCAAGGAGATGCAGCAGCGCAAAGCCAGCGCACGGCGTATGTCGATGGCCCTGATGGGCGTGGGTGCTATGGCCTTCTACATGGCTGTCATGATGTCCGGTGATGACGATGAAGGCCGCAACCGTATCCTCACGGATGACATGGCCCGGTGGTCTCGCTATGCGCGGTTCCACATCCCCGGCACGGATATGTTCTTCCAGATTCCGTGGGGCTTCGGTCTGGGCTGGTTTGCCTCTACTGGCGCTCAGCTTGCATCGGTGCTCACAGGCACGAACAGCCTTCAAGGGGCGTTTGGCAACATGCTCACGACCTACATGGACTCGTTCCTGCCGTTGCCCGTATCGCGTATCAACCCGTTTGAGAACCCCGGTGCGTTTGTCATCGACTCTGCTCTGCCCTCCGTTGCCCGTCCCATCGTTGAGTACATGATGAACATTGACGGTCTTGGGCGTGAGATATACAACAACAAACAGAACCGCTTCGGTGACGCCTACACTGGTGGTGACAACATTCCAGAGGCGTACAAGCTGACCGCCCGTAAGATGTTCGATATGACCAACGGCGCGATTGACGTAAGTCCAAACTCGCTGTACTTCTTTGCCAGCAATTACGTTGATGGTATTGCCAAGGTCATGACAAACTCAGCGAATCTGGCGATGACTGCAACGGGTTACAAAGACCCAGACATCCGTAGCGATGTCGCGCTGTTGGCCAGCTTCTTTGGCACAAAGTCAAACTTTGATGCGCGGGAGTTCAGTAAGGTGGAGAAGGACATCCTTGCAATGGATCAGCGGATCAAGGCGCTCAAGAACCGCCCGGAGATGCTGCAAGAGTACCTTCAAGATCACGCCACGGACTACGCCTTGGTTCAGTTCTACAACCAAGCAGTCAACGGGACGCTGCGGCAGCTTAGGACGCAGGCAAACGTCATTCGTGCAAATCCAGAGCTGTCGATGAAAGAGCGCAAGGCTCAACTCGATGAGATCGTGAAGCTGCAAAATCACGTTAAGCGCGACCTCCTCAATGGGTTTGAGGCAGTCGGCGGCATCAGGCCCTAAGCGACACGCCAAGCACGGACACCAAGGACACTGTCCTTGGTTGTCACGAACACCTTGACTTTGATACCCGCCTTCTTCGCTGTTGTGTCAACCACATAGCAGAAGTACGACGGCTTCATCGTCGGTATGAAGAAGCTGTCCCCAACATTCATTGCGTGAAACGGGAACACCCACTCAGGCTCTTCATACGGCAGCGGGGGCGGGTTCTTCTTGCTCATTGAACAGGTGGCTGATGTCCATAGCGATCTGATACGCCTGCACGTTGTGCGCTCCAAGCGCGGCTTTCCATCCACCGGCCATCTGCTTTCGCACCTTGCCGATCAGGACGCCCTCACTCATCAGGCGCTTCTCAAACTGTCGGGTGTCGGCCTTGATCTCACGCAGGTACAGCTTGATTGGGGTGGTGGCGATGTAGATCATTCCGGTCTCAACTTCTGCTCTGATATTGAGCATGTTGCGTGGTTCCATCACGACCTTGCCGTCCTTCACAACTAGACAGTTCTGGATGTTCTTGTTGATAAAGTCACCAAGGATGTCAGCGCGGCTGTGCTCGTCTTCCTTCTTTTTGCCAGACACAAGGTCAGCCATCTCTTTACCGACCACACTGAAGATGCGGTCCAACTCAAACTTGAGGATGCCCATCTCGTTGATGATCTCACCAGCGACTCGCGCCACGGAAAGCAGGTTGGACAGGAAGCGATACTCACTACTCTTGGTGTAGGCATCTGCCACTTTGATGTACTCAAGATCAATCGAGCGCCGCACATTCTCAAGGCCGATGCGGTACAGGTACTGCACGTACTCTGGGCCTGCCCATCCGTAGTTGCTTTTGAGCGGGTCAATCATGGACTTACCGCGCTCTGCTGTCAGCTCATATCCGGGCACACTTGGCATGGAGATTTCTGGCTCAAGCACTCGGACGCTCTCTGCGCTTGTGTTGGACTTGTACTCCTCCATCATGGAGCGCAGGCGCTTATTGGCTGTGATGACTGCGATCAGCCGGGTGTTGAATTGGGTCTCACGTTCCTGATTGCTCGACGCCATCATCCGCAGCTTGGGTGTGCCTGAGCTGATGTTGTAAAGCAGGTTGGAGATGACTTCGCCCTTGTTATTGGTCTGCTCATCCAGCCCGAACGGAATGTTCTTGCTGGTGATCATGCGCTGATTGAGCGCGTTGGGTGTGGCTTCGTTGACGGCCAAAGCATCGGGCTTACCCCAGATGCTGAGGTTGGCGTACAAGGCACCTGTCTTACCCGTGCCCGGACCCTCACTGAACAGAGAGAGCGTTGCGCCGTTGACGTTGGTCAGCTCCATCAGTGGGGAAGCAAAACCACAGAGCACGGAGAACGCATGCCACTCGTATCCCGGATCGTTGAACATCTGGACACAGCGTTTCCATTCGTCGTAGCTGCCCGCTGATTTGATGTGCCTGACAATGTTCTTGGCCATCGGTGATGCGGGGCAGTGCTGTACGTCCCCGTTGGACAAATACTCCGATGTGCCGAGCACAAACGATTTGCAGTTCTCAGTCCAGCCTTGTTGAATTCTCATAACATCCGCCTGTTGTGTGTTGATTAAATAGGTCATCCACTTGGTCAAGTAGCTTGCGATGCGTGGTGCGTGTGCAGGCTCGTACGTAACGCCGTGTTCTGACAGCTTCGCTTTGAGCTTGTCAACTGCGGTCACATCGCGCATTGGCAAGAGGAACTCTCGCAGTGGGTCTTTGGGAAGAACCAGCCGCATCACAAGGCACTCGCCATCGTGTGGGCTGTAGAGACGTTTGATGGGGAACAGATCAGTGTGGATGATCAGCTCTGGGTCATCTTGAATGACATGACCCTTTTTGTCTCGCCTTGGTGGTGGGGTGTAGTAGATGCCGCCGTTGATTGCGC
>Ga0315909_10006928_pt1 | contig 12715 bp, 27 predicted proteins | sample LakEriMetagenome_11_FD_203527 | JGI IMG/M metagenome (GOLD analysis project Ga0315909, IMG submission 203527) | Freshwater fungal communities from buoy surface, Lake Erie, Ohio, United States - Buoy 2 MA125 | ecosystem: Environmental > Aquatic > Freshwater > Lake | place: USA: Lake Erie, Ohio...
TCCTAAAAATGCTATCCAAGGCGCTAAACGAGTAATTCCGTCAAATAAGTCGCCGTGTGTTACTAAGTAGTGTTTGCCATCAGCACCTATGTGCTCGATTTGATTGTGTATCTCTACTAGTCCAAAACTGAAACCATAAGGTATCATGGGTCGCAAAAACTCGTCATGATTACCTGCTATATAGATCACACGAGTACCACGTTTGGCATGACCTAATACTCTTCGTACCACATTGGTATGACTCTGCTTCCAACGCCATTTGTTCTGCTGAATCTTCCAAGCGTCAATGATATCGCCTACAAGATATAGGGTGTCACAGGTGTTGTGTTTGAGAAAATTGTTTAAGCGGTCTGCTTGTGAGTCACGAGTGCCTAAGTGTACATCGCTAATAAATATTGAGCGATACGTAGTAGGCAGCATCTTCAATCCTTGCTTTTTATTTGTTCTTCAATCTTTTTCTCTAGCGAAAGGATTTGCCACGATAGCATTTGAGTTGTATCTTGTTTGTTTGATACTTCATCTTCGTTCTTTAATTTAATACCTGCTAGCAAGCCTATGAAGCCGCCAATTACAGTTTGAAAGGCTGGGCCAATCAATTTAAAGATTTCGGTGTTATCTACAATTGGATCAAACAATCCAACCATAAGGGTTATAACCATACCGAGAATAACCATGCACAAGGTTAGCGTAACCATGCTGGTTACTACAAATGTTAAATTAGTTTTTTCTACCATCATACGCCTTCTCCTGTTATTAAACGCTGCACTAGTTGTGAGTACTTTGATCCATCTAGTGCGTCATTGATTTGAACGTTAACTTGCTTTTGTGGGCCGACTGCTTGTTGCGCTTTGGCTAGCTGAATTTCACGATCCATTAAGTCCATTGACATTTTGTGCGACATTTGTAGCAATTCAGCAATATCTTTGGTTGAACCAGTTTGTGATTCTTCTAGTTCCGAGAACTTTTGTTTAATTAGTGCATCCATAGCACGTCGCATTAAAAATCTGTTGTTATATCCGCTATCGAAGAATACTGAATCAATATACGATTTTACTTCACGTTTAGCTAATAAACTAGTTACCACTTCAGGGTCTAGATCTAATTCTTGGGCAACGGCTCTGGCATCATTAAGTTGCAGGTAGGCATTGGCAACTTCTAGTGCTTCGGGGCTGATGCGTACAGTTTCTGCAGGTAAATGAGTGGTCATAATTGTGTCCTTTTGTGTTGATTATACCAGTTTAGGAGTATTTTAGCAAGTGTGGATTTTGGCACCTTAGGGTGTTTGGAAATTTCCCTCATAGTGGCCGTGTCGGGGGGCCCCTAGGCATAGGTGATAGTATAGTCTAATAACCGCCCCTAGTCAATAGGGGTATGTCCCTATGTTGTATTTACACACACTTGATTTATTCTTGGTTATTCGTGTATAATAGAATACATGATGACAAGGAACACTATGACTAACACACAAACCCTCGCCCTAGCATACGCTGAAAAATTGGTTGCTTACTATGAGACTAAAACTAAAGAGGCATACGCTGAAATGTGTAACGCTCAAAATGCTTTGGCTTACTCTGCTGAATGTGAGGCTATGAAATGAAATTCATAACAGAATTTTTACAAGCTTGCTTGTTTGTTGCAATAACCTTTTCACCATTGTGGATATGGCTTGCGTTAATGAAACCCTGATGTTATAATATATTTTTTAAGGAGAAAAGAAGATGACTACGAAAACTGTGAATTACACGCCCGAGCAAACTGCTCGCATGGTTGCTGACTATCAAGCAGGCACTAGCGTTGAAACTATTGCTGAGACATTCGGCAAAACTGTTCGCTCTGTTGTTGCGAAATTGAGCCGTGAAAAGGTTTATGTTGCTAAGGCATACAAAACAAAATCTGGCGAGACACCTGTTAAAAAAGATGTTCACGCTGATTTTATTGGTGATGCATTGGGCTTGACAGAAGCCGATACAGAATCACTCACTAAAGCAAATAAAATTGCTTTGATGAAAATTGCTGATTTTATCAAGGCTGAAAAGACCTGATAACTAATAGGGGCTTTTGCCCCTATCTTAACTTTCCATGCTATAATACACCTATGAAAAATTTTAAAATTGTTGAAAGCTACTTAGCTAAAAAATATCCTAATAAACCCTATGCTATCCGTGAAGGTAATGGTTGCGTTTGGGTTTCTATGGGTTTGGTTGAAATGTACTTCATTGTTAACAATGGTACAATTACAGATATACAGGTTGACTAATGACAAATACTGAAATATTTTATGTGTGCCTAGCAGTAATTGCTTTTGTATGGGTTAAGATTGCACTATTGCTTTGGTTTTCAAAATGATTAGATCAGATAAAACAAGATTGTTCCAGCTTATGCTTCAAGATGAATTCAAATTGAAGCATAGGGTTAACTTTGCAAAAAACAAAGTTATCCGTTTTGATGGTGATCCATGCATGGGAATGTATGAGGGGACAAAATTTTCAGAAAAAAAGATAGCGCACAAAATCAGGCTTTCCACTAGTGAAATAAAATCGGATAGGCAATTATTTTGCACACTTGCACATGAGTATGTTCATGCATGGCAAATGGAAAACAATCAAGATTTAGGTCACGATACAAAAACAGGTTTCACCCAATGGAGAAAATATTTTAATGATAATTACAAGGTTGACATTGTTTCTTTTTGAATACCAAGGTTTGCAGAAAAAATTGAATACTCGGGTATTCAGGTCTGCGCCGCAGCGAAGTAAGCACTCACTTCGGTTTGCGCCAAAATTATACCATAATTTTGGAGCCCGTGTCAATAGGTGTAAACACCTATGTTGTATTTTCACACACATGGTTTTTGGGCGGTTTTTGCTGTATAATTGGGGCTATGATGAAAACACAATACACACTAAAACAATTTGCAGAATTCCGCAAATTTTGCTTGCGTCATGGTTTAAATTTTGCTACAATGGCAGAATACAAATCGGCAATTAACCAATATTTCAAGGATTAAAAAATGGCTAAAATTAAAAAGGTTTCAATCTATGACATGGATGGGACAATCGTTTGTTCTTTGCATAGGTATCGCACAATCGTAGATGAAAATGGCGAGAGAATAGATTTAAATTATTGGAGAGAAAATCAAGATTTAGCCTTGAATGATTCTCTTTTGCCATTAGCCGAACAATATAAAGCGGATTTAAAAGATGAATCGTGTTATGTCATTATTGCTACTGCCCGTGTTCTTAATACCCCTGATTATACATTTATTAATCAGATATTGGGCGAACCTGATTATATTATTTCAAGACCTGAGAATTCTAATATCTCTGGCGGTACTTTAAAAATTAATGGTTTAGCTAAATTCTTTAATTTAGTTACATTTAAAGATGCTGAATTTACATTTTACGAAGATAATACAAATTATCTAAAAGCGGTTTGTGACAGATTTAATATAAGGGGTGTATATGTACCAAGTAAACAAGGGCATTAATGTTGATTATGCCGAGACATTAATTAAAGATTTTTTAGCCGAGGGCTTAAATCTTTATGATATATCGGAAATAATGCAAATACCATTAAGACAGATTTTAGATATATTAACTAAGAGAATACATTAAAATGATTGATATTCAGGCTTTATATTATTTTAATAATCGAGATTATCAAATAGGTTTTGATGCTCGCTCACTAGGTGAGCCACTAGACAAGGCACAATCGGAAGCATGGCAAATGGGCTGGCATGGTTGGGCGGATATCATGGACAAAAGCGAATCGGCACAACCATATTTTTGAATACTCAGGTTTGCAGAAAAAATTGAATACTCAGGTATTCAATTTTGCGCCAAAATTATATCATATAATTTTGCCCCGTGTCAAGTTTTTTCGTATAACTTATTTTTTGTGTGTGATTAAAATACCACACCTATTATTTAAAATTTATGGTAAGATGCAGGTCTACTAACTGAAAGCACACATGGCAAAAAAGCAATACTTTTGTATTCTGGACACAGAAACTACTATGGGCGATACTGTGGCAGATTTTGCCATGATTATCTGTGATCGTGAAGGTAATATATATAATCAATGCGCTGTTTTAGTTAATGGGCATTATAATACTATGGAATTATTCCATGATAAAAAGGCTAATGATATTTGGGGTTATGAGGGATTAATTAAACGCAAAATGGGTTATATTGCCATGTTAGATAATGGCATTAGAATGATTGCATCAGTTAATGCTATTAATAAATGGATTAATCAGGCAATCGGTAAATATAATCCTACATTAACCGCATATAATCTGCCTTTTGATATTAATAAATGCACTAATACTGGAATTGATTTATCAGGGTTTAATAATAAATTCTGCTTATGGCAAGCATCGGTAGGTAATATTTGCAAAACTAAAAAATATAAACAATTCTGTTTAGATAATCACGGTTTTAATAATGTTACTAAACATGGCAATATGACTTTCAAAACTAATGCGGAAATGGTTTGTGGTTATATCAATAATAATTTTATTATTGAGCCACATACTGCATTAGAAGATGCAAGGGATTTTGAATTACCTATTCTCACGCACATAATCAAAAAACGTAATTGGCAAGATAATATTATTCCATATGATTGGAATAAGTTTCAAGTAAGAGATAATTTTAAGGCATAATATGTTAGATAATATTGGTTGGATTGGTTCTATTCTTTTGGCATTTTGTGGATTACCACAGGCAATAGAATCATATAAAACAAAATCCTCTGAGGGATTAACTTGGGGGTTTATTTCAATGTGGTTTATTGGCGAGATATTCACAATAATATATGTATTCCCTAAAATGGATTTACCATTATTATTTAATTATTCTGCTAATGTATTATTTTTATCGGTTATTATTTATTATAAAATAAAAAGGAAATGAATACTTTTGTTTCCCATAAAAATTGAATACTCAGGTATTCAATTTTGCGCCAAAATTATAGCATATAATTTTGACCCGTGTCAATAGGGGTAAACACCTATGTTGTATTTTTGCGAATGTGTACTTGTGTATTCAAAAATAGTTTGCAAAGGTTGGTGAACTGTGTATAATGTGGCTATGGACAGAAAAAAGCTTTTAAATATATTAAATAATCAGACCCTGATTATTTGGGATAATCTGTGCGAGATTCATCCCCGATTATCTCGCTATAATCCACCGATTATAGAATTAAATGGCAGATTATGGCGTGTTGCTGGATTATGTCATCAAGAATCTAATATTGTCGAATTAGGTTATAAATTCTTTGCATATTCTCCCGATTATGCAAATAATATGGCTAAGATTATATTACCTCATGAGATAATCCATCAAGCCGATTATAATCTATTTGGATTATCAGAAGCAAAATGTGGGCATGGTAATAATTGGAAAATGTTAATGCTACAATATGGATTATCTCCCGATATTCATCATTCAATGGAAATTACACGATGATTAATAAAATTTCTTGGGTTGGCACATTATCTAGCATTATCGGTGCATTTATTGTTGCCAGTCAGTTATTCTTTTTGGGATATTGTTTCTTTATTATAGGTTCATTATCTTGGTTAATAGTTGGATATTATCGAAAAGATAAATCATTAATTACCCTTAATGGTACATTCTTTTTAGCTAATATTCTTGGTTTATATAATTCATTTTGAAAGGAAAATAAATGAAAAGCATTAACTACACCCCTGAGCAAACTCAGAAAATGGTTTCCGATTATCAATCGGGATTATCAGTTGAGATTATCGCAGATAATCTCGGTAAAACTGTTCGTTCAGTTGTCGCTAAATTATCTCGTGAAAAGGTTTATATTGCAAAAGAATATAAATCTAAAACTGGAGAAACTCCAGTTAAAAAAGATGTTCACGCAGATGCTATTGGTGCGATTTTGCGATTACCTGAAAATGATATTGAATCATTAACTAAAGCAAATAAAAATGCTTTAAAAGTGATTTTCGAAGCATTGGCTAATTCAAAGCCACTATAATCAGATAATGATTATAAGCCGATTATTTATAATCGGCTTTTTATTATCTCAAAGCGAAGTAAGCACTCACTTCGCGTGCGCCAAAATTATAGCATATAATTTTGACCCGTGTCAATAGGTGTTTACCCCTATGTTGTTTTTACGCAACCTGGCACGATTCTTGCGCCTTGGGGGCTGGCACGATTCTTGCTTATAATTAAAAATGCATAATTATGTTGAACTGCTCGGTCACAAAATGACTCCAGCGTTTTTGATAATTATTAATTTTGGCGCACGAAATTCGTGCGCCAGTGGTAATCCTTGGGGGATTTTTTCCGTTGGTACGTGTGCGCCAATTATATAGTGGAAAAGCTTGATTTGTCAAGTAGATTTTTCTCGGCCTGCAACCTGCAAAAATTCACAGTTGTTCTATTTTTTCAAATTTTGTATAATATTACATACCGACAAGAAAGGGACTGAGATGACAGAACAGGAATTTTATGCACAAATTCAGGAAGACTACTTCAGAGAATTTGCGGGTGCAGAACTATCGGAAGTTTTCGTCTGTACCGACACTCACGACGAATTTTTTGAATTTGACGATGTTCCCTTTTAAGAGTATAATTAATCTTTAAACAGCGCAGAAACCATTTGAAAGGACATATGATGACTGACAAAACCGTGAACTACACACCTGAGCAAACAGCTCAGCTCGTTGCCAACTACAAAGCTGGCGCTACTGTCGAAACATTGGCAACAATGTTCGGCAAGACCACTCGCTCAGTGGTTGCCAAACTCTCTCGTGAGGGAGTTTACACCGCCAAGTCTAAGACTTCTGGCGTGGCTCGTGTCAAGAAGTCTGAGCTTGTTGACCGCATTGCCAACCGAGTTGGTGTTGCTCCTGAGACTTTTGACTCTTTGGAGAAAGCCAACCACGAAGTGTTGGAAGCAATCCTCGCTAACCTGCGTTGATTGCAACGGTTGAGGGTCAAGAAATTTTGTCTTGATCTTCAACCCCAAATACTGTATAATTATATCTTAGACAGTCGGGAAGGGCTTAATGAATACCAAGCAATTGGTGTCCGTCTGCAAATGAATCTCACCTCAATCTCTGAACTTATCAATAGTCTGTTTTGTGAGTAGTCTGATTGCAACGAGTGTCTAATTTTTTACTTGATTATGCAAGTTGAATAGTGTATAATTATTATATAAATTGATAGGGTGACAGCGGAAGCGGGATATATCTGCTATGCGTCTTAATTGTGGGGAATAATTGTCCGAGCCACAGCCCATCACCCAGTTTGGGTTAACCAACACCAGCTCTATGCGTATCTGGATAAGTTATTAATTGTGACTGAATGAGTTAAGTTACAGCCCATTTAAATCCTCTGATGAGCCGATGAAATTTCGGCGAAACCCAAGACTTCACAGCAGGTCAGCGAGACTTCAATACTCTCTACCTACTGTACCTTAGGGTCAGGATGAATCCCCTAGCGTGTACCACTTGCTGGTGTTAGGAAAGTAGTAGTTCTAGGTAGCGTGTCCCACCTATATCCCACGTCGTCTGCATACGTACTTGCTAACTGGTTTTGAGGTAACATAACATAGGAACCTCTAGGAGAAAGAACTCCTTAATTAAATACAGCTATCTTCTAACCAAGAGCAGACTTTATTGACTGTAATGTGAGTATGGAATCTCACTGGCGAGTATATTCGAAGGGCGCTTCAGCTTATACTTAAAGACGCACATCGACCCTAAACCATGGCGGGTCGTTAAAATAATTGAAAAAATGGTCGTTTGGGCAGATTCGTAAATACACTCCCGACCCTAAACCGTAGAAGTCGTAAAACTCAATAACGGTCGCCCCGTAAGGCGTAAAAGCATCGTCAGTTAGTCACGGATATCCAGCATACCACTTGAAACGGTTGACAGGACTGAAACGTGCATTCTCCCCTAACCAACATCGCGATGGATTAACCACCAAAGGATAGGTAGCGACATGCTGCAGTTTAGGGTCAGGTAGCTGTGGTGGCTTAAAAACCCTGAGTGAGTAAAAAAGATAACGCTGTTGCAACAGCAAATGCTTTCAAAACCCCGTACACGTAATGGTGACGGGGTTTTGTTTTGTGTGCTCGGCGCCATTATACCACATAGTGCTAAATCTTGTCAAGTGTGAAAACAACGACTTCTGACCCTAAACCGCAACAAACTTACCCGATTAGACGCCCGCTTAGACCTGATTAGAATAGACGTAAAAAAGCCTACTTAACGCAAATTAAGTAGGCTTTTGTGTTTTTAAGGCCGATTAACGCAGTTTAGGGTCAAACATCTGCAAATAAGTGGTCAGTTTGTCGCGTATAGTGCAATTTAGGGTCAGATTGGGCTAATTTGTTCTCAATTAGCTTTAGTACCGTTTTATTTACCTTCTCCAGCGATTCCAGCAGCTCTTCATCCACGTCCAGCAGCTCAGCAATACGCTCGATGTGCTCCGATTTTTTCACTGGCACTTCACCACGCTTGTTGACATAGCTTTTCTTGGTATACACGCCCAGAGAGCTTAATTTAGCAATCACACTACGTTCTGGTACATCTAGAGTAGTTGCTATCTCAGCAACAGCTACTCCTGATCTATAGTCTGCAATCAATTTGTCTGTTATTTCTTTGGTATATTTCATAGGTCCCAAGGCAGTACATCTGCCAGTTCTTTCGTTTTAGTAGGTTGTTGTGTTTGTACTGCTTTAAAAATGTCGTTTGTAACTAGTGGTTGTGGCATTGAATCCCAGTCTTGTAAGTCTAAGATCATATAAGGTGTGCGTAGTTCAGGATGAGCTAACCAACATTGTGTTAAGATAGTTTGTGTTAATTTTGGCAAATGCCCTATTTCTGTGTCTTGTATTCCCGACAAGCTCCAAGTAGATCTAGCAGGCTTTATGCTACCTGCTGTTTTACCCGACTTAGTAGTTAAACCCTGCTTTTGTATTTCTAGTAGTCTATTTGACCCTAAACCGCCACAAACTTCCAAATCCTCTGAACTTAGTGCTAATGCATCTAGTAGTCTGGGTTCTAGCATATATTGTAAACCCACGCTACCCCTAAAGGTTTCATAATTGATACCTTGCATACGTTTTAACCCCATTAAGATAAGTGGAGTTAAACTAGCATAATCTGGAGTTTTAGTTTGTTGTGGTACTAGCAGCGATCTCTTAATCCTTGACAACATATAAAATGCCCTAGACTTAGGGTCAGAACAGTTCAATTTAACAGTTGCTAAACAATCATAATTGCTGTGTTCGTCATTGACTAAAGTCCAGCTTCCATACCATGCTACCAACTGAGGCAGCAACCACTGGTGAAGGTGGGACAGTTGCATCGATTCAGCCCAAGTTTCCCAGCCTTCGGTATTTAAACCTTCAGTTCCCGTAAAATCAATAGAGTGTATTTCACATTTTTTAAAAAGCATTTTATAATTTGGTTTCAAATATAGTTCGAGTCGATAAGCAAGGAGACTAGTTTTAGATTTTATAGACTTGACCCTAAATTGTATCAAACCTCACTAGATTTCCTCGGCTGGGCTCGTCATTACGTGGTTTCGATAATTTAGATCAATTCTTAAAATCAACCTAGTCTCTAACTCTTTAAGTTATACTAAATTATAGCATACTTGGGAGTGTTTTTGCAAGTATAATTTTTTATTGGACATAATTTGTGATGTTTATGGTTGCTATGCTTTAGGATTAAAGCATTAATTTATGCGTTTTTGAAAGTATGTTTGCTTGATGTGGAACCAAATCCAAGTACTTAGTATATTCAAGAGCCGCGAGAATTGCAAGAAAGTCTTCAAGCTCGTTGATGAGCTCTTGTTTGTTGGTAGTATCACGATCAGGGTGTTTGTTTTGCTCACCAAATCTACGGATTTTGCTTACCGCTTGAATTATCTCAGCCGCTTCTTCTTGCAGTTTGTCCAACAACCAGTTAGTTTGTGCTTGACGGAGTGAGGTAGGGGGCAGGTTAGGCTTTGGAATCTCGGCTTCTTGTACTTCTTGAGTCACGGATTTGAGTGCTGCATATGCTGGTAGTGTGTACTTAGGTGGCTGCATCTTCAATATTCTTTACGATTTGGTTGTAAACTGCTTTAAAACAATCTGCACGCTGTGTTTCTGCAACTGCTTTGTCGAAACTAGTAAACGCTGAGGTTGTTGGCGTGTCTTTGATTAAACGGCAAGCTTCTTGTAGCACTAGGTTTGTGTAGTGCAAGATGTCTATTTCACCCTCTTGGCGGATAGCTTGTTGTAGTAAGTAGTCAATGTTCATATTGTAAGTGGTTGAGTTTGGTATCTACGACGTCATCCGCAGGATTGTCAAGTGGAAATAAGTTTTCGGCTAGTGCTCCACGGAATACCCCGTCACGACTGTGTAGTGTTGGTTCAATAAACCAAACTGTGTATTCTTGGAACTCAGCTTGTTGTGTCGCTAAAACGATAGCTCCGTTTGTATCATAGCCTCGTGATGTGGGTTTAATGCCACGAATCATGCAAAGTGTGTTTGGTTTAATCATGTTAGTGGTTTTCCCCAGTAGTGGTTGCACTCAGGGCAAGTTTGACCCACAGTACGATCTAGTTTCATATCATACATACCAGTTGCTAAACCCCAGTGGCCTGTTGTGCGTGTAGCTCCATACATTGCAGCAGTTTCATCTGCTTTAGCTGCTGTGCCGTATTCTTTATAAAAGAAATCCCAAATCAATCCACCATCTAGGTCAAGATTGCAGTTTGGGCAATATCCGTGTTCATTCATATGTGTCCCATGTTATTTGTGGATTGTGTTGTTCGTATGCAGTAACTAAGTCTGCTAAAGTCCATACACTTGCAGTTTCAACGTTGTCTAGCCAGATGCCGAACATAGCCCAGTCGGTTGACAGCATTGGTGGCACATTGATCTCATCACCATAAGGCTCACCAGGAACGTTGTGTACATCTATCCTGCCGCACGAGTAGTGTGTGGTAATTGATTCACTAGTAAAAGGTTCGCCCTCAGTGGTAAACATTGTGTTCTTATCTGCAATCTTAGTCTGCTTCTGGGTAAGGCCACGAGTTCTGTACCACCCCAGGCTTACTGGACCCATCCAGTTTGTTGTGTATGTTATCATTTGTAATTTGTTCCAAGTATTCTGTTAATACGATCTCGACAAAGTCGTTGAATGTTACGTCACGCTCATGTGCCATTTTAAAAAGCACTAAAAGTTCTTGATCTGTAAGATCCAGTTCAATTGTTTCTGTTCTGTCTTTTGCTGGTGTAATCATGTTATACCTCTAAATCAATGTTGTTGCCTTTGTCCAAGCCTAAACGTAAATTACGTTGTACTCGGTCAATTATAATTCTTTCAAACGCTTTTATCTCTACTCGGGCACGATAGTCTTCGTCTTCCCTGTTCCTAAGCCGCATCTGTTGAGCTTGATATGCAGCTAGCAATCTGTCCTCAATAGTTATTTTCATAATTATCCTTTTGTAAAGTATATTATAACACAAAAACAAAAGGGGACTCAAGCCAATAATTTTTAGCTTAAGTCCCCTTGGGGTTACTTGCGAGGCTTTTTAGGCTTCTTGGGTTTGTCAGGATTTGCTTCAGTTTCTGGTACTACAACTTGATCGTTATAACCTGGTTTGTGAGGCATTACACGAGTAGGAACTTCCGTAGGTGGATTGATATGTGTAATAGGTTTGTTAGGGTCTGGTTTAGCCATTATGGTTTATCTCCATGTGGAAAAGGCCAGGTAGCCTGTGGGTTGATCTCTGTTGGCTCTAGTGGATCTTCTAGATGTTCTTGATATGGAGGAATAGCTGCTTTTTGGTACTCAAACACAAAATAGCATATACCAAGACAGAGTCCAATAATAATTAATAATGCTTCAACAGTCATAGTTTAATCCCATAAATTTTCATAATACTTGCCAAATAGTTTAAAACCTTTGGAAATACGGCGTTGTTCAACTTCCATGCCTTCATAGTCACACTTGTAAGTATGTTTTGGTCCATGCCCCATTGTAAACATTTTAGCCTTGCCGTTCTCATCCCACTCGCAAGGCTCTGAAGTCCAGTCAATGTTTCCGCTAGAATATTTGTCTTGCCAAGTGCCGTCACGTTTGCTTTCAAAAGCAAAGATCATTTCGTCTAGGATGTAGTCCCAACGCTTAAAGTGGTTTGAGTCTGTGTCATGCTCATTTTCTTTAGGCTCAGCATTAGTGCTCCACAATTCTTTAGGCACGTCTATGTCATCTGTGTTTGGTGCTCCATGCTTGCTTGCTTTAAGCTGCTTAAGCATTGGAAGAATAATGTGTGCAAGAGTGTGATCCATACCCCAAGTATCGTACTTGTCGATACGGACATAAATTTGACGATGACGTTTTGATTCAACCCACTGACAGACTTTAGTAAGTGTAGAATCTGTGCCATCTTTGTTCTGACTAAGCCAAGTACCAAAATCATGAACCCAGTCAGGCTTACGCTTCATGCCAATTTCATCTGGCACAGGCTTAGCCCAAAAGCAAAGCTTTTCAGCAATTTGGTATGGACCAATCCATGTGGTATAAGGTCCGATTACGACTTTCATAGCGGGTAATTCCTGTTTATGTTAAATGCTTCAAATTGTTCTAGTGCGTTGACTTCGTAACTATTACTAGCAGCTTGTGCTCCTGCTTTAAAAGCCTCACGCATCCAGTAATCAAT
>Ga0315909_10006930_pt1 | contig 12711 bp, 7 predicted proteins | sample LakEriMetagenome_11_FD_203527 | JGI IMG/M metagenome (GOLD analysis project Ga0315909, IMG submission 203527) | Freshwater fungal communities from buoy surface, Lake Erie, Ohio, United States - Buoy 2 MA125 | ecosystem: Environmental > Aquatic > Freshwater > Lake | place: USA: Lake Erie, Ohio...
TAATCGTTGAACTCGGTGTTGCAGCGACAGTCAAACTTCCTTCTGGAATTCTCGCCTCAAGTGTTCAAGATGCTTGTGACGAAACCTTAAGCACATACCTCTCCTCCAATACTTGGGATTGGTCTGACGTGGTTAGGTACAACGAAGTAATTACTCAACTCCGAAACACGACAGTTGCGGTAGGAACGAGTACGTCGGCGGCGGTTGATTACGTGTCAAGTATCACCATGACACCAACAGACGCATACATCCCTGATGAATCAACTCTTTATCAAGTTACGAATGTGCAAAGAACCGCAGCGGGTGGCGCAGATCTTTGCACTCTTACTATTAGTGGGCCAGGGGTGGGAGGAGTTCACGGTCTTGATCTTGCTGCCGGAGAAAGCCTTTGGGTCAAGGTCGTGGGCGTTACCAATAACTCCGGAGCATTTAACACCACCACGATTGTTCCTGCTTTAACTCCCAGCAATACAACAATTACCTATTCACAGGGAGAAGGAGTGATCGCATCTACTGCTGCAACTGGAAATGGCTGCATCCTGCCGATGAAGCGTGATGCAAATGGAAACTTTACGATTTACGACCCAGCGCCACTAGTTACTAGTGGAACTCACAGCATCACAACGGTATAGCGATGCATGTAGCCAACCTTATAGATCTGAACACGAGTGGACTTCAGTCGCCAGCCTACGGAGGCATTGGTTATTGGATTGCAACCGATGCCGATTTGGCTCGGACTACCAAGCGCGCTCATTCAGGCATTGCAAGTATTCAGATCACAGCAACGGCTAACCCCGCATATATCTATTCGGGCGACTCAGCAACAATCGCTGAACTGATTGAAGTTGACCGCACTGCTCCGTATCGACTATTTCTTTGGTTCAATCATGAAACCATTGGGCGCAGCATTCGGGTTGGAATTCAGTTTTATAACGCTATTCAAGAAGAAATTGTTCAAACTTCTGCTCACTATGACGACTTTGAAATGTCGTTCAGGGAGTGGACTTTAGCGTCACTTGTAATTCCTGTTAATGACATTCCGCTTGATGCTGTCTACGCAAATGTCAAAATTAAATTTGAAGTCCCTGACGTTAATGACAAGATTGATTCAAAGCTCTGGATTGATGACGTTGTATTTTACCATCCAGAAGATGTCAAAGAAGAACCAATCATTGAGCGACTTTCTCGCTGGATCCCTGAATACATGATTGAAGAGGATGACCGACAGGTCAATCCCGTAAATCCGATGTTGCTTTACATGGATGTTGCAAGTGCAACTCTTGGCGAGGTTTATCAATACATTTCTGACTTTGGTTATGGAACCGTAGGTGATCCTGACTACCCACTAGCAACTTCAACGCTTGCCGATCCATCCGGTTATCCAGAAAGTGGAACGCAAGCGGAATGGCTTCCATGGTTAGCCCAACTCGTTGGGCTGCGCGCAACATCAATTACTGATGAGGCATCAGGGGGAGGGACTTCTTGGTTCTTCTTGGAAAGTCAAAATACCACTTGGGACGAATGGGAAAGTGACATCAACGGGGATATCACCAACTACTCAACTTCTTGGACATCCGTAATCCGAACGGATGGAATCACTACGGTTAACGTTACCTCCCACGACTTCTCTGTCGGTGATGTCTTCACGATTAGCGGTGCAAGCGGCGGAGCAACATCTGCGCTCAATGGCATATACGAAGTTGCAACAGCGCCAAACTCAACAAGTATTACCTTTTCGCAGATTTATACAATCTTAAGTTTGTCGCAAGCAACCGGAACGGTAACAGTAACGACTGGCACCGCTCACAACCTTTCGGCTGGAAGCACGGTTGAAATTAACGGCACCTTCACTGCTTTTGATGGAACAACTCAAACCGTTGTGTCCGTAAGTCAGAGCGTAGATTCCGACGTTAATGATGTTTTTACTTTTGCTTCTGGAACTTCTGCAATAGCAAGTTCTGGAACCGTGTTTCCAACTGATTTAGCATCAGGACAAACCGGAACTATTGCAACCACAGTTGACTTGAATTGGTTTTCAATTGAAGGCGAAAATGGTGCGCAGCGAACCCCACCTGAGGCTTTGGCTGAATTCATTCGCACCGGAGCCTCTGGCATCTGGGCGGGAACCATTGAGGGCATGAAGCGTGCTGCTCGACTAGGAGTTGAAGGTTGGGATATTTCAGCGACCCTTGAAAGAGTTGATGGTTACATCAAGGTAACAACAACGGAAGTCCATGAGCTTGAGGTTAGCGATTTTGTTGAAATCTACGCTTCCCCTTATGCCGAACTAAATGACACTTACACAGTTCATTCGGTAATTGATGCTTACACTTTCCGAGTTGTGTGCGAGGGTGGCTACCTCTTAACCAGGGGCTGGGCAACTGATAAGCAGGTGCAAATTGAAAAGCAGTATTGGAACGGAGTTATTGATTCAGTAAGTAGTAACTCTTCTGGCCTTGTCACTCTGACGTTCCAAGAGCTTTTACCAGTTTTAAGTAATTACGAAATCTTGGGCAACATCACAATTACTGGAACTTCTAACGGATCACTGAACTCAACCTTCGGGCCATACACAACTGGAAATGTTACTATTTCTTCCGACAGGAGAACAATAACATTTGACACAGCCCTTGGAACGATTTCCACCCTTACGCCAGTTGGAGCAAATGCAAAGTTGTACATCGGTGACAACGCTTGTTACTTGATCAAAACTCTGCAATCTCAAACTTCTGGCGCAGAGGCAGTTCTAACTTTGGCTGACTACGCAAAGCCCGCAGGATCCGCTCTTACCCACAAGTACATTTAGGCGCTGGAGGAAAAATGCCAGTAACTCGAACACAAAGATTTTCACTCCATCGCTGGGATTCTGGCGCTGATCCGTTCAACCGGACTCAGATGGATTCCGACAACCTCCAAGTTGAAACTCTTGCCGCCCTTTACAGGGTTGGCCCACTGGCCAGCATCGGCGATCCAACCGGAGCTGCAAACGCCAAGTCATTCTATTACGCCACAGATACCGCAACCCTTCACTTCAGCGACGGAACTAACTGGGTAAGTCTTGGCGATGCAGGTGAAACGGCAGACATTGAAGCACTCACTATGGGCAGCAGCTCTTCGGCTGGGTCCACTTCCACGTCTGGCGGTGTCAGAACCCAAGAATTCGCACTTGCTAATCACCGTCACGCTCTTCCAGGTACTGCGACTCCGGCCAGCGTGACCACCGTAAATGCCATTGGTTCGCAAGGAACACTTGCGTTATCTGACCATACCCATGCAATTGGAACTGGCGCAATCAATAGTTCCGGAATGTTCTCAACCGGAGTTGTTAATGCCGCGGCGTTAGGCACAGGTGCGGTTGAAACCGCCAAAATCCTTGATGGCAACGTTACTGCAGATAAACTTGCCTCGGATGCTGTTACTACAGCAAAAATTCTGAATGACGCAGTTACCACAGCAAAAATTCTTGATTTAAATGTCACAACAGGCAAACTTGCTGACAACGCAGTCACCACGGAAAAGATCCTTAATGACGCAGTTACCACAGCAAAAATCCTAAATGCAAATGTCACTGCAGCAAAACTTGCATCGGACTCTGTCACCACAGCAAAGATTCTTGACGTAAATGTCACCACAGGAAAACTTGCCGACAACGCTGTAACCACGGCAAAAATCACTGACCTCAATGTCACCACAGGAAAACTTGCTGACAATGCAGTCACCACGACAAAAATCACTGACTTAAATGTCACCACAGGAAAACTTGCTGCAAATGCTGTGACTACAGGAAAACTTGCCGGTGGTGCGGTAACAGCAACCGAGCTTGCCTCTGATGCAGTTACAACGGCAAAAATCCTGAACTTAAATGTCACCACAGGAAAACTTGCCGACGATGCAGTCACCACAGTAAAAATTCTGAATGACGCAGTTACTACGGCGAAAATCCTGAACTTAAATGTCACTGCTGACAAACTTGCAGCAGATGCTGTGACTACAGTGAAAATTCTGAATGATGCAGTTACAACGGCAAAAATCCTGAACTTAAATGTCACCACAGGAAAACTTGCCGACAATGCAGTCACTACAGTAAAAATTCTTGACGCCAACGTTACTAATGCAAAACTTGCAACAGACTCAGTGAATACTATTAATCTTATTGCTGATTCAATTACCGCAGCAAAGATACAATCAGGTGCCGTAACAACTACAAAGATTCTTGATGCAAATGTTACTGCGGGCAAACTTGCTACAGACTCAGTTACTACTGCCAAAATTGCTGATGGAAATGTAACTCTGGCAAAACTTGCTTCCGGATCTGTCAACTCTTCAAAACTTGCTGCTGGTGTTTACTACAACGCAACAAGCAACAGCACTGGTGGTCAGATTCGATACGGAACCGCAGCGGTGGGAACCATTGGTGGATCGCCATCAGCAGGTGACCTCTACTTCAAGTTCATCTGATCATGGCTGAAGAAACTTGGACATATGACGGCAGCAACTGGCGCCTCGTTAGGGATCTGTGGGTGAGAGAGTCTGGAGCTTGGCGCGAAGTTGAAAGCGGCTGGCTCTACAACGGCACGTCGTGGAAACAGATTTTCAACTACGACACAACAGGACCATCGGCTCCAACTTCAGCGTCAGCCACATGGGGCGGTGCTGGAGCAACTCCGCATTGCTATGTCTATTGGGTGCAGCCCAGCGACGCAGATTTTTCCTACACTCGTTTAGAACGATCACTTGACGGTGGTGCTTCTTGGTCATTTATTGCAAATTACTCTGGCAATGCCGGTGTCGCATTGGCCTACACGGATTACAACGTAACTTTGGGTGCTTATCAAGTTCATAGCGTGATCAATCAAGCGAGCGCTGGACATATCTATCGAATGATCCCCTACGACACGCGCAACAACCAAGGAACTATTGCCTATGCGTACTCAACGGGGCAGAATGACCCCGCCAACTACCGAGGATTTATTCAATCTCCGTATTACCGAAATGCCAACGGCAGTGGCACTTGGTCTACCAACTCACCAGTTGGCTGGCTAGACGGAGTTAGCCAGGGTTGGCAACAGCCATGGACTCGGCGTCGATTCGGACATTACTTTTATGAGTCTGGGGTTAACTGGAACTTTAATGTCACGTCTGCAGGCATTCACCTTTATAGGTTCAGTGGGGCTGGCATTAACACGGGCATTCCGGCCTTTCTTCACACCTCAACGGCAACTAATGCCACCCGTTTCTTTGGGGTTAATCCAATTCCCGACATCAGAACCGGAGCAGACCCGCAAGGATCTTATGTTTATGACACCAATGCGGTTGCCCCATTGAATGCCGGATGGGCATATGACATCATGCGGGGACACCGCACTTCAATTGTTCTTGATGAAGAAACTACCTCACCCGCGAGTGGCTATTCATACTCTGCCAACTATTCAAACTGGGGCGATCACAATTTCAATATCTTCCTTAACATTATCTTCGGCGGCACCTTGGTTATTAATCACACCGGCTAGAAGTTTCTGTCAGCAGTAAATTTCAGTCGTTAACATTTCCACAGGCTTTTCCACAGGTTGTCAAACACAAGGAAGTGGCGTTGTGGGACCAGAAGCAGCACTCGTTAGTGGCTCCTTTGCCATCATTGTCGCAATTGTTACGGCATGGTTCACATTCCGTACTCGACGCGAGGAAATGGGGGTTGAAGAAATTAAAACTGTGCTTTCGGGGTATAAGGAAATTGTTGGAACCCTGCAGGACGAAATTGCTCGACTGCAGATTGAAATCACTCAGATGCGTGATGCCATGGCTGACTGTGAGCGCCGGAACGCCGAAATGGAATCAGAGGTAGCTCAACTCCGAACTTGTGTATCAAAACTTGAGTCGGAATTAAACCAATGATTGACGACTTCAATGAGGTCATAGAAGATGTTATCGGAGAAGCAATAGTAAGCAATTACATTATTGCTATTGAGGTCATGACTGAAAAAGGTATGGACCTCAGAGTGGTTACATCAGATACAATGAGTCCATGGCACGCTATTGGAATGCTCCAGATGGCGTCCGAAATGATTCACATTGACACGGAAACAAAGGACGAGGGCGAATGAACCCAACAATTAAGTCGCAGGCAGTAGACCAAGCCGGTAAAGGCTTAGTGGCCTCTCTCATCACCTACCTACTAGTCAAGTATGGCATGGACACCGAGCTTATCTTCATTGTCATGCCTGTCATCACTGTTCTTCTTGCTTGGATTTCATCAAAGATTGGTGATCCAACAATCGCTTCTTTCTTTAGTGCAACTCCAGTTGTTGAAATTGAAGTTGATGAGGTTTCCGAGGGCTGAGTTTTAATGGAATACGGCACAGCCGCTTTTCCTTAAACAACGCCCCCGATTTCGCACAGTTAAACAACTGTCAAATGGCTTTACTTGGTCTTATGGCTAACGGCGTTTAGTATTGCCCTTAAAGGAGTTTTCCCATGGCCGCTGGAATTTACAACTTCATCTGCGAACAGGGTGCCACCTTTACTAGGGTAATTAATGCCACAGACGGTGCCGGTGACCCAATTGATCTCACGGGCTATACCGCGCGTATGCAGGTACGTCGAGACATGGACGCTACGGCGGCTCTCATTGAACTGACAACTGAAAACGGACGTATTTCTCTTGGCGGCGAAACTGGGGAAATTACGCTAACCATTGATGCCGATGACACTTCAGACATTCCTCGTCCTGGCGTTTACGACCTTGAGCTTGAATCCGATTCGGGTACGGTCATCCGACTATTAAAGGGTGCCTTCTACCTTGACTCCGAGGTCACGCGATGACAGGAGTCAATCAAGACCCTGAAATTTCTGTAGAGGTTCTTGAGGTTGGCCCTAACAATGTCAATATTGAAGAACTTCGATACGAAGTAACAATCGTTGAGGATCTTCCCAACGAGGTCTTCGTTGAATTGCCAGGAATCCAAGGGCCGCGTGGTCATCAAGGGTTTCAAGGAACTCAAGGTTTTCAAGGTGCTACGGGTTCGCAGGGTGCTACTGGCTCACAGGGAGTTCAGGGTTCCACTGGATCGCAGGGTTCGCAAGGGGTTACCGGTTCACAGGGAACTCAAGGCTCTACTGGTCCACAAGGTTTTCAAGGTTCTCAAGGCGTAGTCGGACAAACTGGTTCTCAGGGTTCTCAGGGTTCACAGGGTTCACAAGGAACACAGGGTTCACAGGGTTCACAGGGTTCACAGGGAACACAGGGCGATGAAGGCCCACAGGGCTTTCAAGGAACACAAGGCGATGAAGGTCCACAGGGCTTTCAAGGCGACGATGGCCCACAGGGCTTTCAAGGCGATCAAGGAAATGAAGGTTTCCAAGGTGATCAGGGACCACAGGGCGATCAAGGCGCTCAGGGTTTCCAAGGCAATCAAGGCACCACACCTTTAATTTGCACTACGCAAAACACAGGTGAGTACTATTTTCAAGCAGTAGGTGAAAATTATTATCAAAGTCCTATAGCACCAGGATTAGCATTTAGTGCTGGGCAAACACTATCTGTATATGCACCAACTGATGATGTCATACAGTACATGTTTGTAAACTCTTACAATCCAGCAACGGGTGACATAGTTGCGGTTGTTACGCATTCTTTAAGCCCTGGGTTCAAAACATACAACACGCTTTCAATTTGTCTTGTAGGAAATCAAGGCAATCAGGGTTATCAAGGAAATCAAGGGCCTCAGGGTTTTCAGGGTGATACCGGCCCACAGGGTTCTCAAGGGGACCAAGGACCACAGGGTTTCCAAGGTGATCAGGGACCACAGGGTTTTCAGGGGAATACCGGCCCACAGGGCTTTCAGGGTGATCAAGGGAGCCAGGGTTTCCAAGGCGATCAGGGTCCGCAAGGTTTTCAAGGCGACCAAGGACCGCAGGGCGATGATGGAACTTCGGTAACAATTCTTGGTTCATATCTAGATTACGCAGCTCTGATTGATGCTCACCCGACTGGTTCACTCGGTGACGGGTACCTCGTTGATGGTGACCTTTACGTTTGGCATGGCAGTGGTTGGGACAATGTTGGTCAAATCCAAGGACCACAGGGTTTCCAAGGCGACACTGGTCCACAAGGCAACCAAGGTGATTCAGGACCGCAAGGATTCCTTGGGGACCAAGGTCCGCAAGGTTTTCAAGGTGACGCTGGTCCTCAAGGCGATCAAGGCACACAAGGCGCACAGGGCGATCAGGGCGTCCAAGGCGCACAAGGTGATCAGGGAACTGCTGCTCTTTGGAACTTTACTGGGGCATACGGCGGAGGAACTTCTTACGCTATTGGTGACGTTGCGACATACGACGGGAAGACTTGGTATCGAATTGACGCCCATGGTGGCAATGTCGGTGACACTCCAAGTGAGGGGACATTCTGGACGCTGCTTGCCGACAAAGGCGCCCAAGGGGCGCAGGGCTTTCAGGGCGACCAAGGCGTAACTGGCGCACAAGGTTCTACCGGTTCGCAGGGCGCACAGGGCTACCAAGGTTCTCAAGGTGAAACTGGCGCTACAGGTTCGCAAGGCTCACAAGGATCGACAGGCGCACAGGGTTCTGTTGGTTCACAGGGTTCTGTTGGCGCACAGGGCGTAGCCGGAGTTCAGGGCGATCAAGGTTTCCAAGGACATCAAGGTTTCCAAGGTGAAGTTGGAGCGCAAGGCGTTCAAGGAACTACCGGCTCACAGGGTGTGCAGGGTTCGCAAGGTCCGCAAGGCCTGACAGGCGCACAGGGTTCACAAGGAACCACGGGTACGCAAGGTACGCAAGGTACGCAAGGTACTCAGGGCTATCAGGGCTATCAGGGTTACCAAGGAACAACTGGCACGCAAGGTGCTGGTGGCGCACTTGGCTACTGGGGTTCCTTCTATGACATGACTGACCAGCCGTTGGTTTCCACGACTGTCGCCCAAGTTGTTTCGATTGGGACAACTGCTGATGGCAATGGTGTAACTGTTGAGAACGGCGATGAAGTCACCTTCGCTTATGCCGGTGTCTACAGTCTTACGTTCTCAATACAGATCAGTAACTCGGCAAACTCTGTTGAGAAGTCAATCTTCTGGCTGAAGTTGAACGGGGTTGATTACTCGGATTCTGCCACAGAAATGGACTTGCAGCCGCGCAAGGATGTAAGCAACCCAAATCGCCAAGTCATAACTATTAACTACGTCGCTGAAGCCGCTGCTGGTGATGCTGTTCAGGTTTATTGGAGTGGAACTAGCACTCAACTAGCGGTTGAGTCTCTTGCTGCTGGCACATCCCCCGTCAGCCCGGCAGTTCCGTCAATCATCCTTACGGCCACTCAGGTCATGTACACCCAAGTTGGCCCGCAGGGTTATCAAGGTGTGCAGGGAGCGCAAGGCTTTCAGGGTGTTATCGGAAACACTGGCGCACAAGGTTCTCAGGGCGTTCAGGGTGCAACGGGAACTCAGGGCGCTCAAGGACATCAGGGTGTAACTGGCGATCAAGGCGTGCAGGGAGCAACTGGTTCTCAGGGCTTTCAAGGTTCGCAAGGTGAAACTGGACCGCAAGGTCATCAGGGTTCTGCTGGCGCTCAAGGCAATCAAGGTCACCAAGGTTTCCAAGGTTCAACTGGAGCGCAAGGAACACAAGGTGAAACTGGCGCGCAAGGAACGCAAGGTGTTCAGGGTGCGACGGGAGCGACAGGCGCGCAAGGCTCGACCGGCGCACAAGGTTTCCAAGGGTTCCAAGGAACACAAGGCGTTCAAGGACATCAGGGTCATCAAGGCGATCAAGGCCCACAAGGTCAAACTGGCAGTCAGGGTTCGCAAGGTGCCGAAGGCGCACAGGGCGTACAAGGCCATCAGGGAACAACTGGTTCGCAGGGATCACAGGGCAGCACCGGACCTCAGGGCATTGAAGGCGCACAAGGTGACCAAGGTGATCAAGGTCCGCAAGGCTTTCAGGGCGATGCTGGGCCACAAGGCGTTCAGGGCGATCAGGGTGTCCAAGGCGATACCGGGCCACAAGGCGTTCAAGGTGATCAGGGTGTCCAAGGAGCCGAAGGACCACAAGGTGACATTGGCCCCCAAGGAGACGAAGGCGCACAAGGACTTACCGGTTCACAAGGACCACAAGGTGCAACCGGCGATCAGGGAACGCAAGGATCAACGGGCGCACAGGGTCTTCGTGGTTTCCAGGGTTACCAAGGTGAAATCGGTTCACAAGGTGCGACTGGAGCGCAAGGCACAACAGGCTCACAAGGTGCGACGGGAGAAACCGGACCACAAGGTGCGACCGGCACGACTGGCGCACAAGGCTCTCAGGGTTATCAAGGCGTAACGGGCGACAAGTACTCAACCACGTCTTCAACAGAACTCACTATCACCGACACGGGAACGCTCAACCTTACGGTTGGAACGGGTCTTGCCTATTCGGCTGCTCAAACCATCGTCATTGCAAATGACGAGAGCCACCATATGAATGGCGAAATCATTTCGTACAACTCGGGTACGGGTGCGCTTTCCGTTGCCATGCAATCAAAGGTCGGCTCTGGAACGTTCTCCTCGTGGACGGTAAACCTTGACGGTGCTGTAGGTCCTCAAGGTACGCAAGGCACGCAAGGTTTCCAAGGAAATCAAGGAACGCAGGGTGTTCAGGGATCTACCGGCGCACAAGGCGCAACTGGCGATCAGGGTTCCACCGGCGCACAGGGGGCGACCGGCGCGCAAGGTTCTACCGGAGCGCAAGGTTCTACCGGAGCGCAGGGAACTCAAGGCGATCAAGGTGTAAGTGGAGCGCAAGGTTCTCAGGGTGCCACTGGTTCTCAAGGAAGTCAGGGATCGACTGGCGCACAAGGTGTTCAGGGTCATCAAGGAAATCAAGGCTTCCAAGGTCATCAGGGATTCCAAGGCGACACTGGCCCGCAAGGCGATCAGGGGGCAACGGGCGCACAAGGCGCTACGGGTTCACAGGGTGCTACGGGTTCGCAGGGAGCCACGGGCGCACAAGGCGATCAAGGAGCTACCGGTTCTCAAGGAACGCAAGGTCATCAGGGTTTCCAAGGAGCTACTGGCTCACAGGGTTCACAAGGCGTAACTGGCGCTCAAGGCGACGAAGGTCCGCAAGGCGTAACCGGCGCTCAGGGTCCGCAAGGAAATGCTGGCGTTCAGGGGTCAACGGGGTCGCAGGGAGCGCAGGGTCATCAAGGTGATGACGGCGCTCAAGGCAATCAGGGCGTTCAAGGCTCACAGGGTTTCCAAGGCGAAACTGGAGCGCAGGGCGATCAGGGTTTGACTGGAGCGCAAGGCAACCAGGGTTTCCAAGGCTTCCAAGGTGAAACGGGAGCGCAAGGAAGCCAAGGCGATCAGGGCGTTCAAGGTCATCAAGGTTTCCAAGGGGACGAAGGTCCTCAGGGTGAAACTGGCGCGCAAGGCTCGCAAGGCCCACAGGGCAACACCGGCTCACAAGGCGTCCAAGGGCATCAGGGTGTTGAGGGTCCACAAGGGGACCAAGGCGCTACTGGCGCACAAGGCAGCCAAGGTGTTCAAGGTGCAACCGGCGCACAAGGAACCACTGGAGCGCAAGGTGCCACGGGTTCACAGGGGGCGCAGGGTCATCAGGGCTTCCAAGGTGACACCGGTTCGCAGGGTGCGACGGGTTCTCAAGGGGCAACAGGTTCACAGGGTGCGACTGGAGCGCAAGGTGCAACCGGCGATCAAGGTTCAACTGGCGCACAGGGAAGCACGGGCGCACAGGGAAGCACGGGCGCACAGGGAAGCACAGGCGCGCAAGGTGCTGAAGGGCCACAAGGCGACACCGGAACACAAGGTTCTACGGGCGCACAAGGTTCCGTAGGGGCGCAAGGAACTCAAGGTGCAACCGGTTCACAGGGGACACAAGGTTCAACCGGCACTCAAGGAAATCAAGGTTTCCAAGGCAACCAAGGTGTACAAGGTTCAACCGGTCCGCAGGGCAACCAAGGTTTCCAGGGTTTCCAAGGCGCACCATCGGAAGGCTTCACGACCTTTGCAGTTTCAGGTCAGTCTGATGTCGTTGCCGACAACCTAAACGACACTCTGACACTTGCCGGAATTTCAAACGTACAAATCACAACAAACGCCGGAACCGACACGATCTCAGTCGGCGTCAACGAGGATCCGACGTTCCATGCAGTAACAGTCAACGGTGATGGGGATGATGTCAATCTTCTCGCGCTCACCAACTCACACTTCAACTCACGTCTCTCACTTGACAACACCGCCACAAGCGGACGTGAATACCGAATCATTTCCACGGGAACCGGTTCGGCAATCACCGCTGGATCACTTGCCTTCTACGACGCTGACGCGACGGCTGTTCGACTCCGCATCGCAGACGACGGCACTGTTTATGTCGTAGGAACACTCAACGCCAACGCCATCGCTGTTACCTCCACGTCAGTAGTCACTAACCTCAACGCCGATCAGTTGGATGGTCAACACGGTTCGCATTACTTGGACTGGACAAACACAACCAATAAGCCTGATCCAACGATCACGCTTGGCGGCGACCTCACCGGTTCAGTTACTCTCACTGACCTCGCATCCGGAACCCTTACAGCGACAATCGCTACGAACTCAGTTGATCTCGGCGTTGATACAACCGGCAACTACATCGCAACCATTGCAGGCACCGCAAACGAGATCGAGGTAACCGGTTCGGGTTCTGAAAGTGCTGCTGTAACTC
>Ga0315909_10006931_pt1 | contig 12709 bp, 20 predicted proteins | sample LakEriMetagenome_11_FD_203527 | JGI IMG/M metagenome (GOLD analysis project Ga0315909, IMG submission 203527) | Freshwater fungal communities from buoy surface, Lake Erie, Ohio, United States - Buoy 2 MA125 | ecosystem: Environmental > Aquatic > Freshwater > Lake | place: USA: Lake Erie, Ohio...
ATGTAATCAAAGTTCGTGAGAGATACTATCGCCCAGCGGAAGTAAATCTGCTTAGGGGCGATGCGAGCAAGGCTTATAATTTATTGGGTTGGGAGCCTTTCTTTGATGTTCATTTATTAATACATGATATGCTGAATGCGCAAGAGTGATAAGATTTATGTGGCTGGTCATACCGGAATGGTCGGCAGTGCTTTGATTCGTGAGCTTACAAGGCTTGGTTATAAAAACATAATCATCCCATCTGATCGATTGGATTTGAGAAACCAATCCAAGGTGGAGTTTTTTATGAAGATGGAAAAGCCAGACTATGTGTTCATGTGCGCTGCCAAGGTTGGAGGTATCAAGGCGAACAATGCCAATAGGGGCGATTTCATCTATGATAATCTGATGATTCAGACCAATCTTATCCATTCGGCTTATCTATGCAATGTCAAAAAGCTAATGTTTTTAGGCAGTTCATGCATCTATCCTCGCAATTCTCCCCAACCAATGAAAGAGGAGTTTTTGCTGGGTGGCTATTTGGAGCAGACCAATGAGCCTTATGCCGTTGCTAAAATAGCTGGAGTAAAGATGGTTGAAAGCTATCGAAGGCAGTACGGCTGTGATTTTATCAGCCTGATGCCTTGCAATCTTTACGGCCCAGGTGATAACTTCAGTATGGACAGTGGGCATGTTATTCCAAGCCTTATGATGAAGATGCTTTCTTATGATAGTATTAATGTTTGGGGATCAGGCAATGCCATGAGGGAGTTCATGCATGTAGATGACTTGGCTAAGGCTATGGTTTATTTCATGCAGGGTTATTCAGATGATGCGATTTTGAATGTTGGCACTGGTCGAGAATATCAGATCAGCGACATCGTAGATATATTGGTAGAGGTAATGGATTACAAAGGTCGCATCGTTTATGACCGTACATTCTATGAAGGGCCAAGCCGTAAAGTCATGGATAGTAGCAAAGCCAATCAGCTTGGATGGAAAGCCGAGATAAGCATTTGGCAGGGCTTGGAAGATACATTTAGATGGTTATCTTTGAATCATGGCATTGGCAAAGTTAGAGTTTGACCTTAAGGATCCTGAGCAGGCCGTTGAGCATAAACGATGCATCAAGGCTAGTGAGATGGCTTATGTTTTATTTGAGATCAAACACAATCTCATGCGCAATATGTTTACTGGTCGTGATTCTGTCGAATATATGAACGGTGCTGAAGATACGGTCAGGCAGATATTGGTAATGATGAAAGATTTAAATTTGGATCCTGATGAACTCGCTTGACTACCAGAACTTGCTTGTTGAACATCGTTATAATGTTGCCAAGCTTATCAATTCCGATGAGATATCATCGCTTCAGAGGCTAAAACTTTTACGCTATGCTGAAAGTCTGAAGAAGAAAATAAACGATTTGAGTACAAGGATTACCATACAATTTGAGATTGATGAAACTATCGAGCCACATCACATTGAGCGAAGCGACCAAGAGCCAGACTGCCTTACGGTTGGGGATTTTAAATCAGCCCAGCCAAAAGGAGCTTGAAGCTATGCAATTGACCGCATGGCAGATATTTGAGCCATTAAGGGCATGGTATGGAAAGCCGATTGGAATCAGTTCATTTTACAGAAGCCCAGAACTGAACAAAGCCATTGGAGGCAGTAAGACCAGCCAGCACATGAAGGGTCAGGCGATTGATATCGATGCGGATATATTTAACAACGGCATCAGTAACCGTGAAATTTATCTTTGGATTCTCAAGAATTTAGACTTTGACCAATTGATTTGGGAGTATGGCGATGACCAGAACCCTGCTTGGGTGCATGTCAGTTATGTCTCAAGGTCTAGGAATAGAAAACAAATCCTTCAGATAAGATGAGTGAAAAAGACAAAGCCAAAGAGCTGATTTTCCATCATTGGTTCCACATGTATGGCAACTTGTTACAGATGTCAAAGGACAAGGCTTTAGACCAGGTGGAACGGCTTATCATCCACGATCCTGAACGAGCTGCCTATTGGCTCAGGGTAAAATCTGAAATCCTCGTTTTTTGATTGGCATCATTACGCCTGCTCCCCATCTTTTCTGCCATGGGTCGTATGATCCGAATATAAACAAATCGTTTTTGGTCATGTAGCCTATGTTTCCAGAAATGGAGCTTTTATCAGATACAAATGCTTGCGCTCCTACATAGATGCCTCCTGACTTGCGGTAGTGGTTATTGATAGTTGTACTTAGAGGCAACTTCATGCGCCATGATATCTCACGGCTGATAACTGAGTTTTGCGCTATAACCTCTTTTAAAACTATTTTAACGGTATCATTTTCCAAGCTGTCCAAGTATGTCAGTTCACGAAAGAAAGCCTTTAGAATAGCTCCTGTATCGATGTCAGCAGGAACAGTGTTATTGGTTATGTTTATAGGCTGACCGGGTGGCAGATTGATGGTCTGAGGCGGTAGGTTTACAATGACCGTATCAGAACTGACATGCGTCTGATTGAATGTAAGCGCACCCGATTGCCTCAGATCGATATAGATGGCAACGATTGCCACTATTGCTAGGATCGCTATGATTTGATTCGCTTTCATATAAAAAGACAGCCCCCGATAATCAGGGGGCTTGGTCTAACCAATTACTGACAAACACGAAACAAAAATAATCAATTAATTTTGGTATTGCCGACCCTGATACCGATTATTCCTAGGGCGGTTAAAATTAGTTCAGTGGCTTTGGTCAAGTCACCTGATTTGTGATAATGAAGCAAGCCAAGTCCGATAAGTCCAAGTCCTGCCCATACTGCTTTTGATTCCCACCAATTTTTCATGTTAGTACGATGTTACCTGTTAGATTAATTTTGATTGATTCAAGGCGATTCAATTGCCCCTCTAAATTTACGGTTTTTAAAATCAAATCGCAAAAATTCCTGATGCCTACTGGATCACCCGGTGGAACATAGGCATCTTGATATCCTCGACCTTCGACATCGCAAATGATTGGCTTATGGTATGTGAGCATATACATACCGTTGCGCTGCCGAGTGAGCCAAAGTTCCATTTCATTGGTTAGCTTGGATGGTTGGCCTGTGGTCAGCCATGACATTCCGTAGGCGGTCTATCTCTTCTTTGTGATTGTCAAGCTTTGCATCATGCTTGATAACCAGCTCATGTACCTTGTCCACTTTGCCTGTGAGTGAGCTGAATTGGTAGGCGGCTATTCCTAGTAAAGCCCATGTGGTTATGTTCTTGAGCCATCCTACTGTCTCTAATGTGGTTCCCTTTGTTGTCATTGTTCCCAGTCTTGTTCTGTTACGAGTAAATCTATTTCAGCCTGTGTCAGTTTATCTGTTTCATCTTCAGGTATCATCAATGCCCAATCAGTTCCATTGGTTGTGCATCCGAACCAATAATCTGTTGAGCCTTGCTGACAGCCAAGATTTCTAGCGATTTCATAGCTTCGGTCTTTGGCGGCTTGTTCGGTGAGGAAGATTAGGTAAAGCATTATGGATAGATATTATAATAACCGTTTATATTCGTTTCCATTCCTGCTACATTTGAAGCCTGATCTGATGGATAAATAATAAATTCACTAGCATAACCAATAAGGTAACTTTGAGGGCCAGTATCATTTTTTCTTATTGTTGAACCAGAAACCCCACTATTAGCTGCAGATATTCCGTTTCTTCTACTTTTTACAACATTAGAGTTACCATTCCAATTTCCATATACCAAGTACGAAGCATTGTTTGTTAAAGAAAAAGAACCAGTAGTATATTGAACGCTTGAAGGAACTGTAGTTATTACAGCTGAAACAGATGCACCTGATAAATATCCCCAGAAATTGGAAGCTAAAACACCAATTCCAAAAAAGTTATTTTGAATAAAAGCATTTCCATTTGTACCACTTAAGCTTAAAACACCAATAGTTGAAATAGGCCCATTGGTTAGACCATAATTGCTTGTAATCTTGTTTGAACTGCTTGAGTTGAAGAACAATGAAATTATTCCATTTCTAGTAATTACGCTTCCACTTGACACAATAGATGGCTGTTGAGATCCATTTACTTCAGCCATATGTCTTAAATTACCTGTTTGATCATACCATTTTACAACAAATCCATTATTAGCACCAACAAATGATGTCAAAGCAGATGTATCTAAATTACCATTTGAATCAAAACCTATATCCTGCTCCCCATTATCCGAAGACCTACGAACCCTTAAAGCTGCACCTGAATATGTGGATGATAATCTCCTAACACTGTAGGCGGCTCCTGCACCTCCATAAAGATCTAATAAATAAAACGGCACCGGCTCAGGAGGTGTGATCTCACAAGGCAAAGCGGTAAAAGTAGTATATACAGGCGCACCATCACCTAACCTAAATCCACCAAGATTGAAAGCATTGTTAATGGTTACGACATATTGTGAACCGTTCCATACGGTTGATATTGTGATTTGTGGGCCGAGGAATGGAGCTAATTGACCATAAAGAGCTACTTCATCTATGTCTTGTGCGCCAACAAAATATCTTGGTGATGCTGGCCCTGATGCAAAATAATCTATATATCTATATTGATAACCATAATCAAATGAAGCTTGATAGCATACATAATCACACGATCCTCCTTCAAAGTCAGTTACTTTACGAATTGTAAATAAAATATCACCACCTGGAGTACTAACATTTAAGTCGGTAGGTTCAGTTCCTGTATAATAAACATAAACAGAATAATTACCTGTGTCATTTTGATATTGTAAGACAGTTCCATAATTGGCAAGCTCTGTAATGAAATCATTGCCATTTAATGTCCAATCAAAAAAATCAGATGCGCCAAAATCCTGAGAATTAATAGCCAAAACATACAGACACTCCTCAGCACCACTAGGCAGAAGCCCTATGATCTGCTTTCCTACATACGATTTGCAACAATCAATAGCCATTGTTCAGACAATTTTGGAGGCATTCTACCTGTCCTCTAATTTCGCAAATAAAATCGATAGCAATATAACTGAATCGGTAAACTTTTGATTCATCCAATACAATGCCTTTGTTCTCAGCGTTCCAGATTGTAACCGCATCCGTATCATAAGAAGTTACCTGAAGCGATATGCTCATGGCGTTCATGGCCGTAGCGGTTGCCTGCATCTCACCTTGAAGCTCTCCGATTAGTTCCGCAGCCAATACATCATCCACCATTGGACTGTCTTCAAGCTGAGATTTTGGAACGGCTACAACCAGTCTAAGCGGGAATGTAGCTAGAATGTTCTTGCTGATATCAACGCAGCTGTTCAATCTGATGGTATTGGAATCGGTGCGGATCGTAGTGGTTCCACGCTTGCGGATATAGGCTGTTCCGTTCTTATCAAAGTTCTGGACATCGATGTAGCCTGCCTTGAGACCTTTGTAGTACATTGGGCGAAGCGTTCCATCTGTGCGTTGGATGATCTCGGTATATTCATAGACCGTATCAAAATACCCGGTTAGCTTAAGCTTGTCTGCTATGTCGCAGAAGAGTTGGTTTATCATGTCAGGGTTCCAAATATGCGAGCGAACTCAAATTTAACATCTTCAATAAATTCCTTTACTTCAGCATCGGTAAGTGCGAAAATCTTTCCGTACTTTAACTCAAGTCCACTTCTTTTGTCATTATTAATGTTTCTCTTTAAGGCTACAAAGTATTCATTAATTCCATTCTGCTGTGGTGTAGGTACCTGACCATTCTCAAAGTCCGACTTCAGATCTCCAGACAGTTCAAGGTTGACAAACGCACCACCTGTAGGCTTGCCAAGTATGGCTTTATAATCTTTGTATGAATCTAAATAGACCGTTACATGGTTTTTGCCGTTCTTAAATTTGGTCTCACCTGTCTTGCCTCGTGGCGTTCCAAGTTTTGACCCTCCAAATGAAGTCTTTGGATTGAGATAGATGCCACCATCAGCCTTGTATTGACCTATCTGACCACCGCTGGCATTGCCTCCATCTGTAAAAATTCGTTTACTTACCGCAGCCACGGAACTATAAGCAGCCAACTTCAGCGGTGTATTATTGGCTTCAATTTCAGCCAATGCCTGTTTAAGCTTCAGTTGGAACTCTTCGATTGTCATGGTAACATGATCCGATGCCTTACAGGCGTATTACATTGAAAGCAGCGGTTTGTAGGCAGCTGCATATTTCCCAGCCAATTGCTCATAATCTCTTTGTACTTATTTACATAGAAGCTATGCCTTTCTTTCAACTGATCTATGTTAATGGTATGGTGGTTGGTTGCCCTTTCACCGCTGGTATTGTAGGCAGCATCAGCAACAAGAATCTCAGCAGTCTTATAAGCCAAAGCCAAAGCAAGGCTGTCAGCATGGCTGCACATCCATGCCATGTGATCACAGGCAATGTCGTAAACCACGGATAAGCCTGAAGTATGGTTTATTCCATCAGTATTGCTGTCGTAGAAAGTGCCATTTACCTCAACTCCGTAAGCTGTTACATAGCTGTTATTGCAGCTTATTTTACCGCAGCAAAGACCAGATTTGATTGGGGTATAATAGGAATCAATTCCAGTAGCATCGTAGCCTACAAATAGATTCAATGGCTGCTTATTGGATTGATATGTTTTATGAAGATAAACGGTGCTGATTTGTCCAGCAACCGTGTTGATGTCTATTTCATCCAGCTTTAGGTTCTGCCTCAAGTCCCAAACCTCAACTGTTACAGTTGTGGTAGTATCTACAAGAAGACTTATTTCACCTATGCTGACTTTAAAAAAAGTATCAGATTGATTAAAAACCATCTGAATGCCTTGGTAGGTTGTTCCAGGCTTAAGCGATTGGGTGCCATTGTAAACACCTAGCCGATGTGAATCAACTAGGCTAGTGGCTAAGTAATGACCTTGAAAATAGTTATAGATAGTGTTGGTCATTTCACGCACGGCATGCTCTCGCCTAGCGTTGAAATAATCTTCAGCCGTTGCATATTGGCTGGTTATAAAGCTTTCAATATCTGCCAAGGAGACCCCGACATCATCGATATAGATTGAGCTTTTAGGGGCAGGTGCATTGCACAAATCACGCACCTGGATGAGATCATTGAAACACTCCATGGCTTTATAAATTAAAGGGAGAGGGATTACTCCCCCTCCCAATTAACAAACAATCAATTATGCGTTGTTTACTTCAAGCAGGTTCACGAAGTTAACACCTTGAGATGCACCTGTGCAGATCAAGTCAGTTGGCAAAGCAACGAGCTTGGTTGAAGTCTGCATGGTCATAGAGATGTTACCGCAGTTGTTAGATACGATCAAATCAACTGGGATTCCGTAGCGTGGAGTGGTCAATGGGATGATCTCGAAGTTGCTAGAAGCACCGGAAGCCAAGGGGCTGAAGGAAGCTTCAGTACCTACAGTGTAAACAAGCAACTGCATAGCACCTAGCTGAGTCATCAAGCTGATGTTGTTAGAGCTAAATGCATCTACTACATAAGGATCCCAAGCAACTACTTTGCCATAGCGACCCATGATGCCCATAAGATCCATGCCATCAGTTCCGCAGCAACCTACATTTAATAGGTCAGTTGACAAGTAAAGCTCAGAGCCTCCGAAGATTCCGATAGGAGCGCAGTAGCCAGTCTGCTTGGCAGCCAAGTCGATTTCAGGTAGGAAGTAAGGGTTCAAAGCAGTACCGTTTTTGGTAGTTACTTGCTTCACATCTCCAGTAACATTGGAAACATCGGAAGCCCATTTACCAACCAAAGCTACAGCCTCTTGTGCAGTCTTTTCAGCAATCTTCTGCTCGATGGCACCTGCCATAGCGTTAAGGCGAGCTGCGATAAAGTCTTGGTTAGAACGGCAGATGTTAGCCAAATCGTAAACGGAATAAGCTTCGCCATATTTAACCTTCTGGCAGATATCCATTGAGTATTCAGCGGAGTTGTCACCACCTTGGTTAGTAGCGGAGCAGTCCAAATTACACTCAGTTACTTCTTCTACATTGGCAACTGGAATACCAGAGTCGTAGCGAAGGATTACGGTGCGAGTTTTTGCTCCACCTGGATTTACAACCTGGTTGATACCAGATACATTTTCAGGAGAGGTAAGCATGCCCAAGAAAGCCGAGTCACGGCCAAGGGTTGCTACATTACAAGTAGTAAAGAATGAGTTAAGCTCAAGCTGCACATCTGGGCAAGCGAGCAAAGTTGATGAACAAGACATGTTTAGTATGGATTAAGAATTAGGATTAATTTGATTTTGCCCTGGTATTGCTGTGGCTGGCACAAAGTAATCCACACTATTGCAGTGGAGCGCACTGGTTACAAAGGTAATAAAAAAGCCCCCACTTTCGTGAGGGCTGCCCTATATTTTAACGAGATGCCTTTGGATGCAACCTCTTGCCAACAGTAGGCATTGGCTGTTGAGCGGTTGGTTGTACCGATTGGGGAACTGGTCGTGCAGTTCTATTGCCAAGACCAAACATATTGGTAGAACCTGGTTGAGCCAATGGAGCAGGCTTGCCAGCATGTGGGTTGGTATCGCCTAGTCCTAGCTCATTGATGATATCCTGCATGGCTTCCTCTGCTGGCATGAAATCACCTGCTTTTACTTTGGACTTGATACGCTCACCATTGGCATTCATGGTAACGAGCTGACCATTGTCATCAAGGTCAAACTTAAGGCGGTTCTTAAGGATTGCCTCAAAGCCAGCACGCTCTGCTTCATTGATCTTGGGGCGCATCTTCAATACCTCTTTGGCTTTGGCTAATCTGAAATCAACTTCTTTCTGTTTCAGGCTGCTTGCCATTTCGTACTTGTATTTCTCAAACTCTTCTCCAGTGCTTTTCCAAGCTGCTTTAATGTCGTTTTTTTCTTTCTCAATTTTGGCGATCCTTGCCTCGTACTCCGAAAGGCGTTGGTCTGTCCCGACTGTATTGGATTTTTTGACATCTTCTATTTGATTAATAAAGCCACCTTTAAGCTTGTTAAGTCCTAGCACCAATAGCTCATCGTTTTTCTTTATGGATTTTGTTTCTTCCTCTGTAAACTCTACTCCTTCTTCCTTGAACATCTGCCTGATCTTGGTCATCTGGCTACCCATGATTTTACCATAGATTTTGTCCGTGATTTCAGGGTCTTTGATAACATTCTCCTTAACGATGAACTTGGATTGGAACTGTTCTTTGAATTGGTCGAAGTTCTCTGCTTCGATTCCTGTGAACTCACAGAAGCTTTTTAAATCACTCATTATCGGTTTTTTTTGGTTTGCGAGTCCGTTTCTTTGGTTCTGCTGCGGTCTCGGTTTCAGCAGTTAAAGTATCATTGAACGATTCAATAGGGGCTGTTGTAGGCTCTTGATCTAGTTTTATGACTGGAGGCGTTTCAATAAGCACCCATCCACCCGATTGCATCCGCATGGGGTTATTATAGATCGATGGGGGAAGCATGGCTTGTCTGCCAGTCTTCATCGATACGGCTTTCTTAAGGTGATCCATAACATGGTGATTTAATTGCAAATGTACTTAACAAAGTTACAAAAATATGTTTATCATTGCCCTAAAGTCACCGAGTTATGAAGCGCAAATGGACTGACACCGATACTGCGATTTTTTGGGCTTTGATAGCAGCTGCATTGATAGCGTTCTGGTCTCTTATCTTTTTGAAGATATGCTGATATCATTAATACTATTTATAATCTGTTTAATATTATTAATAATTGACAACCATGCGACCAAAATCAAAGAAGATCGGAGAGATCCTAAAAACAATTAAAGGTAAGAAAGGCAAGTGGGAGATTTACTCCTACAAAAAAAACAACAAGCTTTACTATGCCAATCGTTTGGTGAGTGCGAATGGCTGGATAGTGTGTGTGAATGATGGATTTAGCAAGCTTAACTATTGCGAGGATAACATCAGAAGGGTTCAGAAACTCGCCTGAATTTTGGGTGAATTGGCCCCGTAAGGCCAGTTTTTATAAATTAAAGTAATCAGCTGTGGTTTTATCGGGTTCAAAACCATATTTTGATATCGCCTCGGTCACTTTTTCTTTAGGAACCCTACGGACTGAAACAGGTATAATTGAATGGCGGCAGTTATAACCCCCTGCATAGGAATAGATGGTGGATGAGTTGGTGCCGGGGATGCGCCCAGCCCAATCCCCAGCCGTTTGAGGCCAGCTCTCAATTTCCTTATAATAGAAATACTCGTTATGCCGAGCCTTACAAAACGGTCTAGTTGTTTCAATTTCACTTCCAGAATAAAAAAACCACTCCGCTTCTAGTTCTTCGCTGACTGCCGATGTGTAGTTCCTATCGGCTATGGCGAAGGTATCATGGGCAATCTGCTTGTTATATTGCAGAAGCTTTCCATCTATTTCTTCATCTCCAGTTACTATGGTCTGTAGCTGCCTGACCGTTTCCCTAAATCCAGCATTGGAACTTATGGCAGTCTCTATGTTTTCCCGAACCACATCAGCGAACCGTTGGTTACCAATGGCATTGACCATCAAATCAACTGCATTGGCTTGCGTCAGCCTAAACAAAGCCTGTGCATTGGCAGCAACAGTAAAACCATCAAAAGCCTTTGCAAAAAGTTCATTACTGATCTCAGCCTGTTTGTTCATTTCAGAGGCATAGGTACGCACCGCTGAAATATATTCCGATTCAGAAAGTATCTGCTGAACCAATTCCTTGACATTGGCAGCCAAGGCAAGGTTGGAACTGTTTAGAATAATGTTGCCCGATGAGTCAACCGCAAGCTGTCGAAGTATCTCAACAATCTGAGGGAAAAGCTTTTTCTGCGCTCTTTCTACCTCTGTTAAATACTCATCAGGCACCGTAGTGAGCCTGCGAGTTTTTTCCGCAATTATCTCACTTAAAGTAGCCATTAAGCCGTAGCGATGATGTTACCTACTAAGGATTGAGCATTAAAAGGAGTAGCGGTTGTCAAGGCAATGGCTCCAGCTACTTCCTTAGCTTTGTTAATCAAGGCTTGCTTCTGCAAGTCGAAATCCAACTCAAAGAAATTAGGTTCAGCCATGCTCAACTCGTTCACAAAGTTAATGGCCGAGTCATGCAGAACCACCTCCCACTTATCTACCAATCCCTTGGCAAGCTTCAAATTAATCTCATCCAATGTCATCGTGAGCAGTCGGTCTGTCTGACTAATCAGATTAAAGACTTTCTGACCTTGGACATCTGGATAATAAAGGGTTTGAAGATATTTATAGATGATGGATTGGATTACAAATGGAGGCTGCTTGGCACTAATCGCCTCATTGATTTGGGCGAGATAGTCAGACTCTAAGTAAAAGTCATAATTCACAGGTCTCTTAATGACTGGCTTACGGTAATTCTCACCGTAACGCATCATGCCAATCATATCGATGCACCACTCGTACATATCAAAGAGCTGCATGCAGTTCTGCTTGATACCAGCGATCAAAGCCTTCTGATCCGATGCAGCCTCTGTAGCGGTAATTCCTTCGCCACCTTGAACCTTGTTATTAGTCTTTTTTAGATGCAGAATCTCATAAGCCTGATTCATGTTGTGAGCCACTTCCTCACGCAAGAATCGAGGCGTTTCAGTCGATGGAGCTGCATAGAATATAGCCGAATCAGGGCTGATGTTATCGCCTGCCTGAGTCGATGTCTGGGGCTTGATAAGCAAGGTTCCGTATGGGCTGACCCTATCTCTTAGACCTGATCCATTACATTCTGAACATATTGATTTCTGTCCATTCATAAGATAGTGAAAACCGCCATCGCAGGTCAGCATCTCGCCATCCACCCTGATCTGATGCTGGCAAGGATCACCAATCATTACCCGGTAAGGATATGTGCAGGTAGGCTTGATGCCACGAAGCAAGGCTGAATCCAACAGCACCTCATCCAACACATCGCAGGCATAAAGGAATGGAGACTGTTGCATCATGGTCTCATCGATCTGAATGGCTATTCCATCCACTCGCTTGACAGGAACTTCACCTGTTGCATGGTTGAACCACTCGACTATCTCGAATCGATAATCTACTTTTTTACCTACTTGAATGGCTTTATAAATCCACTCATCATCAAAGATGTAATAAACCAATCCCTCATAAACTTCCTTGTTGTTGTATTCCACCTTGGACATTTCCTCGCTCTCAATGATGGCAAACTCCTCATCATAAGCGATTACCCTAGTCGTATGGTAGAACTTGGTAAACGGTTCAATCAATCGCTCTGGGTCGATTACCTCTTCACCTTCAATCTCAGTGGTTGGTATTTCATAAGGCAACACCGCAACTACTCCCATTGCATCCATCAGCTTTAATGGAGGTAGGAAGGTAAACACAAAGTTGTCAAGGCTTCCAAATTCAGGATAGTCTTGGTTGATGTATTCAGCCAATGTGGTGTTAGTATTCACATACTGATCGGCATCAGGTAGGAACTCAATAGACCAGTTGTTTTCATGGTAAGCACGACCATAAGTATCTACCATGTCCTTAAAGACTTGGATAGTGGTTTGCTTAAAGTTAGCCCTTACATATTCTGCCTCTTTTGGCGTTTGGTTGGGTGCTTGCTTGGCAAACAGCAACTCTGGGAAAACCCCTTTCTGAGCATGAGTTCGTATCTGTTGAAGCCATTCAACCGATAATGCATAGCCAGGATAATAATGAGGTAAGTAAGTCCCTTGCTCATTACTACTGAACAAGGTAATCCCTTTAGCCTTGTTTCCTTTTGTTTTAATCGATACGATCT
>Ga0315909_10006932_pt1 | contig 12709 bp, 14 predicted proteins | sample LakEriMetagenome_11_FD_203527 | JGI IMG/M metagenome (GOLD analysis project Ga0315909, IMG submission 203527) | Freshwater fungal communities from buoy surface, Lake Erie, Ohio, United States - Buoy 2 MA125 | ecosystem: Environmental > Aquatic > Freshwater > Lake | place: USA: Lake Erie, Ohio...
TATAATTTTTTTCTTTAAAAAATATAATTATGAAAAAAATATCAATGATTAGAATGAATATGTTATTAATAGCAGAGGTCGATATTAAAGAAATTGGAAATAAATAAACAAAAAAAAGAATAATTTTATTTATTTTTTTTTCATTAACGGGAAAATATTTTAAAAAAGTATTATTAATCATTACAGTTTGCTTTTATATATTATGTTCTCTAATAAGAAAGTTTAATAATTAAATAATACAAAACAAAATTTTATCTGTAATGGAATTTATATTAATTAACATTTTTTATTATTTAATTATATTTTCAACATTAGGATATGGATATTTTTTTTTAATAAATTTTTTAAAATTAAATGGTAAATCACAAGTAACAGAAATTAATATTGGCTTTGTAGGATTATCGGGTTTATTTTTTTTAATTTTAATATCATATTTTACCAACTTTTTTTTTCCTCATAATAAAATATTTAATTCACTATTATTATTAATAGGTCTAATTTACTTTTTTTTTATAAAAAAAAATTTTTTTAAGAAAGATTTTTTATATTTAATATTAATTTTTTTTATTTTATCTATTGCTATTTTTGTTTATAAAAATCATGATGATTTTTCATATTATCATTTTCCTTTTGCGTATCATTTGACACAAAATAAAATTATTTTTGGAATGGGCAACCTAGGACATGGATGGAGAACACCCTCATCTTTATTTTATTTGCATTCTTTGTTTTATTTACCTTTTATTGAATATTATCTTTTTCATATTGGCCCAATTTTAGTATTAGGTTTTTCAAATATTATTCTTTTAAGAAAAATATTTACCTTCGATAAAAAAAAACAATTTGATTTTATTTATTATTTAAATTTTTTAACATTCATTTTTATAAATATTTTTTTTTACAGGTTATCTGAGCATGGGGCTGATCTGTCTGGTCAAATATTATCATTTATATTATTTATTAAAATTTTCGAAATTATTAATAATTTCGAAAGTAAACTAAAAAATAAATCAGAAAATTTAAAGCAAATATTATTACTCTCGCTTTTGATAATAACTTTTAAGACTTATTTTATATTATATTCAATATTTATTATATTCTTATTTTTATTTTTTTTAAAAAAAACTTTTTTTTGGAATGTAGTATTTAATATAAAAATAGTTGCCGTTTCTCTTTTAACAATAATATTTTTAATTATTTCCAATTTATCTTCCTCTGGCTGTTTCATATATCCAATTAATTTTTTATGTATTGAAAATTTTTCTTGGGCCCTAAATAAAAATGAAGTTATTTCTGCAAATAACTGGTATGAATTGTGGTCTAAAGCAGGTGCTTCTCCAAATTACAGAATAGAAAATCCAGATGTTTATATTTCAGGAATCAATTGGATTTCTAATTGGATAAAAGAGTATTTTTTTAATAAAGTAAGCGACACTTTGTTAGGTATAATAACAATAGGTATAATATTTTTTAGTGCATTTTATAATTTTAAAAAAAAATCTGTAAATAGATCTAATTATAAATCTGTATATTTAATAATAATAATTTTATTTCTTGTATGGTTTTTTAAACATCCTGCACTTAGATATGGAGGTTACCATTTAGTAGCGTTCATTATTTTTATCCCATTAAGTATTTATATGCAAAATTTCAAGAACAATTATTCCTCAAAACTTAAAACTATAATATTATTAATAATTATTACTTCTCTGATATTTTATGCAAGAAATATAAAGAGAATTAATTCCGAAATAATCAAATATGGATACAGTCCATTAGTGAAGCCGTTTTTTCCTGTAGACGAAAATGTCTTTAGATACAATAAACAGATTAAAACTCTTATTATAAACTATAATAATTGTAATGAAAAAAACAACAATGATTGTTTAATAATGAATCCAAAAATAAAAAATTTAAGAGGTTATATGATTATTTATAAGGATAGATGATATTAAATTTTACTACTTTTATTTTAAATATTTTTGACAACTATCAAAAAAAAAAGGTTACTTATATTTTAAAAAATATCTTTAATAATGATAAAATTAGAATTATTATAGATGTAGGTGCTCATAAAGGAGAAACTGTTGATTATTTTTCTAATTTTTTTTCATATGATAAAATTTATTGTTTTGAACCAAATCCAACTAGCTTTTTTTTTTTAAAAAAATATAAGTTATCACTTGAAGAAAATTTGCAATTTAAGATAGAGTTATTTAATTATGCTTTAGGAAAAAAAAAAAGTAAAATTAATTTTTATTCAGGAAATGAAAGTTCATCTTCAACAGTGCATAATATTAATTTGACTTCAAATTATTATAAAAAAAAAAACAAGTATTTAAATCCTTTTGCTCAAAAGAAAAAAGCATTTAATAAAATCAATGTTAATGTAAATACATTGCAGAACTTCATTACGTCCAAAAATATTAAAACTATTGATTTGTTAAAAATTGATACCGAGGGTTCAGAGTTTAATATTATTAAAGGCGCAAAAGATAAAATAAAAAGAGTTAAAGTCTTATATTTTGAACATCATTACGATAATATGATTTTAAAAAAATATACATTTTCTGATATAAACACATATTTACTAAAAAAAGGTTTCTTTAAAGTATTCAAATATAAAATGAGCTTTAGAAAAGTTTTTGAATACATTTATGTTAATAAAGCACTGACTAAAAATATTTTTTATTCAAATAATTTATAGAAAGTATCAAAACTAGATGTATCGATTTGAGAGAGTTAAATTTTTCATAAAATTTATACACTCTAAAGGCATCTAGTATTTTTTGGACAGTAGATTTAGATAAAGAATTATCCGTACTTTGCCAAGAACTTAAAGTTTCTCTAAGTCCTTTAAGTATTTTTATTTGTTTTACAATTTTTAGCCAAACTACTAAATCCTCTTTAGTTTTAAGTTTGGGAAAAAGATTATTTTCAATTAGTTTTTTTTTAACAATCACCGTTGAAAGACCTATATCACAAGATTTAATTAATTCATGATATGTAAGATCTTTTGCTTTTTGTTTTTTACTACTTAAAATATTACTACTAACAATGTCATACGATGTATGGCTAAAACTATATTTATTTTTTTTCATAAAATTTAATTGCTTTTTAAGTTTATTTTTTTTCCATAAATCATCGCTATCTAAAAATGCTATAAATTCACCTTTAGATTTTTTGATTCCGATATTTCTTGAAAATCCAGCTCCTAAGTTTTTTTTATTAATTATTAATTTAATTCTTTTATCCTTTTTTTTTATTTCATTGATTAAATGAAGATCATTTTTATTATCGTCGTCATAAATTATTATTAATTCAAAATTTTTGTATGATTGTTTTAATACCGAGTTAACAGACTTAATTATGTAATTTTTTTTTCTAAAATAGGGCATTATGATGCTTACGTTCGTCATGGTTTTTTTATTTATTAATCATAATATAAACATTATAAGATATTAAATGTATTCTTCTCTTAAGAAAAATTTTTCCATCATATTATTATTCTTTTTGTATTTATCGATAATTTTTGGTTTTGTTATTGGAGAAGATCTTAATGGGGGTGCGGCGCATGATTATAATTATGCCTATAAACCTATAATAGAAAGATTTTTAAATAATTTTCATGAAACTTTTTTAAAATATGATCAATATGGTCAGAGGCATTCGCCTATTTTAATAATATTTTTAGCGTTTCTTTTTCGAATTTTTGAATACGATTTTATTGTAAGACTAATTCATTTGCACTTATCATTATTTCTTATTTTATTTTTTTTTCATTCATTAAAAATTAGATTTAAATTTCTAAATAATAGTATTGGAGCAATAATAGCCTCCATAATTTTTATTTCACCAACTTTTAGATCTTTAGCTATTTGGCCAGATAGCAGATTATTTGGTTTATTATTTTTTGTTTTATCATTGTTTTATTTTTTAAAATTTAAAGAGAGTAAAAAAAAAAAATTTTATTATTGTTTATTAAATATTTTATTTTTATCATTATCATCATACATTAGTCCTAATTTTTCAGTTTTTTCTATATATTTTTTTTATCATTATTTTCAAAAATTTGACTACAAGCGTATATTCATAATTATTTCTGTTAATTTGTGTTTAGCTTTTCCAGCATTTTATTATTTATTTATTTTAAAAATATTTTTTTTAAGCTCCGGGAAGACACCTGGATTTGACGGAGCTGGAACTGCTTTTGATTTTAATTTTGCGAATAAAATTATACTGATTTCTACCATAATTTTTTTTCATTTAATTAACTTTATTTTAGAAAAAAGTATTTTTAATAAATTAAAATTTTTTCTAAATCAAAAAAAATATTTATTACTACTAATATTATTTCAAACTATACTGATTTACAATTTTAATTATACTCCAGATTTCACAGGTGGTGGTATTTTCTTTCATATGTCTTATTTTTTTTTTAAAAATAATTATTTATTGTATTTTTTTTTATTTTTTTCATTGGTATTTATCTTTTCTTTTATTTTAAAAAGTTTTAATAATTTTTTATTATTTGTAATTCTAATAATTTCTAATATTCAGCTTTCTGTATATCATAAGTACTATGAGCCTCTAATTTTAATAATATTTCTTTTATTATTTGAGACTAAAGTTGACTTTAAAAAGTATTTTAATAGTGAAAAAAATATATTTTATTTATATTCCGTGGCCATAATTTTTTTTATTTTAAGTATTTCAAAAAAAAGTTTAATTTCTCAGTAAATTATTAATGATGAATAATTTAACATTAATTATACCAGCAAAATATGAGAGTGAGTCACTCCCTTTTTTTTTAAAAGAAATACAAAAATACTCATGCGAAAAAATAGTAATATTAAAAAAAGAAGATATCGAAACAATAAATTCTATTCGAAATTTTAGATGTAGAATTTTATTTCAAAAGGGAACAGGATATGGAAACGCTATTATTGAGGGTATTAACTCTACCAAAAATGAGTTTTGTTGTATTATTAATGCTGATGGCTCGATGGATCCAAAGTATTTAGAAATTATGCTAAAATTATGCTCTGACAAAGATATGGTTTTTGCATCTAGATATTTAGGTAAAGAAAGTGGAAGCGACGATGATAATTTTATTACTTTATTTGGTAATAAAGTGTTCTCTTTTTTAGGTAATTTATTTTTTTCTTTAAAAATTTCTGATATTTTATTTACATATATTCTTGCTAAGACTAACTCTTTAAAAAAATTAAGTCTTAAATCTCAAGATTTTAGATTATGTGTTGAAATTCCCATAAAAGCTAGACGAAATAATATGATTTTCTTATCTTTGCCTAGTTATGAAAGACCCAGAATTGGTGGAAAAAAGAAGGTAAATGCATTACGGGACGGTTTTATTATTCTTGTTTATATGATTAAACTTTTTTTTAATCATAAAGAAAAATAATTTTAATATTTATGAAATCAAAGTCTGCGCTAATTTTTGGAGTTACAGGACAAGATGGCTCTTACCTTTCAGATTTTTTAATTAAAAAAGGTTATGTGGTTCATGGTGTTAAAAGAAGATCTTCTTCTATTAATACAATGAGAGTAGATCATTTGTATCAAGACCCGCATGTTAAAAATAGAAATTTTATTTTACATTATGGAGATATTACAGACTCTTCCTCAGTTTCTACAATTATAAAATTAGTACAACCAGATGAAATATATAATTTAGCGGCACAGTCCCATGTGTCCGTTTCCTTTGAAGTTCCAGAGTATACAGCTAATGCTGACGCTTTGGGTGCCTTGAGAATATTGGAAGCAATTAAATTTCACAAACTTATTAAAAAAACAAAGTTTTATCAGGCAGGCACATCAGAAATGTTTGGAAAAGTTCAACAGATACCTCAAAACGAAAAAACATCATTTTATCCTAGAAGTCCCTATGGCGTCGCTAAGTTATATGCTCACTGGGTTACGATAAATTATCGAGAAGCATATAAGATTTTTGCCTGCAATGGTATATTATTTAATCACGAAAGTCCTGTGAGAGGCGAAACTTTTGTTACTAGAAAAATAGTAATAGCGCTTTGTAAGATTAAATTAAATTTACAAAAAAAACTATTTATAGGAAATCTTCATGCAAAAAGAGATTGGGGTCATGCTAAAGAATATGTAGTAGCTATGTGGAAAATGCTTCAGCAAAAAAAACCAGACGATTATGTTATCGCTACGGGTCGTCAATATAGTGTTAAAGATTTTATATATTTTGTCGCAAATGAGCTAAAAATAAACATTACTTGGAAAGGTAAAGATATCAATGAAAAAGGGTACGATCAAAAAGGTAATTGTATAATTGAATGTGACTCAAATTATTTTAGACCTTTAGAGGTAGATACCCTTTTAGGTGATGCAAAAAAAGCTAGAAAAATTTTAAAATGGAGACCTAAAATTGATATTAAAAATCTAGCTAAAGAAATGGTTGAAAGAGAAATGGCTCTCTTAGTTAATAAATGTTAGATAAGCATACAAAGATATTCTTAGCTGGACACAATGGTCTTGTAGGATCCTCGATTTTGAGAAGACTAATATTTAAAGGTTATAAAAATATTCTAATTGCATCAAGATACAAATTAGATTTATTTGATCAAAAAAAAGTTTTTTATTTTTTAAAAAAAAATAAACCTAAAGCCATCATTATGGCTGCAGCTAGAGTAGGCGGTATTTTAGCAAATAACGATTACAAAGCAGAATTTATTTACGAAAACTTATGCATCCAAAATAACATAATTCATTCTGCATATTTAAATAATATAAAAAATATAATTTTTTTAGGATCTAGTTGTGTCTATCCAAAAAATTCTAAGCAACCAATAAAAGAATCATATCTTTTGTCTGGTGAATTAGAAAAAACAAATGAACCTTATGCAGTTGCTAAAATTGCGGGTATAAAGATGTGTGAAAGTTATAATTACCAATATAAAACTAATTACAAATGTTTAATGCCAACTAATACTTACGGTCCTAATGATAATTATAATTTAAATACATCTCATTTTTTGCCAGCATTAATTCAAAAAGTTCATGATTATAAAAATAAAAAAGTAAAAAAAATTATAATATGGGGAACAGGAAATTCGAAACGGGAGTTAATTTATGTAGATGATATTGCTGATGCTTGTATTTTCTTTTTAAAGAAAAAAACCAAAGAAACTCTAATTAATATAGGGTCAGGGCAAGATTATAAAATTAAGTATTACTTAAACTTCATTCAAAAAAAATTGAAAGTAAAAGGAAAAATATATTTTGATAAAACAAAACCCGATGGAACAAAAAGAAAATTATTGGATATTAGCGTAGCTCTATCTTATGGTTGGAAACCTAAGATTAGTCTCAGCAAAGGCTTTGATTTGACTTACAGTGCCTTTTTAAAAAATGCTAAATAGAAATTTACTAGCTATTTTCATCAGTATTATCCTATCTTTTTTTTTTATTGCTCTATCATTTTATCCTAATTATTGGATAAATTTTTTTGGGTTTTTGTCAGTACCACCACAAATTCCAGCTTTTTCTGATTTTGAGGCACATATCAGATTTTTAAAATGTAAAGAATCAGGTTTAGCTTTATATGAGAGTTGTTTTGAAATAACAAAAGGGCACTCTATATATAATTCCCATCCAAGTTTGTGGATAAAAATATTTAAACTCTTAAATTTAAAAAATCTTTTTAATTTTAATTTATTAATTTTTTTTTTATTAATATTCTATTTTAGTTGTTAAGGATAAAATAATTTTTTTATTAGCCACCTTATCTACTTCAAATTTATTATTAGTTGAAAGATTTGCAACCGATTGTGTCATATTTTTACTTATATTTTCGCTTATATTTAATATTAGATTTTTCTATAAATATTTTTTGTTTTTGTTTGCGATATTATTAAAAGTTTACCCTTTATTTGTGTTACCTTTTTTTTCTAATGATAAAAAATTTTTTTTTATAGCTATTTTGATTTGTATTTTAGGATTTTTCTTTTTAATAGACGACTTAGCATTTATAAATAAAAATATTGTAGAGTTCTCGAGAGTATTTGGATATGGCTCTAGATCAATTTCAAAAGGTATATTTCTTTATTTAAATCAAAATAATTACTTTGTTATTGAAGATTATAACTCTTTTAAGAATCTAATAATTCTTACATTTTTATTTTTTGTTTTTTTTATTTTTTGTTTATCTTTTTTTAATACAAAATTAAAGATGAACAGTTATAAAGATCTACATTTGATAAAAAATCATCAATTATTTTTATTAGGATCTTCAGTTTTTATATTTACTTTTATATTCGGATCAAATGCTGATTATAGACTAATTTTTTTATTTTTAGTATTGCCTTATGTATTAAATTACTATCAAGGAAAAAATAAAGTAATTTTTTTATTTTGTCTATTTATTAGCTTAAATAGTTTATTTTTTGAAAAAGGATACAAGTATTCGATAACTTATTATATAAATGTTTCATTTGTTTATTTTTGCAAATTAATCTTATTAACATATCTAAGTTATACATATGGATATGTAATTAAAAATTATGTCTTTTTTAAAAATAAATTTGTTAAATAATAATGTATAGAAATAAGCTTTTTGAAAAAAATTTATCTAAAAACTATTCAAAATACCAAAATACGGGATTAGTCGGATATTTGATGGATAGCTGTCATAAAAGTCTTGAAAATAAATTTATAAAAAAAAATGGTTTTGTTTTAGAAATTGGTCCAGGAACTTCACCACATATAAATTATTTGAACGGAAATTTTGATAAATATTATATGTTAGACTCTTCTTTATTCACTATTAATTTTCTAAAAATGAAATTTAACAAAAATAAAAAAATAATAATAAAAAGATCAATCAACTCTAAGATTCCTTTTAAGAATGACTATTTCGATAGAATTATTATGTCCCATGTTTTGGAACATGTTATTGAACCTGAGATTTTTTTATTTAATGTATTAACCAAATTGAAAAGAGGAGGAAATTTATCAATATCACTTCCTACAGATCCTGGTTTTTTATGGAGGTTAGGTCGATTTTATCAAAAACTTTTTAATGTAAAAAATAAGTTAAATTTAAATAATAGTGAATATGATTATATGATTGCCACAGAACATGTAAATTCAATATTTAATCTTATATCAATACTTAGGTATCATTTTAAAAATAATATTATTTGCGAGGAGTTTTTGCCTTTTAAATTTTTAAAATCTCCAGATTTAAATTTATTTTATAATTTAACTTTAACGAAATAAAAAAATCTTCTTAATGCCATTAATTTTATAGTTTGAATTATTGTTCTTGTAATCTTCATTTTGCTTTCCCCCCTTTTTAAATCGTAACGAAGTTGCAGAGGAATTTCAGCAAAATAAATTTTCATTTTAGATAATTTCAATTTTAATATTATGTCAGCAGATACAGAAAAGCCATTTTCACTAAAAAAATCTTTATTTAACATAATATTTTTTAATTTTTTAATTTTAAAAGCTCTAAAACCACAGGTATAATCAGTGACATTTTCGATGGGGAAAAGAATTTTAAAAATAATACACGATATAAAACTTAAAATTTTTCTTAAATAACTTAGTCCATAAGTTTTTGATAATTTGCTATATCTTGACGCTATAACTACATCATACCCTTCATTTATTTTTTTGATTAGTAGGTAACTATTTTTCGGAGTATGAGAATTGTCTGAGTCCATTGTAATTATAATATCATCAGGTTTTGCGATTTTTAGAATGTGATTGAAACCAGTTTTTAAAGTTATACCTAGTCCCATATTTTTTTTATGGTTTATAACAGTTAATTTATGAAAAAATTTTTTTTTAGTTATTTTAATATTTTTGAAAGTATCATCAGAAGATCCATCGTTTATAACTATAACATGTAATAAGATATTTTTTTTTTTATAAAAATTAGAAATATCACTTAATAAAATTTTTATATTTTTTTCTTCATTGTAGGCGGGTAATAAAAAAAAAATCATAGTGATTGATAAAATTTTTTTAAGTGGTTCATAATTCTTACACTAACACCCTCTTTTCCAAAAGGATTTTTCCAGTATCTTTTTTTTTTTAAAAAAAAATTTATTGAACTATTTATTTTTTTTGAGTTATAGCCAGTTAATATGTTTGCCCCAATAATAATAGTTTCAGGTCTTTCAGTATTTAATCTTGTTGTAATACATGGTTTCATGAGTATGCATGCCTCCTCTTGTACGCCACCAGAGTCCGTAATAATTAATTTACAATTTATTAATAAACTTAAAAAACTAAAATAATCTAAAGGCTTTAGTATTATAAAATTTTTAGAAAAAATTTTTTTATCTAACTTTGATTCAGTCCTGGGATGTATTGGAAAAACTATTTTAAAATTTTTTAAATTTTTATTATTTTTAATAGTATTAATAATCAACCTAAGTCTTTTTTGTTGGTCAACAGTTTCTTTTCTATGTAGCGTTAAAATTATAAATTTATTTTTTTGTAGATTAAATTTATTTAGAATATCATTATCTAATTTCTTTCTAAATTTTTTAACAACATCAACTATAGTATTTCCGACGTTTAAGACTTTTCCTAGACTAATTTTTTCCTCTTCAATGTTCTTTTTTGCAATTTTTGTCGGCGCTAATAATATTTGGCTTATATTATCAGTAATAATTCTATTAATTTCTTCTGGCATTTTTTTATCAAAAGATCTCAATCCAGCCTCAACATGAACTAAATTGTAATTTTTTTTTTTATGATTATTTTCTTTTTGATAAAGAATATTACAAGCTACCGCACCAGCTAGAACTGTATCCGTATCTCCCTGGACAATTACAAAATTCGGTTTTTCCAAGATAAGTATTCTTTTAATAGATTTAACTGTTTTTTTAATAAAGCTAGTATTTTTGTTATGTGGTAAGTAATATTTTGGTTTGGGTATTTTTAGTTGATCAATAAATATTCGATTCATATTATAATCTTTATGTTGACCACTATGAATTATAAAAAATTTTATTCCTCTACTCTCAAACAATTTAATTATTGGGGATAGTTTTATTATTTCGGGACGCGTACCAAAAATAAAAGCAGTTTTCATAATAAAAAACGACATTAATTGTTTTTTCAATTAATGTTTACTTTAAAATATATATGTAATATTAGTTGTTTGCCTGGTGATTATTGCAAAGGAGTAACACCCGATCCCATTCCGAACTCGGTAGTTAAGCCCTTTAGCGCCAATGGTACTTTGTCTTAAGGCACGGAAGAGTAGGTCGTTGCCAGGCTTTATTTAAATCCTTCTTAAGTTTTAATGAAAAATATATTAGTGGTTACTGGGGGAGCTGGGTTTATAGGCTCCAACTTAATTTCTGAGTTATTAAAATTTAAAAAATTTTATATTTTAAGTATTGATAATTACTCATCTGGTCTAACTAAAAACCATATCAACAACAAACGAGTTAAGTATTTAAAGGGTAGTACTAAAAATATTGAAATTTTATTAAAGAAATATACTGGTAAAATTAACACCATTTTTCATTTTGGAGAATTTGCAAGAATTTATCAAAGTTTTAAAAAGATAAACGAATGTTTTAGTTCTAATATTGAAGGAAGTTCAAATGTATTTAATTTTTCATTAAAGAATAAAATTAGACTAATTTATTCTGCGACCTCTGCAAGCTTAGGAAACAAAGGAGAAGATATGAACTTATCACCATATGCTTTTTCAAAGGCTAAGAATTTAGAGTTATTGGAAAATTTAAGGAAGTGGTTTAGATTTCGGTATGAAGTTATTTATTTTTATAATGTTTATGGAGAAAAACAAATTTGTAAAGGAGACATGGCAACAGTTGTTGGAATATTTGAAAATCATTTTTTAAGAGGCAAAAAATTACCTGTAGTAAAACCAGGTACACAAGTAAGAAGATTTACCCACGTTTTTGATACGATCAAGGCTTGTATTTTTGCTTGGAAAAAAAATAAATGCAAACATTATTCGATTGCAAGTAAACAATCTTATAGCATTATTCAACTTGCAAAGATGTTTAAAAGTAAAATTAGGTATTTACCAAGAAGAGAGGGGGAACGCTTTGCCTCTGCTTTAACAAGAATGAATTTGAATAATAAGATTATAAGATTATCAGCTAGAATAAGATTAAAAGATTACATTCATAATTTTTTAAATAATAAACGTTAACTTTTCTTTACAAATCTTAAATTAATATATATTTAAACTACTTATGAAAGTTGTAAGTTCCTTAAAATCTCTAAAAAAAAGAGATATTAATTGCAAAGTGGTTCGAAGACGAGGGAAACTTTACGTAATTAACAAAAAAAACCCAAAATTTAAAGCACGACAGGGTTAGTTTATGGATATTGATTCACAAAGAAAAACTTGGTCTAATTTTATAAAATTAACTACTTATACTTCTGTCGCAATAGTAGTGTTACTAGTTTTGATGGCTATTTTTCTACTTTAAGATTTTACTTTATGGCTTCAAGCTCAATAACGAGCCTTCAATTTTTTAAATTTTTTAACTCTTCTGGTATTTTCGTCTTTTTCTCTTTTTTTTCTTTCAGAGGGTTTTTCAAAGTGGCTTTTGATTTTAAGTAAACGAAATACTCCTTCTCTTTGTAATTTTTTTTTAAGAGCTCGAAGAGCTTGCTCTAGATTGTCATTTTTAACTTCAATTTTAATATTTTCTTACCT
>Ga0315909_10006935_pt1 | contig 12701 bp, 10 predicted proteins | sample LakEriMetagenome_11_FD_203527 | JGI IMG/M metagenome (GOLD analysis project Ga0315909, IMG submission 203527) | Freshwater fungal communities from buoy surface, Lake Erie, Ohio, United States - Buoy 2 MA125 | ecosystem: Environmental > Aquatic > Freshwater > Lake | place: USA: Lake Erie, Ohio...
TACTTTATTTGTTCTATTAAACCGCCACCACCAGTGAGCATGACTCCACCTCTCATGACTCCGCCTTTAGGTGTTGGTTTTTTAGTAACGATTGATTTAGAAACTTCTTTAGGCATAGCCTTCCAAAATTGTCTTAAGATTGAAATTGGTACACTTTTGTTACCAATTCTAATAGACTCTTTACCTTTTAATGCATTTGGATTTTGTACAATTTTCCACATGGCTTTCTTTAAAGAAGCATCTTCTTCACCCTTGTAAAGAACTTTTACTTCAGGCTTGCCATCAGTTACTTTTTTAAAGATTTCAAACTCAGGAGTTTTTAATTTTTGTGCTTCTTTAGCAGCCTGTTTAGTATCAATTACTTCCCTAGCCTTGGCTGTTGTATCTTTAGGTGGGGCTTTAGGTTCTGTACGAGGTGGCTTATCTTTATATAAAGGTTTATTTTTAGGACCAGTTTCTTGTGTTAAAGACCCAGTAACTCCTCGTCCCTTTTCGGCTATCATTAATTTTTGATTTACTTTATTAATTATTTCTTGAGTAATTTTAACGTTGTTGTTAACAGTACCTAATAAGTCTTTAACTTTATCACGCTTTATAGCAAGTTTAATACGATTAGTAATAGATGTATTTTTAACCCATTTACCATTTTCGTAAACCATAACGTTGCCGTACTGGTCAACCTTTGCGTCTTTCATTACCATTTCACCTTATCTGCCCAGTATGCTGCGGACATTTTGCCCTTAGCAATATTACGACCGTGGCGAGCCTTAAACGAGGCACGCTTCTTTTTCATGCGGTCACCTTCGCCAGCCTTTGGTTTGCCCGCAGTCTTTGCACCCTGTTCACCAAATCGAATAGTCTTAACTTGACTACCTTCTTTAGCCACTACAATGTGTGACTTCTTAGGATGAGTAGGAGTACGCTTTGGTTTGTTGTAACCTGATACGCCTGCTCTGGCTAGGCGTGAGTCTTTACTGCTTGCCATTCTTAGTTGTCCTAGGCATTGGAGGAACCTTGTATCCACCGCTAGTAAATGGTTGGTTGCCAGTTGGGTCAGCAATCATTTCACCTGCACGGTGCTTGTAATTAATATGCTTACATCCACAAGTTGCACACATTATATAACTCCTACTTCATTGAGGGACTTAACGATTTTCTTATCTTGTAACTTCTGAGCAGAAGCAACAGCGGTACCGCCATCATAGGCTTTGCCCATATTCTCGGATGCCTTTACAGCAGCCTGAATCTTTTTCATTGATGTGCCATCAGGCTGTATGCCTTGTGCACGTGCAGCAGAATAAGCATTAAGTTCTGCTTCCCACTTCTTCTTGCTGGCCATCTTGTTTCCGTTAGCATCTCCAGTGTTCATCTGGATATTAGATGCTCGTAAACACTCACCCCAGTTGGCGTGGTCTTGTGTAGGACACCCAGTTCTACAATTACTCATACTGTTATTACCTCATATCCTGCAGCAATTAAGTCTGCAGCAATCGCATCTGATACTGGATATTCGTGACCACCAATGTAAACCTCAGTAGCCAATGCAATCTCATCTTGGGATGGTTCACGTATTTCTACATATTGACCATCTATCTTTAATACGCTAATACTTCTTAACATTTTATAGAAGTAAAATAAGCGATGTCCACCTATTGGTCCTTCTTCAATGGTAGGTGGAATTAATACGTATCCCATTAGTTCCTTTCGTGAACCTAAGAATGGTAAGGGCCGAAGCCCTTACCAAACTTAAAACAACGAATCAGGTTGCGTTAATGCTTGAGCCTGTTTCAATGCGATACAATGCTGCCTGACGGTAGATTGCAAAGCCAAGTACTCCGTACCATCCGATTGGACGGAAACGCATTAACTTGTCTGTAACAGGACCAATCACTACGTGTGGCTCTTCTGATACGGCTTCTGCCAATGCTTGCTTTCCAGCGAAGTATGAGCGGAATACACGTGCAGAGGTAGCACCATCTGTAGCGTTGTATAGACGTGGAGACTCGATAAAGTAAGCACCTTCGTACTCACCAATCTCTCCAGCCCAGATGTTATCATTTGACTGATACTCATGTGGAAGTCTCCAACCGCCTGCGCCTGTTTCGGCGCGTAGGTCGTGTGAGACTTCTGGGTGTACGGCAGCCCAGTACATTGAACCCTTACGAGGAACAGCCTTACCTGCACGTAGTTTGGCTACTGTCTTGCGAACAAGAGCAGAAGTCAATCCCATGCCTGATGTAACGGTTCCTGTAGAGGTTGCAGCACCACCATAGAATACGTTGTCGCCAGCACGTAGTGTAGTCTGGGCAACTTCGTCAACGCTGTCAGCCATATTGAAAGCGATGATGTCAGCAATTGCTGGGTCAACATCGGCTAGGCTGAATAGTTGCAACTTGCGTGTTACAAGTGCAGCATTTCCGTATTCGGCTAGTGTAACGGTAACCTGTGAAGGTGTACCTAGTGCTACTGAGTTAGGGTCAACTTGCTCTGATAGAGCAGTTGTAGCCTGTGACAAATCTGTGTAGATTTGTAGAACAACTGATGAACCTGGCATTGCTTGTTGTGCTGGACGCTTGTCAGCAACACTACGAAGTAGTGGCTGGGAGCGTAGTGCGAACTCAACAAGACGGTCGTATGCCTTCTGAACGAGACCTGCACCATTAGATGGTGTGAAGGTACCTACGTTAGAAGCAGTGTTATACTGACCGCCACCAAGGCCACCATTTGTTGACTGTGCGCCGCCCGAGAGGGCAGTATAAACAGTTGACATTTAGTTTCCTTTTGTAGTTTAGTAGTTACTAATTACTGCCAAAGATTAAATTTTCTATTTCCTCAGCAGATTGGGCTTGGTCAAGGCGTAACATCATGTCATCTAAGCCAAAAGGTGATACGGCATCAGTAGTGATGGCATCCATTTGTCTCATTTGAGCAAGTGTTCTTTCTTGTTTAGGCCCGTCGTTTTGAACGACAATTCCAAAGTCTTCGCCATTTTCAAATACCCATTCCTCGATAGCCTCTGCAGATGCATCGATGTCGGATGGGATGTATTTAGCAATTGATGTGCGAACACCCATGGACTCTAGAACGGATTTGACAGTTGACTTGCGTTGCTCCGTACGGAGTGATTGCAGTTCTGCTTCCAGTTCCTTTGCACGCTTTTCATTAGCACGTGCGGCACGGCGCAACTTCTTGACTAAATCGGTTGAGTCATCCTCAATACCGTAGTCATCATCGTCGTCATACCATTCTTGATTGTTGCTCATAGCAACTATCTCCCTTTCTTTGTTGTTATTCGCAGCGCACAATGCAATCGGGGTAATTACATCGGATGCTACTATCGGACTTTTACATAAGTGAGGCCGACCGATTCACTTAGATTCTAATATGAGCCTGTTCGTCTACGACCTAGGCTTGTACTTCCAGCAGTACCTGACTGTCCCATGAATGCTGATTGCTCTTGCTCAGCAAGACGACGGCGACGTTGAGATTGCATTCCTTGGAACTGCTCTCGTTCTAACTCTCGTTGCAATCCAGAAGCATCTGGAGTTGTACTTGTGTACATCTCTGATAGTTGTGTTAAACGTGGTTGAGTCAAAGCAATTTGCTCAAATCCAGCACGGGCTTGTTCACGGGTTACACCCATACCTGCTAACTCAGAAGCAGCACTAACATCAAGTCCACGAGACCTAGCCTCGGTTCCAACTTCAGCAGTTCGTATTTGTCGTTGTAATTCAGTTGCTCCCTTGTCACCAAGAAGCAATGCTTTGGCCACTGAGGTGCGTGTAGACAATGGGTCAAGTTTAAGAGTTGTTTGTAACTCAGACTTTAATCCAGTATCAGCACTGTCATAAATGTCAAATACTTTTGTAACTCTATCTTCTAACTCAAAAGGAGATACTTGATTTCCAACTAGTTGACCAAAGGTAGAACGATTAGCAAGTTCACCTAATCCTCTAGTTACTAATGCTTCTCTGTATGCTCTTTCTTGTGCAAGATAAGTTTCAGCATTAAGAGGTTCGATACCTTTTTTAACTAAATCTACGTTGCCAGAAAAACGCCTAGAAAATACACTATTAGGATTGGTGTAGTCTTGCATTTTAAGAATAATAGTATCAGAGTCTAATCCACTTATAAAGTCTGGATAGGCCGACTTAACAATCTCGTCAATGAAAGCATCTTCCTGGTCAAAGAATAAAGACTTTAAAAATACTTTTAATTGTGCGCTAGCAGTTTGAGCCGCTTCTGTTTTTAATAAATCTTTTTCTATTTGTTCAACAGTTTTACCTACGGTAGTTCCCTTGCCAGGGACTATTGCACCACCACCATCAGTTGAAGTTGTAAGTTCAGGCTTTGGTACTGTACCTGCTTTATAAATTTTAATGCCAAAGCCCTCTACACCTGTACCTCTAGGGTCAGAAACGCTTTCATACTTTGCTGCTAATTCAGGACGAGTATTTTGTAGAATACTTAATGCGTAACCAGGGCCATCAGGTGAAGGGTCAGAACTTCTTGAGCCAATACTGTCTTCAATTCTTTTTATTAAATCAGCAACACTATAATTTTGACCACCAAATACTACAGTATCACCAGCAGTGGTTTCTTTTGTAAGTGCGGGTAACTTTGTTACCAACTTACTTTCTGTTTCGTCAATTAATGCTTGACGTTCATTTATTCTATCTTCAATTTTTTTAAATTCAGGAGAACCTGGTTTGGTTTTTTGAATACGCAATTCATCTGCTGTTTGATTCTTTATTAATTTGTCTAAGGCAGCAGATGAAGGTGTTGGTACATTAAAAGAACCACCACCATCTATATTCATTTGTGAATAATCAATTGTCATTACTAACCCAATCCAGTTATTTTGTTTACGAGTTTTTTACCAAAATCTAAATACGTATCTCTGGCATTTTCAGTTGTTTGCCAACGTGGGTCACTACGTAATTTTTGTTTAAATGTTCCTAAAGGCATAGAGGAATAGTTGCCTTTATCATCTTTGTAAGTTAAAGCGTCTGAGACATACTTACCAATACCGACAGGATTAGTAATATCAATTTCGCTCTCATCTACTTCTAGTAACTGAGAAGCCCAACTACTATAAGTATCTCCAATTTCTTTTACAGTAACGCCTTGCATAATTAAATCTTTATATCCAGGGTATAGGTTGGCAGCATTACGACGAATCTTATCAATGATATCGTCTTGAGTTACATCACCCTTTACTACTTGCATAGCATAAGTAGCAGCCATATCTTCACTGAGACGCTGGCCATAGTTACGAGCCTGCGCCATAAAATCATCTTGGTAAGTTCCTAGAGTACCACCTAAATCAAAGATAGTATCTGGATTTTTTTCTAAAGTTAAAAACTCTGCCTTGACTGTGTTATCAACTTCACTTCTCCAATTGTTATAATTATCACGGTATAATTTTTTAGCCCGCTCAACTAACTTTGGGTCAGAACTTGAAATCCTTTTGCCAGTAAATATAGCAATTCGGTTTGATAATTCTCTAGTAATATCATTAATAGTCTTACCATAACTAGCAGTATCAGAAGCCTCTGCTGCCTGAGCAAGACGTTGGTTTTCAGTATTCTTACTATACCACTTACTGGCTTGAATAGCAGATTTAAATTTTACATCAGTCCAGTTTTCTTTAATGGCAGTTGTAAGTACCTTCATCAACTCTTTGTTGTTAACAAATAAACCATAAGCATAGGCATAACGCTCAGCAAAGATACGCTTTTCTTGTTCAGTTAATGCGCCTATGTCACCATTAGCAGCGTTTAATTTATCGCTGATTTTCTGGTAATCATCTTTAGGCGTTATTTTATCTTCTGCCACTGTATCTCCGCTTGATAGTTTTATTGTTTCAGTGTTAGCCATATCAGAACCTATGATACGTAGGGCACTTCTAGCACCCTCTACACGTGTATCTAATCTTGGTTTACCAGGTTTAACATAACTAGACATTAATATCTCTGTTGCTTGGTCTACATTATTAGATTCCTTATAGGCTTTCAAATCAATTTCACCGCGAGATGAGTAAGCCTTTAATTCATGGTCAATGTATGCAATCTGAGTTTTAAAATCTAATGGATTTAGTTTACGTCCTTTAGCCCATTTTTCTAATGCAGACCAACGAGCATCTTCAGTCCATTGTAGAATACCTCTACCTGGGCCACCACCAATTTGCTCTTGGGTTGGCTTTAGGTTTCTACCTTCTCCAATTAGATTACCTAAAATACCAGCAGCAGCCGCTTCACTATAACCTCTTTTGGTAAAGAAATCCATAGCATATTTAATGCGACCTTCAACTGTATTAAGATTTTCTATTTTATCTATTTTTTCTATTGAGATTGATTTTGCCATTTCAACAGCCCTAGAATAATGGATTGTCGATGGCATCCAATAGAGCATCGTAGTAATAAGTGCCAGCCCTAAAAGCAGCACTACCTTCTTGGGAGCGAGCAAATTCAGTCGCCATCCTTCCGCCAGCACCACCTATCCCTCCAGAGACAGTTGCACTAGTTCCAGTCGTGGTTCGAACTACAGGGTTCTTACGCTCAAAAGCATTTAACTGAGCGGTGAACTGGCTGAGTTCGTCCTGCGTTGCTTCCCTTCCTAAGTACTCACGCAAGGCATTATTAAGTGTACTATATGCCTCGTCCTTTGTACTAATTGTAGTTTCAGTTGTGGTGGTTTTGTCAGCACCACCTCTTTGGATAAAGTAATCCAAACCTTCATCTAAAGTAAATAGTTTAGTTTTTGGATTAAGTTGAAAACGGCGATAGTTTTCGGTACTAACTTTACGTGCAATATTAGTCATTGCATTACGAAATGCAGAATCAACTTCGCCATCTACAACGGTACTACGTGGTAATTCTCCAGCCTCAATTAATCTTTTCTTTTCTTGAATAACTGCTTCTGGGTTACTAAAATATTCATTAAATATTTTTTGATTGTACTGCTCAACAGGTATAACTTTAGTAGAAGAAATGGTACGACGAGCACCAGGTACTTTAGGTTTAGCCCTATCTTCTTCTTGATAAATTAAAAAACCAGTGTTAATGTCTTCTTCTTTATCTTCAGGATTAAATATTTGTACAAGTCCTTGTTCTTCATCTTCATTCAAAAGAACATATTTTAATCCACCAACTGCTGAACCTTGAGCAGTACCAAACCCAACAGTTTGATTTAATCTTTCATTAACCGAAAGTGATGATTCTATCGTATCAAGTTTACGTAGTAATTCATCTTGTTGTTCTTGTAAGTTACCTTGCTTTACAGGTGCAAGAGGGCCTTTAGTTAAATCAACTGAAGGCTGAATACTAGTACCTGTAGTTACAAATTCTTTACCCTTAGTACTTTTTTCTGATTGCTTTTTAATTTGAGCATTTACTTTATTAAGTTCTGCACGTAGTAAAGTTTGTAGTCTACGCTTCTCAAAATTATTTAAATCAACAAGAGCAGTTTTTAATAACTGCTCATCAGTTAATGCCATTAGCGAGACCTTTCAAGTACTGGTGCAAATAGTTTATCAATTGCTAGGTTTAATGCTGGGTCATTACCAGCAATTCGCTCTAGTTGAGCGACTGAATCTTGGCGAATGTTTCGCACTTGTTCAGGTGTTAGTTGTTCTCCACCCATACCAATAGCCCAGATAGAACGAGCACTATCATATACTTTCAACATTAAAGATAGTTTCTGTGCCATCTTAGGATTAGGTGCATCTCCTGCAGCAAGCATAGCCCGCAGTTCATCAACACCAGTTTGTTGCTCAAAGGTGTTGAATTCATACGCTGCTAACTGTTCTGCTAGTAATGGATTAGCATTCTTTAAAGCACGCAATGCTTCTGTTGATTGAGCGCGATAAGCAGACTTAACAGTTTCTATAGGAGTAGAATTAATTTTTTCTTGCCACTTAGCCTTAACAGCATCATACTCAGTGCGAGCCTTCTTGGTTTCCATTTCCATTACGAAGTCTTCAATTGGACGATTTTGAGTAAAGCCTTGTAACTTTAAGAATGTGTAAGCATTGATATCAAACTCACCAATTTGTGGTGCAAATAATACACCAGTTGTGCCATACTTCTTAATAAAGTTACCGTTTTCTCGTACCCAATTTGCGGCTTCTTTAGTCTTATTAAGTTTAATTAAACCAGTGTTCTCAGACCTTGGAATTGTATAGGCTAGCCTTCCTGGATTCTTACGAGTAAAAATAGCCAGTGCTTCTCCCCATGGGTCTGCTGAGCCTTTGTCAGCCAATCCATTTACAATCGTATAATATTCAGAACTTAATCTAGTGGTACCAGTTTCTAATACATAATCTGGTATGTCTTTGATTTCTTCCATTTGAATAGAAGCAGGAGCAAAGAAACCAAGTAAATTACGAATAGTAATAATGTTAGAAGCAGTCACAAGAAACTGTGCTTGTTTCTTTTTTAAGGTATCAAAGTCATCAGTTTCGCTAGGTGCTAAACCAGCAGCCGAATTGTAAGCGGCAGCGGCCATGGCTGCAGACTGAATTTGTTTGTTACCCTCATCTTGATTTGCAGCACTAATTAAATTCAGAGTCTTACGTACTGTTGTAGGTATTAACATGTCTAATAAATTAGAGTTCTCAGAATAAACACCCATTGTGTAACGGTTAAATCCAGCCTCTAACTCACCAGAAATCATATCTGTTCTACCCATCATGTAACGAATAGCAGATATTGGCAGTGCTGCAACTGGACCATTGAATGATGGCAGTGCTGAGTCTGGGTCTAATGATGGAGTAAACATAGAAATTTTGCTTGTAAATTCTACAGGCATAACTTCTAATGCAGGTTGACGACCAAGAATAGTAGAGAAAGTATTTACTGCCTGATAGATAATATCATCGGCAGGATAAATAAAGTAATCTTCGCCTTCTTCATCTTGATGAATAAAACCACTAGCGTCTAAACCTACAAGTCCTAGTCTTAAACGAATTAAAGACTGAGGTGCTTTAGTACCTAAACGTGCAGCACGACGATAAAAATCCTCTGTTGCTCTGTAGAAACGAGCAAAGTTACGCGCATTAAATGCTAGAGTACTACGTACACGCGGGTTATCCATGTATGCAATAGTACGTTCCATGGCATTTTTATATGCTAGATTAGAGAATTTTTCTGCTGCAACAGACTTTGCAAGAGCCACTTCCCAGCCATTATTAACCATAGCATTGATACTAGCCTTCTCTGCTTTATCTAATTCTTTACGATTAGCCAAGTATCTAGCAATAAAGATAGGTTCACGAGCAGTCATATCTACTTGACGCTGCATGAAATTGTAACCTTTTTCTTCTAGCATTGCTAGTTTGCTGGCTACGTTATCTGGGTCTTCGGTTGCCAGTATGTACTGATATCCTTGCACCTGAGATGGGGCACGTTTAGTGCTCACTGTTATGTTAAGTAAATCTTCTGGGTAAAATCCATTTAGATTTTGAAATGCTTTTTCTGTACCATCAGCATTACGAATAAAAATTTTTTGTAATAGTTCTTCAATTACATCATCTTTAGTATCTGTAACTAAACCACGAAGAATTAAATATTGAGCACCTGCAACTTGTGTTAGGGCTGTTTGCTCACCATTACTTTTTGCGCTTTCATTAAAGTAAACTGAACCTGTTAATGTTCTTTTAATTCTTTCATTTTTACCTATGTACTTAACAAGTTCATCAACTGCTTTAGCAGGGTCATCAATGTTGTCAAGAATAATTTTAGAGCCAATTAAATCAGATTGAATTTGACTAATTAAAGCACCATACCAAGATGCTACACCTGGACGAATACCAAAGATATCTTCTGGGGAACCTAAATCAATATTCATTGGTCTGGCTGTTTTAGCCATGACGTACTTATCGCCCTTTTTAATACCTTGTTTAGGCTTAACACCCAATTGTGATTGAGTTAATAAATCAATATTATATCTTACAGCCTCTGGTAAACCAAAGTTGCTTTGCATAGAATTGGCTGGTGTAAGTGTACCGCCTCTAACAATAGCCTGCCCAGCCTGAATACTAGTAGTTGTAAGTTCTGCAGACATATCTTTAATATGACCAAAACGGTACATATCACGAATGTATTGGGCTTCTTGTTCTGGAGTTAATTTACTAATGTTAAATAAAGATGCTACTCTACCTGCAGGAGAACGTTTAATTTCATTAACTGCATTTTTAATTTGCAGTTCTGCTAACTTAGCGCCAGTCTTATCTGCAATTGCGGTTTGCCATTCTTGTTCAGAGTATTTTCCACTCCATTGCCCTACTCTATAACCGACTTTAGCAGTAAGAGTTTGCTCATCTGGTGCAATTGTACGACGACGGGCGCGAGAAATACCACGTGCTCTAAAGTAATTAAAGAATTCCCGTACACTTCCCTCAAGTCCAAAGAATAATAGTTCTTCAAGGGCTGAACGCATACCGTTACGTGGGAATAATGTAAAGAAACCCCAATGATTGTTGGCTTGGTCTAGTGCGTTTCCAACAGCAGTGCCGTTTGGTACAAATGGTAACTTAGAATTAAAGTTTTTAGCAGTGCGGTCCCATTCAGCCAAGTCAACATTAGCAATAACTGGTTTATTCTGAAACCATTGCGGTGCAAATGATGCACCAGCACGTTCACCTGGGCGGTAAAATCCACCATTTTGTTTAATTTTATCTAAACTTTCAGATAAAGTATTAGCAATAGGAACTAAAGTTTCTTCTTTATATCGAATTTTAGGAGCATACTGTCCACCAAATTGAACTTCTAATTGTTTCGCTAAAAACTCACGGCCTTCACGGGTATCAGTTAAGCCCATACTCTGAGCCATCTGAATATAAATACCTTTAAGCATTAAGAAACGGCCGTATGGGTCAGTCTTCTCCCATTGGTCACGGACACCATTGGCATGCCAACGTGGTAAATAAGTGCGAACCATTTGGAAAACAAGTTCACTAGACTGTGCGTAGTCATCACCAATGTTAACTGTTGGAAATATTGGGTAGCGAGAAGCAAGTCTTTCTACTTTACCAATAACACCGCGACGCTTTTTAGTTTCTTTTATTACGTCTGCTCCGCCTTGCAATAAATCATAGTCACGTGTTTCTAATTTTGCTAGTTGCTCAGCGTTAGCAACAATATTATCAATAGTACCAATTGCTTCTAATTCATCATTTTCGCCTCGGATAGCAGCCAAGGTAGCAGAACGTAATTTACTTTTAATACTTCTGCTAACTTTCCAAGCAGGCATTACAGCCTTATTAACTTTGGCTAAGCCCATACCATTCATTAAGTTATGGACATTATCGGCTTCCATAAAGAAACCTTTAGCAGATTCAGCATTAACAACTTTAGCACTACGAAGAACTTCTTTAAATTCATCGCTAACTTCTGGAAAAGTTTCTTTAATTTTATTAGCAGCAGCAACTCGAGTTACTTTATCTTTGCTATTTAAATCATTAATTAAAGTACCAACTTTATCCCAATATTCATTAACACCACGTGAACGAAATATTTTTTCTAATTTAGTAGTATAAGCATTTGGGTCATCAGATGCTTCAAGCAAAGCCTTTAAACTACGGCTACCTTCGATAACAGTTTTACCAAATAGACGAACGCCAGTACCTACACCAAGGGTAGCATAAGTTAATGGGTCAGCAAAAATCTGATAACCTAAATCAGCAACACCAGACGCACGGTCATAAATCCAACGTTGTGCACCATGTGTGCCAGCACCTGGCTGTAACCAGTTAAACATCCTGCGACCAAAAGAAACCTTTGCATCATCAAATTCTCTTACAGCACGGTCAAACTCTTCATCGCCATCCATCATTCTTTCGAATGCTGCAAACTCTTCTTCAGTGTTTAACTCTAATAAAATTTCACCAGGACGTTTGCCTGCTGCAATCATTCTAGAAATTTTACCTACAGTAGCACCATAAAAGTTTTCTATTTTTGCTGCGCGTTCACGGTCAAAGTATGCTTCGCCATTGTAGGTTTCATCCCAACTATCACCAGTTTGGCGAAGGGCTGCATCAGCCTGACGAAATGGATTACTGATTACAGTTTCAGTATAATCACGTAAACCTTCAAATAACGCACCAACAGGACGAGTAACAATCTTTCCAACAGTATTTAAAAACGTTGAGTTTTGTTCTTTACCTTCTGCATAATTTGTATCAAACAATTCATTCATTGCTGTTTGAATGTCTGGATGTAATCTAGTAAATTGGTCAGAAGCATCTTTAGGATTTAACTTTAGTAAGTCGTTATGTTTTTTAGCAAACCATGCAAATTTGTTAATTTCATTTGCATCTTCTTTAGTTAAATATGTTTGCTTGGCAGCAACATACGCAGATGGCATTGTATCAAAAACAATACTACTTAATTTGCTGCCTTCGGCCACTAGAATCCTCGTTGTTGTAAATACTGATAAATTAGATTTGCTTCATTGGTTGGGTCATTCGCTGCAATTTGAGCAAATACTTCTGACAACCTTTTAGGTTGTGGGGTAGATAAAATATCTGGGCCAGGACCAGCACCAAATGGATTACCAGTTGTTAATGGTTCATCTGGCCGTTCCGTTGGTGCCATTAATGGCGTAATTGGTACAGGTGCAACGTTTCTTGGTGCAGCCATACGTTGCTTTGGTTGTGCTGCCATAGGGGCACCCTGTTGCAACCCCATCATTTCTTGACC
>Ga0315909_10006938_pt1 | contig 12700 bp, 10 predicted proteins | sample LakEriMetagenome_11_FD_203527 | JGI IMG/M metagenome (GOLD analysis project Ga0315909, IMG submission 203527) | Freshwater fungal communities from buoy surface, Lake Erie, Ohio, United States - Buoy 2 MA125 | ecosystem: Environmental > Aquatic > Freshwater > Lake | place: USA: Lake Erie, Ohio...
GAATGCCAGAAGGTGCTGTCGTAAGCACTACCGCGGGATTAAAGTTCACCGCATTTAAACCACTTTTGGCGGATTACGTTCTTACTATGCCTCGCGGGGCGACAATTGTGTATCCGAAAGATGCGGCGATGATCGTTGGTGTTGCAGACATCTATCCAGGTGCGCGTGTTCTAGAAGCTGGAGTAGGAAGCGGAGCATTAACTATTTCTCTGCTTCGTTCAGCCGGACCTACAGGCACTGTGCATTCGGTAGAGCGCAGACAAGATTTTGCGGATAATGCTCGCTCAAATGTTGATTCCTATTTCGAAGCAGCACCTGAGAATTGGAAGCTCACAGTAGGAGATCTTCAGGATCAAGATTTTGATTCAGAGTATGACCGAGTTGTTCTGGACATGCTTGCCCCATGGGAGTGCATCGATATATCGGCTCGGGCTTTACGCCCTGGTGGAGTATTCCTGGCTTACGTTGCAACAACTACTCAACTATCAGCCACAGCTGAAGCTTTAAAAGAAGATGGTCGTTTCACTGAACCTGAAAGTTCTGAAACCCTTGTCAGAGGTTGGCACCACGAAGGTCTGGCGGTTCGTCCTCAACAACGAATGATCGGACACACTGGCTTTTTGATTCAAAGTCGCAGAATGGCACCAGGTGTCGAAGTTTTGGCGCGTCGACGACGTCCAGCGAAAGGTGCATACGGTGTCTCGGAAGATTGAGCGATTAATCAATCTAACCATCGCCCTGCTTGCAACCAAAAGATACCTGACGAAATCTGAGATTTTTTCCTCCGTGGAAGGCTACGAAGGTAGCCCTGAAGCAAAGGAAAGAATGTTCGAGCGAGATAAAGATGATCTTCGCTCATTAGGAATCGAGATAGAAGTTGGAAGTTTTGATCCACTTTTTAACGATGAGGCTGGCTATAAAATCAAACAAGAAAAGTATCAATTTGAACTAGGTGACATCTCATCGACAGAAGTGTCTCTCTTGTCTTTAGCCGCCGAAGCCTGGCAAGAAGCATCCTTTGGAGATGCTGCTCAGAAGGCTCTACTAAAACTTCGATCCATAGGTATAGCCAGCGATGAAATTTCGATTCCTGGTTATGTTCAAAAGCTCAATGATGGTGGCCAAGACATATCGCTGATCACTAAAGCTATAGCCCATTCACAATTGCTTACCTTTGCCTACCTTGATTCAGCGTTGAAGATCGTTACAAGAATGGTTGTTCCAATAGCACTTTCAACTCGAAGTGGTTTTTGGTACTTGTCGGGGGTGGATCAAGAGATTCAAGAAATTCGCACCTTTAGAATTGATCGAATTCAAGGTGAAGTTTCTGCAAGCGAAGGTCCACGTGATTTTGAAACTCCGGTCGGATTTGATGCGACCAAAGCCCTTTCACATTCGCCAACAAATGATTTTGCAGTCATTGATGTCCGGGTTGGTAAAGCAACATCCCTTCGCGCTTTGGCAAATTCAAATAAATCTCTGGGGGAGTGGGATCAAATCAAAGTTCCATTATTTAACCTAGATTCAATGGCTTCGCTGGTGCTGTGGCATGGTGAAGATGCCCTTGTTCAAGAGCCTAATAATTTAAGGGAACTAGTTATCCAACAGCTCGAGGCGCTGGTGCGCAATCATGGCTAAGAAAATCTCCGCTCCGCTAGAGCGAACCGCCAGGCTTCTGGATCTTGTGCCATATATCAATTCTCATCAAGGTATTTCACTCAAAGAGTTAGCTCAAGTATTTAATGTCACCCCAGCCCAAATGACCGATGACCTAACAACCTTGTGGATGTGCGGTTTGCCGGGCTACACGCCTCTGGAACTGATGGATTTAGATTTCGAATCAGGTTTTGTAACCATTCACAATGCGGAAACACTTTCTAAGCCTCGATCGATCTCATTTGATGAGGGAGTAGCGCTGGTTCTTGGTTTAGATTTATTGCGTTCGTCGATTTCGTCAGATCGAGCTGACCTTTTAACAAAGATAGATGAGTTGTCTCGGCGCTTATCCGACGTGATTAATCTACCTTCAGCCCTGTCTGCAGCTTCAGATGTCAATCAAGATGTATCCGCCGCAATTCTTGAGGCAATTAAAAGTCGATCGGGTTTAGAAATCGTTTATCACTCGTTGTATCGGGATGAAACAAGTACCCGCACAATTCTTCCAATTGAAATTGTTCAAAATGATGGTCACCGTTACTTAAGTTCTTTCTGCCATACTTCTTCCGATTTTAGACAGTTTCGAATTGACCGGATTCAAAGTGCAAAGATGCAGACAGTTGCGCAGGAGATTCCAAAGATCTCCAATCAGACCGCTGGGCATAAGAGCACAATCAAGGTCCTGACTCCAACCCGTGAGATCGCTGAACGTTTCAAGCAGCGCGAATTGTCAGCGAACTCTGAATTCAATTTTGAGAGTTTTTCGCTGCAGTGGATTGAAAGATCCATCATGGCCTCCGGTGGTTCGGTGTCCTTACTAGCGCCTGCTGAGATCAGAAAATCGATATCAGTAATGGCTCAATCGATGCTAGATCGTTACAAAGCACGCTGAAACCGCCTACCCATTCAAAGGGATCTGATGTAATCTAGGCCTAAATATTAGCCAAGGAGTTAACGTTATGAATTTGGGACCAAGAGAGATTGTCATCCTTCTCATTGTTGTACTTGTTTTGTTCGGTGCTAAGCGTTTGCCGGATTCAGCCCGCTCACTTGGTCGCTCAATGCGCATTTTCAAGAGCGAAATGAAGGAAATGAAGGCCGACGACACCGTGATCGAAGAAGACGGCAAAACCGAGAAGTAGATAAATGGCATCTGTTAATGAAGCACGGATGCCCCTTCTAGACCATTTACGCGAATTACGTAAACGAGTTCTTCGTTCCGCGATTGCAGTATTGGTTGCATTTAGTGGAGGGTGGTATTTCTACGATTCAATCATCGTCACCCTAGCCGCTCCTGTATGCGACTTAAGAGCCGCGCAACAATCAGGAGCTGCAAGTTGCGGAGCTTTGTACATCAGTGGCGTTCTTGGTCCGCTGGATCTGCAAATCAAGGTTGCGTTGCTGACCGGAATTATCGTCTCGGCCCCATTCTGGCTCTATCAGTTGTGGGCTTTCATCGCACCTGCGCTTCATAGAAAAGAAAAACGGACGAGCGTTATGTTCGTCTCTGCTGCAACACCATTTTTTGCCATGGGAGCAACACTTGGCTATTTCATTCTTCCCGTTGCGATTAAAGCTTTGTTTGGCTTTACACCAGATTCGATAAGCAACTTGGTGAGATTTGATGATTACTTAGATTTCGTTCTTAGAGTTATTCTCTTTGTCGGCCTAGCTTTCGAGTTACCAATCTTTCTATTGACCTTCAATTTAATTGGGTTTCTTCGCGGTAAGACAATTTTGAAACCCTGGCGAATTTGGATATTTACAATTTTCTTCTTTGTAGCCGCTCTTTCACCAACTGCAGATCCGTTGAGCATGGTCCTCTTATCTGGCCCACTAATTCTTTTCTACTTTATGGCGGGTTCTATAGCGGTTCTGGTCGATCGACGACGCGATAAGAAAGCCGATTCTGTAGAAACCGATAGCTCTTCGATTGAAGCACCCACATCAATTAAGGAATAGCCGATAGGGTCTTCCCATGTGGGCTTTGGTGATTAACCCTGTAGCAGGTCAGGGAAAAGGGACCACGGTCGGAACATATGTTGCAGGATGGCTCTCGCAACGAAAGATTCCATACACCATAGTTACTGGTAACTCATCAGTGTCACTTGGTGATCATCTCTCACACTTCATAGAAAAGTTCCCTGAAGCTCAAGGCGTTATTGCCGTTGGGGGAGATGGACTTTTGCACAACATTTTGCAAGTTTTAGTACCCGCTCAAATACCACTAGCTGTTCTTCCGGCAGGTACGGGAAATGATTTTGTCCGTACCTTAGGTTGGGATTTGGAGTCGTTTGACGCGCAATTGCAGGCAATCACAACGCTTGCACCCTCATTGGTTGATCTGGGCTTGGTCGATGGCGAATGGTTTGCCGCGATTTTATCTACAGGATTTGATTCCATAGTCAATGAAAAGGCCAACACAATGTCTTGGCCAAAGGGTCCGATGAAGTACAACGCTGCCATTGCGATCGAATTGCCACGATTCAAGCCTCGACATTATGAAATAACCCTGGATGATCGAACAATTTCAACAGAGGCAATGCTTATTGCGGTGTCCAATGGCCGTTCATACGGCGGCGGTATGTTGGTCTGTCCGGCAGCGAATATTTGTGATGGCCTCTTTGATGTGATGGTTCTACACCCGGTTTCAACGGTGGAGTTCATAAAGGTTTTTCCAAGGGTGTTTGCAGGAACACATGTTTCACATCCAGCAGTTGAAATTGTCCGCAGCCGTACCGTTCGAATTGAATCAAAAGCAGTTGCTTACGCAGATGGTGAAAGAATCGGACAATTGCCGATATCTGCTGAATGCATTCAAGGTGTCTTGAAAACGTGGGTCGCATGACAACCCCCGCCGAGCGTTACGCCGCCGCGAAGTTGAGAGGTCAGCATCCGGTAACAACAGAATTCTTGCTCACCTTTGATTTTGAGTTCGATCCTTTCCAAATTACCGCTTGTCACGCAGTCGAAGATGGCAAAGGTGTTTTGGTCGCAGCACCTACTGGAGCTGGTAAGACCGTTGTCGGAGAATTCGCTGCCTTCTTTGCCTTGCAGGCTGGAAAGAAATGTTTCTACACAACACCAATAAAAGCGTTATCAAATCAGAAATATTCTGAATTCGTTGCGAAATTTGGTGAAGATCGGGTCGGTCTTTTAACTGGTGATACCAGCATTAATGGTGAAGCAGACATATTGGTCATGACAACTGAAGTTCTTCGTAACATGCTTTATGCAGGGTCCAATACTTTGACCAATTTGGGATGCGTTGTAATGGATGAAGTTCATTACTTGGCAGATAAATTTCGCGGTGCGGTCTGGGAAGAAGTTCTCATCCACTTAATGGAAAGTGTTCAGGTTATTTCTCTATCTGCCACGGTTTCGAATGCTGAGGAATTCGGGGAATGGCTGGGCGAGGTACGCGGTGAAACTGAAGTTATCGTCAGTGAAATCCGACCTATTCCTTTGTTTCAGCATGTTTTGATCGGAAATCGTTTGATGGATTTGTTTGACCAACCCGGAAAGATCAACCCCGAAATTCTTCAACGTGAAAGAGAAGCTATTCGGAGATCATCTATAGGTCGGAGTAATCGCGGAAGGTTTGCTGAACCATCTGATCGCATGAGTCGGGCAGACATCATTGAGAAACTACAAAGGGAAAATCTGCTGCCTGCGATTACCTTTATCTTTTCTAGAGTTGGATGCGACGCCGCGGTAAAGCAATGTCTACACGCTGGTCTTCGACTTACTTCGCCCGAAGAAAGGGTCGAGATCCGTCAGACCGCCTTGCGGTATACCCAGAACATCGCAGAAGAAGATCTCGAAGTTCTTGGTTTCCAGGAGTGGTTAACCGCTCTGGAGCGTGGCATCGCCGCCCACCACGCAGGCTTGCTCCCAAGTTTTAAGGGAGCTGTCGAAGACTTGTTTCAGCGCGGTTTAGTTAAAGCGGTGTTTGCAACTGAAACTCTTGCGCTAGGCATCAATATGCCAGCACGCACTGTAGTTTTAGAAAAATTGATCAAATTCAATGGTGAGGCTCATGTTCCGATTACTCCGGGGGAGTACACCCAATTAACTGGTCGAGCCGGTCGCAGAGGTATTGATATCGAGGGCAACGCGGTTATTCAGTGGTCTCCAACAGTGGATTCCGCTTCAGCTGCGGGCTTAGCTTCAACTAGAACTTATCCATTGCGTTCATCGTTTTCCCCAACATACAACATGGCAATTAACTTGATTGCACGTTTTGGTCGAGAAACTGCACGCCGATCACTTGAATCCTCCTTTGCTCAGTTCCAGGCAGATCGAGCTGTTGTAGGTTTAACTAGACAGATTCGAAAGAATGAAACTTTGATCCAAGAGTTAATGAAAGATGCACAATGTCATCTGGGGGATTTCTCCGAGTACGCACGACTTAGACGATCCATCAAAGAGGTTGAAGTTTTGCTCAGCCGTCGTGATCAGCGAAAAACATTCGACAATAGACAGCGTGGTCATATGGAAGGCGAACTTTCAGATCTGCGTAAAAGTCTGAAGTCGCATCCATGTCATGGTTGTGCTGAGCGAGAAGATCACGCCCGGCTAGCAGAACGAGCAGGTCGATTAACTCGCGAAAACGATGGACTAACAACACGCGTTGAGAATCGCACGCATGTAATTGCCAAAACCTTTGACCAGATCTGCCAAGTTTTAGATCATTTGGAATACATCAGTGGTGAAAAACCAACGACCCAAGGCAAGATTCTTACCAAGATCTATGCCGAATCAGATCTCTTGCTGACTGAATCAATCCGACGTGGACTTCTGGATGACCTGAACGCTACCGAATTGCTATCAGTGGTTTCATGCATGATCTTTGAATCAAGATCGCAAGAGAATTTAGCGCCCAAGCTGCCCAGCCAAAAAGTGACCTCGGCACTTACCGAGATAATCTCTTTATGGGCAGCACTTGAAAGTATAGAAAATGATTTTGGCGTCAAAACTCAGCGCGAACCTGATGCTGGTTTCTGTTTTATCTCATATAAATGGGCCAGCGGAAATTCGCTCAACAGCGTTCTGAAAGGCAGCGACATGTCGGTCGGAGATTTCGTGCGTTCGACAAAACAATTGGTCGACTTACTGAACCAAATTGGTGGTGCAAGTGAAAAACTTCGCCCAGTTTGTAAAGATGCGGTCAAGCGAATAGATCGCGGAGTAGTTGCCTATTTAATGGGGGATATATGACATTAATGCTCCTTGATAGCGCCTCACTTTGGTATCGCGCTTACTACGGAATGCCTGACACCTTGCTCGCCCCCGATGGAACATCGGTGAATGCGATTCGTGGCTATGTTGATATGACTGCGCGATTAATGAATGTTTACAAACCTGATCGCTTAGTTGCTTGCCTCGATGGAGATTGGCGACCAAGTTGGAGAGTGGATATTTTTCCAGAATATAAAGCTAATCGCTTAGAAGAAGAGGGCGGGGAAGAGGAGGAAGAGCCAGAGACCCTTACTCTGCAGATTCCTATTCTTCTTGACCTTTTAGATCTCTTTGGAATTCCGGTAGTTGGCGTTGACGACTATGAAGCTGATGATGTCATGGCTACGTATGCAGAAATCGAGAAAGGCCCGATACGAATAGTTACGGGAGACCGCGATTTATTCCAAATGGTAGACGATGCAAGGGACATTAAAGTTGTTTATCTTGCGAAAGGAATTTCTCAACACGACTTAGTTGATTTTAAATACGTTGCTGACAAATATTCAATTCCGGGGGACCGATACGACCTTTTTGCAATGTTTCGTGGCGACCCATCAGATGGACTGCCAGGAGTTAAAGGTATTGGAGAAAAGGGTGCGGCGGTAATTGCTAACCATTTTGCTACTGCAGAAGATGCTTTAGCCGGTGCGATGGCCGCTCATGATTCTCTTCCGCCAGCTCTAGCGAAAAAGATAATTGCTGGTGCTGACTATCTAAAGATTGCGCCTAAACTGGTGCGAGTCGCGCGCGATGCACCTTTGCCTAAAGTAGATCTTGCACTTCCGAAAGCACCTGCAGATCTTTCATCTATCTATCAATTCAAGGAGCGCTACGCCTTGGGGGCGAGCGTTGATCGTTTGATCAGTGCATTGGGTTGGTAGCGCTACTTCTTTCAGCACTCTCTGGCGTCCTTCTTTCCGCTGCCTTCGAACCAGTGGGGAAGTGGTGGGTTGCTCCGATAGCCCTTGCGGTACATATGTATGCGCTAACGCTTACGCAAAAGAAAGTTCTTTCGGTATTCATCTTTGCGGCAACACTTAACCTGATCGTTTTGCATTGGAGCAGTACTTTTGTTGGATCGGTGCCTTGGTTAATTTTGGCATTGGGTCTTTCACTTTTTTATCTGCCACTTTCGCTGGTTTCTCGTTGGGGGATGAGCTCATATCCGCTGATTTTCATATTGATGGAAGAGGTTCGAAATAGATTTCCGTTTGGGGGATTTGGTTGGGTCCGAGTTGCCTACACACAGGCCGACGCCCCATTTGCAAAAGTTGCAGCTATCGGTGGAGCTTCAGCTCTGTCGGCCCTTACAATTTTGCTCGCACTCATTCTTTTCTTTGCAACTACCAAGAAGTGGTCGGCGGTAACTTTATTGCCATTTTTGTTGCTTCTAATTCCGATCAATATAACCGCGATCGGTGCAAGCAATGTGTTGATGATTCAAGGAAATGTTCCACAAATGGGTCTTGATTTTAATTCCAGAGCAAAAGCGGTATTTGATAATCATTTGCAAAAGACACAATCTGAGCTAAAAAAGGATTCTAATGTCGACTTTGTGTTGTGGCCAGAAAATTCAGTTGATGTGGATCCTTTTCAGAATACAGATGTAAAGCAAGCACTTGATTCAATACAAAAACCTTTAATAATCGGTGCAATTGTCGAAAAAGGTAATTCAATACTAAATACCTCAATTTTATGGGGCGATGAATTACCACCGACATACGTCAAGCAACATTTAACGCCATTCGGCGAATACATTCCTTTGCGATCGCTGGCTTCAGTAATTTCACCGTATACCGATCGCGTAAAGGACTTCGAACCTGGTAATGTGCAAGTGTTTTTCAAAGTCAAAGCAGCGGTAATCGCTCCAGTGATTTGCTTCGAATTAGTAGATGATGAGCTACTACATAAAGCTGCGCTTTCTTCCAATATTCTGGCGGTTCAGACCAATAGCGCCACATTTGGGATGTCCGCAGAAAGTGCTCAACAATTAGCGATGACTAGAGTTCGAGCAATCGAACATGGCCGAAATATTGTTTCAGTGTCGACAACTGGTTATTCGGCGATCATTGATTTCAATGGAAAAGTTCTACAGAAAACATCAATGGGAACTGCTGAATCAATTCGTGCCGAAGTTGAACTTTTGGAGGGTAAAACACCTCGAAACGCCGCAGGAGACTGGGCGTTAATAGGCGTGCTTATGGTGCTTTTCGTGGTCGCCCGTCGAGCGTATACCGAACGCCGATAAGTTACATTATGTAAAGTAAGAAATGAATGAGCCAGGAGCCTGCGCTCAGGCCCCTCCTACCTATAGTCATCCATTGGTGTGCAGGCACAGACCAGATTTCGGTCTCCATGGGCTCCATCAATGCGAGATACAGGCGGCCAATACTTCATCTTTGAACCAATTGATTCGCCTGGCACAAAACCTTGTATATCGACCGGATAACCACCTTTTTCGCGGCTATAGCGCCTATCCCAATCGCTGTTGACTACAGACAAGGCGGTATGAGGAGCATGGCGAAGCGCTGAATCCTCAATAGTGATTTTTCCATCAATAACCTCTTGGATCTCAGCTCTAATCGAAATCATGGCATCAATGAATCGATGAATCTCGCGGATATCTTCAGATTCTGTTGGCTCAATCATCAAAGTTCCGGCTACTGGGAATGACATTGTCGGTGCGTGAAAACCGTAATCCATCAAACGCTTTGCGATGTCATCAACTGAGACACCACAATCTTTCGTTAATCCACGAATATCCAAGATACATTCATGTGCGATACGACCGTTAGCACCCGTGTAAAGAATTGGATATGAATCCTGCAGTTGTGAGGCAATGTAATTTGCCGACAAAATCGCTACCTGCGTTGCGTGGGTGAGACCTTCTCCCCCTAGTAAACGAATATATGCCCACGAAATTGGCAAAATGCTGGCTGATCCATACGGTGCACCTGAAATTGGTCCAGGTCCAGTTGTTGGCCCAGCTAATACATCCATCGGATGGTTAGGCAAGAACGGTGCAAGGTGAGCGCGAGCGATAACTGGACCTACGCCCGGTCCTCCTCCGCCGTGTGGAATCGCAAAAGTCTTATGAAGATTGAGGTGCGACACATCTGCGCCAAATTTTCCGGGCTGAGAAACACCCACCAGCGCGTTCAAGTTAGCGCCATCTACATAAACCTGGCCACCAGCTTCATGAATCAATTCGCAGATTTCTGACACTGCTGTTTCAAAAACACCATGTGTTGATGGGTAAGTAATCATTAAGGCTGCTAGTGCATCCTTGTGTTCAGCAATCTTTGCTTTGATGTCTGCGACCGACACATTTCCGCTCTCGTCGCAATCGATAACGACTACCTTCATGCCTGCCATAACAGCAGATGCTGCATTTGTACCGTGGGCGCTCGATGGGATCAAACAGATATTGCGGCCTTGATCTCCTCTTGAATCATGGTAATTGCGGATGGCGAGCAAGCCCGCGAATTCACCTTGGCTACCCGCATTTGGTTGAAGGGAAACCGCGTCATAACCCGTGATTGCAACTAACCATTTTGATAGTTGCTCGATTAATTTGCGAGTACCAACGCTCTGATCAATCGGAGCAAAAGGATGCAGTGATGCGAATTCTGGCCAGGTGACCGCTTCCATTTCAGTAACCGAATTCAGCTTCATAGTGCACGAGCCCAATGGAATCATTGTTCTATCGAGGGCTAGATCTTTATCCGCCAAATTACGTAGGTAACGCATCATTCCGGTTTCGCTGTGATTGGTGTTGAAAACGGGATGTGTTAAGTATTTGCTGGTGCGAAGCAACTTTGCCGGGATCGCCTCCCCCGTTGCATCTTTCATACCCAAAATATCTAGGACCTGCGCAAACAGTTCTTCAGTTGTTTCTTCATCAAATGAAACGCGAATCTCGGTATCACTAACTCGTGCGAAGTTAATTCCGTGTGCTGCGGCTTTGGCGTGAATAGCTGCTGCATCTTTGACAACAATATGAACGGTGTCGAAAACAACATCTTCTCTGTTGTTGGTCGCAGCATGCAGACGAGCTGCAAAACCATGAACACGTTGTGCGATCTCACGTAAGCCAACTGGGCCATGCCACATGGCATAGAAGGCGCTCATGTTCGCCAACAAAACTTGTGCGGTACAAATATTTGATGTTGCTTTGTCACGTCGAATATGTTGTTCGCGGGTCTGCAGCGCTAAACGAAACGCCGGCTTTCCAGTTGCATCAATGCTTTGACCTACAAGTCGACCAGGCATCGAACGCTCTAGTCCATTTCGCACAGCTAAGAAACCAGCATGTGGTCCGCCAAATCCCATAGGAACTCCGAAGCGTTGGGCTGTACCAACTGCGATATCTGCGCCCCACTCCCCTGGTGCTTTCAACAAGGTCAATGCAAGTAAATCAGTTGCAGCGATAACAAATGCATCTCGCGAATGTGCGTAATCGGCAAAGGAGGTGTAATCAAGAACTGTTCCAGTTGTATCTGGATACTGCAGCAGAGCACCAAAGAATTCGCCTTCATAGCCATCTCGCACAACATGTCCTGAATCAACCTCCACAACAGTGATCCCGAGTGGCTTAGCACGGGTAATTACAACTGCTTTTGTTTGTGGATGCACATGTTCTTCGATCAAGAAAACCGCCTCATCGCTTAACTTAGAAGCTCGTCTGGCTAAAGTCATTGCTTCGGCCGCTGCAGTACTTTCATCTAACATCGAAGCGTTTGAAATATCCAGTGCGGTTAATTCACAAATCATCGTTTGAAAAGCAAAAAGTGCTTCAAGACGTCCCTGAGAAATTTCTGGTTGATACGGTGTGTAAGCGGTGTACCACGATGGATTTTCTAACACATTGCGCTTAACAACCGGTGGAACGATCGTTCCGTAATATCCGGTTCCGATCAGCGAGCGAAAAACTTTATTCTCAGATGCGATTTCACGAAGCTCTGCAATTACCTCAACTTCGCTCTTTCCGTGATCTAGAGCCGCTTCAATTACACCTTTAACAAGAATGTTTGCCGGAACAACATCTTTAATGAAGGTTGTGAGGTCTGAATATCCGAGATGCTTGAGCATGGCCGCTTCATCAACTGATGTTGGACCTATATGACGGTCCTCAAAAGAACGACTCATTACGATCCCTCACCCCATTCATGGCCTCTCGCCAAAATGTGCGAGGGCAGGAGTGAAGAATAAGGTGAATTAGGCGCCTTTGCTCTTTCTACGCATCGAAAGCTCGTCATTATTTTCAACACCTGCAGGCTGACCATTCACTTCACCCTGAAGGACAGATAGAGATCCTTCAACTTCATGCCAAACCTTGCCTACGGCAATACCAAAGACGCCTTGACCACCCTGCAATAAATCGATGATCTCGTCCGGGCTTGCGCACTCGTAGATTGATGCACCATCACTCATTAATGTGATGCGTTCTAGCTCTGTCACTCCCCTGTTGCGCAGGTGATCAACTGCGGTGCGAATGTTCTGCAGCGATACGCCAGCATCTAATAAACGCTTTACAACTTTCAAAACCAAAATATCGCGGAAGCCATAAAGGCGTTGAGTTCCAGAACCACTTGCGGTTCTAATGCTTGGTTCGACTAATCCTGTGCGTGCCCAATAATCCAATTGACGGTAGCTAATTCCAGCAGCAGAGCAGGCTGTAGCGCCTCTGTAACCGATTTCCATCTCTTCTGGGGACACGGGGAATGCTCATTTCTCTTGGGGAGTGAGACAAATGTACGGCTAGGAAGTGAGCTAAACAACGACCGACACGAATCAAACCTCT
>Ga0315909_10006941_pt1 | contig 12699 bp, 6 predicted proteins | sample LakEriMetagenome_11_FD_203527 | JGI IMG/M metagenome (GOLD analysis project Ga0315909, IMG submission 203527) | Freshwater fungal communities from buoy surface, Lake Erie, Ohio, United States - Buoy 2 MA125 | ecosystem: Environmental > Aquatic > Freshwater > Lake | place: USA: Lake Erie, Ohio...
GCATCTGGGGCGGCGGCATCGGCAAAATCTTTTGCGACTGCTGCGGCCCAAGCAATCAAAGATGTGTTTGGTATCGCCAGCCCGTCTCGCTTCATGATTGAGCTGGTGCGGAATCTTGTCAGTACATATATCACAGAAATACAGAAATCCTATCCAAGAATTCAGGCGGCGACAGACAAGGCTTTCGGCGAACAAACTTTAATTAGAAATGTAAAAGAACTTCGTGCGACTAGCAAGGGGTTTGAATTTACCGAGCGTCCATCGCGCGGATTCCGTCCATTCCGTGAAGCTCAAGGCTTTGGTCGTGGTACGGAAGGTGCAACGCAAGAATTCAACAACATGATGTTGGATTTTAGAAAGCAAATAGCCGAGCTAACGACTCAGCCAGAGATCTTCAGCAATCTTCTTAAGGCGCTTCCAAATTCTCGGATTACGACTGATCTGGTTGGCGCCGCAAATCGTCGTGCGCTTGCATCAGAACTTCCGTCCTTCATGTCCACGCAAAGGATGATGGGGTCTGGTGAGCTAGAAAAAGTAATCACAAGTGCTTTTGCAGATTATTTCCGTACCTTGCGTACTCCAAATCCTTGGGTTGGCGCTGTTGGTGATTATCGTGAATTTATTAACAAAGTTATCGCTGAAACCAAAAAACTTGATACTCAGCAAAAGCTGCTGACTGGTACAAGAATTGCTGGTGCTCTTCCGCCATCAAGTAGGGAAGGGCGAATTGCTGAGGCATATCGCAGGTCGGGGGAGCGTGGCCGTGCCGTGATGGCAGAAGGTGCTTTTGGCGCTGGGCAGACCTCTCTTCCCTCGGCTGGACCCAGAAGCCTCAGCGATTCAATCAGTGATCTGTTTAACAGAATCTCCTCTGCTATTCGCAGTTCTTTTGGTGGATTTGGTGGCGGTGGGCGCCCTCCCGGCGGCGTCGGTGGCGGTGCTGCTGCTGGTGGCACTCCAAATCAAGTTGCACAGCTTCTTGGTCTTAATGCAATCGCTGATATTTCTCGCGTTTCTACTCGTGAGCTTGAAGCCCTATCTGCTGCTGCGTCTGAACTTCGTGCCGTTCTCGATCCAACGATTGAAGGTTTTGATCGCCTTGACAATCAACTGCGTGAGACGATTGGGCAGATTGGCCGTCAAATCGAACGTCGCGCTCCTGAGGCCGGCTTCCTAACTCGCCAGTTTGGCCCTAGGACTGCCCGTGGACTGAGCGAAGGCTTAATCGGTGGCGCTTTCCCGCTGCTGTTCGGGCAGGGGCTTGGAGCTGCTGTTGGCGGTGGCGCCGGTGGCTTTGCTGGTGGCTTTGCCGGTGGTGGCCTTGGCTTTGGTTTGTCACTGATTGGCACAGCATTGGGTACGGCATTCAAGTCTCTTAAGTATCCAATTGAGGGGTTCGAAAAGTTAAAAGAAGCCGGCTTGCTCGCTGGTCGCCAACAAGAATATTATATCTCAAAATTAATAGAAGCAGGAAGAGCTACAGAAGCCGCTGGCATAATTCAAGCTGAAATTATTAAAAAAGTTGGAGTACGTGGAGTTGAGGATCTTCAGCGCTTGGGCGACTCCTCGGCCCGCCTTAGTAAAGCTTGGGCTGAATTTAATCTTCAGCTTCAGGCTGCTATTGCTGGGCCGCTAGCTGGCTTGTTGAATTGGTTGGCAAATGCCATATCTACAATTAATAATGGGACAAGAGAAGTGGCAAGACAGAAGGACATTACCACTGGCTTATCCTCTGGCGATCTTAAATCACTTCAGGCCGAAGAGCAAAGAATACTTTCAGGTGCAAATATTTTTAATGAAGCTGCAAAGAGGCAACAGGTATCTCAGCTTTATAGTCAATTTGAATCTAGGGCAAATATTAACGCTCCGGCTGCGCGATTAACTCCAGAGCAGCTTGACGCGCAAAAGCGAGCACAGGCCGTTACAAAAGAGCTTCAGGCGCAAGTCGATCTACAGAGCAAGCAGTTGTCTCTGGTTGGATTGACACTTGAAAAAGACGGCAGCCGTTATACAAGCGCAGCAAAAGCTGTTGCACTTCAAGAATACGACAACAAGCTTCTTGAAATTAAAAATAGCTGGATTGGTCAGATTTTTAATAAAGAGCAGAATCTTGCAAAGATTCGCGGCGCAAATCTCCAGCTCGCCGCTCAATTAAAGCAGATCGACGAAGAGGTTGCTCGCAGACAGGAAGAGATTTATCAGAACAGACTGCAGGCAGAGATGAGTCTGTATCAAGAGGCTCAAAAACAATATGATTTAAATATTAGAATTACAGAGTTTAATGAAGGGGAGCTTGCTGCCTTAAACGAAAGAGTATTAAGAAGCAGAGGAATATCCAATAATAAGTTAGCTGAATTTTATGTAGAACAAGAGTTGGCAATGATCGCTGCTCGCAAAAATAACACGGTCGAAGAGACTTCAAAGCTATACGGCCTTCGCCTTAGAACACTTCAATCTGAGCTTGACCTAGAGAAAGGAGTAGCACAACAAAAAATCGCCCAATTGCAACTTAATAAATTTATTGCAACCGAAGAAGCAAAGCGTCAGGCTGCCGATCCGTTTATTCAGTTCCGCCAAGCGCAGCAATTTGATGAGCAATTTGGTAAAAACTATCTCAGATTACTGCAAGAGGGAATTAGGCCAGCAGAAGCCGAGCGCCTTGCAAATTTTGAGCGTCTTGTCAGTCAACAGTTGACGTTTCTTGATGCTCAAATTGCTATTGCACAGTCTGTTCATGACGAAGCCGTTTCACGTGGAATCCTTGGAGAAGAGTTAAAAAAATATCTTGACAATCTTGAGCAATTAAAGGCTGCTCGTGGTGCTGTTGCTGAAGAGGCTTTGCGTGGTGCTGGCCCTGCGACAAAAGATATTCCAGGTGCAAAAATTCAAGAATTTATTTCTACGGCAAAAGAAGAACTGAATGATCTTGAGTCTCTTGCTGTTCGCGTTTCTCAGGGTATTGGAGATGCCATTGGTAATTCAGTTGCAGATGGTATTAATGGCATGATGGACGGAACTAAAACGGCGCAACAAGTTTTTGCCGATCTTCTTAAAAATATAGCCAACATATTGTTGCAAGAATCTGTAAAAATGATTGCAACTTATGCTGCCATCGGTATTGCAAGAATGTTTGCTTTTGGTGGAACGCCTGTATCCGGTGGAGCAGGTGGAGCTGGCGCTGGAGATTTGCCAACTGCGATTACCTCTGTATTGCCGTTTGCGGCAAATGGGGCTTACTTTGCAAACGGCATTGCCACTTTTGCCAATGGCGGCATGTTCACTAATTCCGTCGTTTCCTCGCCCACCCTTTTCAGGTTTGCAGATGGAGGCGCACTTCGCGCAGGCGTAATGGGCGAAGCTGGACCAGAGGCGATTATGCCTCTAGAGCGCGGCGCAGATGGCAAGCTTGGTGTCAGGGCAAAACTTGGCGGTGCAATGAATCGCTATCGGCCATCGCCAGGTAGTGCAGCAGCTAAATTTGAAACTAATTCCAACGAAAATAATCAGTTGGCTACTGGTGGCGGGGCTTCTAGTATTGATGTCCGTTACACTGTGGAACGCATCAACTCCGTGGATTACGTCACCGCCGACCAATTCCGCGCTGGTATGCAACAGGCCGCAGCGCAAGGCGCCCAACGCGGCGAGCAAGCCACCATCCGCCGTCTCAAGCAGTCCCAGTCAACCCGTAGCCGCCTTGGAATCTGATGACTATTACCACCGGGCCAGAATTTAGCGATCAGATTGCCTACGGGCACCTAGTGCGTTTTTACTACAAAAACACTCTGCCGTACCTGTACCAAAACTTTTACTCAGACGGCGACTTCACGTACCAAGGCGACGTTTACGGCTCTGCTGTTCCTTTTGGTTTTACGGGCGTCACGGTCAACCGAAACGGCGACAACCAATCCACCAATCTGATTTTTCCCCAAAACGGCCTGACACAAGCGGTGTCCGCAAAACTGCTGAATCAATCTGGCTGGCGTGCCGAGGTTGAAACCATGCTGTTCGATCCTGACGACCGCACCAAATTCCGGTCTCTCAGAATCTATACCGGCATGGTCGTCGGCGCTATATACAGAGGCCCAACCATTGAATTGGAGCTTGGCAACATCCTTGATGCCGTTGGTGCTGATGTACCACGCCGTCGATTGACGGAGGATTTGTTCGGTCCACTGCCCACCACCGCCAATGTGCGATTGCAGTGATCTTGTCGGCAAGCCCTACCGCCTTGGCGCTGATGGCAGCGACGGAGCAATCGACTGCATCCACTTGGTTTACACAGTGCTGGGCAGATTAGGCATCCCCACACCTGAGTTCCAGGTTGACTGGTACACCGCCGACATCAAGACGGTCTTACGCGACATCCACAAATGGGGTCGTCGTGTTGCACAGCCGCAGTACGATGGTGACGTGCTACTGCTCAGGCAGACAGGCTGGGGATTTGCAGTTGTATGGCAAGACGGGATTCTGTACGTAAACGGGGAGCTGCAGAAGGTAGCTTGGTCCCCTTTGTGCGCCGTACAAGACTGCCGCTCCTACCGTATGAAAAACAACTAGCCGAAACACTCGGCTTTACTGAAGACGAATATATTGCCCTAAAGAAAGAAGCTCTATGGCGCGTAATCGAACGCCCAGAAGAGTATGCACATGTTCCCGAGATTTATGCAGCGGGTCCGGGTCTTGCCGTCGCCTACATAGCCGGTCAAGCCTTTTTTACCGCAGCAAAATCAGCAACCGTAACCGCGATTGTAAGTAGCGTTGTTGTCGGCGTAGTTCTTACAGCCGCTAGTTACCTACTCACTCCAAAACCTAACCAAGCCAATCAAGCTCGCATCCGCAACCGCCAGCTCGACAGCATCACCGGGCGTGATCGCTATGCCCCGACCTACGGCTTCCAAGGCGGCCAAGACATTTCCCGTTACGGCGAAACAATTCCAATCGTCTTTACCAAGCAAGTCTTTGACCCCTCGCTAGTCAATACTGCCGGTCGCTATACCGGCGGCGTGATGATCAGCCCCAAGCTGGTCTGGTCACGTCTATTTAGCTGGGGCAACTACCAATCCGCCGACCTCGTGTTTTTGGTCGGTCAAGGGCGCATGTCGCGCGGTCCGTACAGCACTGCCGCTGAGATTACCGCAGATCGCGCTGGGCTATTTATCGGTCAATCGCCTATTGATGCAGTAAATGATCAGGATTTCTCTTGGTATTACTACCAAGGTGGCGAACCTAACAGCAACGGTATCGGCTACAGCAGCGACAGTCGTTTGCTAGGTAATCACCATCGTTACGGAGAATTTAAAAAAATTAACGTTTCACAGGTTAACGCATTTTTTGCACCCACATTTGCAGGCGGCGAAAGCGAGGCTTTTTCCCATAGTTATTCCCCTAGCAGCCAACTTCGCTTTGGTACCTACAACTCCATTCCGAATGGCACGCCTTATCGGATGAATTGGCAGGTTATCTCAAAAATTAATGATCTTCAAGAAGACGGCAAGTTAGACATCAACGCAAAACGCCTACAAATATCCGGTAATTTTCAAATGAACGGAACGGGGAGAAACTTCCCCCGCCGTGTAGGCATTACCAGCTACCATCCTGCCGTCGGGTTACCTGTAACAGCTATCAGTGTAACAGCAGATAACGGTGAACGCAGAGATACTGTTGCCGTTGGAGAAACAATTGAACTTCAATTTGGCGGCGTAAAGTTAGACAAAGATGAGCTTCTTTCTCAGGAATACACTATTGATGCGGACAAATACCGTAAACGTGCGGTAGACAACGAAGGCATCATCTCTGAAATTACCAGTGAGCTGGAGCAGTATGACGATCTGCTGCAGGAAGGCGAACGCTTTGTTGTCGGCAACTGCTTGTTCCGTATAACTACTAGATACCCACAGGAAGCCTTTCGCCGTAACGGCCAGCAAGATTTCAAAATCACCCTGAAATGTGAAGAAATTTTCAAAGACGGTTACATCCCTGGGGGCTTAGGCAGTATCGGAATTGTCAATCCCAATTATGTATTTAATACCAGAGCGCTTCCCGAAAACAACAAAGGACCTCGCGTAGATATTGGGCAGGCTTGGTATCCTATTTGCCAACAAGATGTTGCTTCTTTTCAAAATATCCGCCAGTGCAGCTACACGGAAATCGGCGTCCGCTCGCAGGTATGGCTGCGGTTTAACGGACTAACCAATTTCATCTCAATTCCTGGACCAGAAAAACTTCAAGAGCTAGACGAAGATAACATACAGGTGCAGGGCGGCGTTATCCAGTCCTACGGGATGCGTTACAGCTTTTTTTCTGTTTACATCCGTCCAGCATCTGCGGCACCAACCGATGACTGGATTCGGTTAAATCAACTTCCACTTGCCGTTCGCGGGAATGCACCACGCGATGTTTTCAACTACCTACGCATTGGGCATCCATTGTCGCAATGGGAATTCCGTATCCGTCCACTCAATTCTGGAGAGCTGGTCCAGATTATCGGGCGCAGTAGTGACTTCATTCGCCTAGACACCAAAGAAAACTTTATCTCAATCAATACACAAGTAAAAAACCAGTCATTCACGCTGTACACGCGTGGCATCCAAGAAAACATTGCTGATATTTCTGTCAGCCCTCAACTAATCAATGGCAAGCGCAGTAATCCGTCAACCAATACAACGACTGACTTTGTAGTGACCTTGGTAAAAGCTGAGGTCAATGGAACTACAGCAAGTGAAAAACAAGTTAGTAACGGTATTGCAAAAGCAATCAACAAGGATCCCGATCCTGATGCCACGGAATCACCAAACGTGCCGTGGAGCGGCACACCTGAGGGCGGCTTTTATAGTTTTTCCGATGCAGAAGCTGCGCAGTTCCAAATCACGGGTCCAGATTCCGTCCAAATGGATCTGCGCATGAAACTGCAGGCTATTCGGATGCTTGGTCCCTACAACAGCGATCGAGAGATTTGGTGGCGTTTAATTGATATTGAAGCTGAGAACATCTCCCCCGCAAAAACGAGTAAAAAGTGGAACGACGGGCAACAGTTTCAGATCAGTAAAACCCTGTTTGATAACACAAAAATTACCTATACTTTCCGCCTAAACATCAAAAAAGCTGACAAGCAAACCAATATCGACGATGCCGAGCGAATTTTTGAAGCTAATACAGCCATCTCCGAAGTATCCCATTACGGCGGACTAATCACCCGTAGTTGCGATAGCGCTGCTGAGCACGAAATCGTTTACGTCAACGAAAGCATCGACCCCGGCAAAAACGCTACCTACACCGGTTGCGCCATGGCGGGCTTGAAAGTTCGCAGCTCACGCAATCTTGCCGGACTGGAACAACTGCACATTTACCAAAAGAACGGCATCCTCGTTGAACGCCACGAGCGCACAGCCCAAGGCAACATCATCAGTTATGCCGCCACGGAATCGTCAAACATCTTCAGCGATCTTGTTTATTACCTGCTGACTAACAGCCAAGCAGGCTTGGGTGAACTGATCAGCAAGGATCAAATTGACCTTGGTTCGTTTGCTACAACTGCATCTTTCTTAAAAGCCAACAAGTTATATTACGACGATGTAATTGTTGAGCCTACAAATATTCGTGATTTTGTCGCCAGCATCGCACCATCCATGCTGTGCAACATGGTGACCCGTAACGGCAAGCTTGCACTGGAGCCCGCACTGCCTTACGACTCGAAGACTTATTTGATGATGCCGAATTATCCGAACACGCCTTCGATCACGGTCAAGGCGCTGTTTACCGACGGCAATATCATCGAAGATTCCTTTGAGTTGAATTACTTAAACTCCGAAGAGCGCAAGCCGATGAAGGTAGCGCTGCGTTACCGCTCTGAATACCCCAACCGCTTCCCGGAAGAGCGCACAGTGCTGGCGTCGTACAACAACGATCCAGCGTGGTCGAACGCTCCAATCGAAGAATTTAATTTCACCCATATCACCAGTTACGAACACGCCGAGCTGGTCGCCAAGTTCTTTTTGAGCGTGCGTCGCAACATCGCACACACCATCAGCTTCAAAACAACGCCCTACGGCAACGCACTGGCGCCTGGCGACTTTATTCGTGTTGTTACACAGCAGAACATTTATAACACCGCCATTTACAACGACGGATACATCACTGAAGACGGCAGCGTCATCTCATCGGAACCGATGGCGCAAAACCAGCAACATGACGTGTTTCTGTGGGACCGTTCAGACCGTGAAGTCAAAGAAACGCAAATTTTTATCGACATCAACAACAAGGTCCAAAGCGACAAAAACGCTTTCTTTGCCGTCCGTGATCAATCCAATACGTACAACTTGGTGTATCTGGTCGAGTCGCTGCAGTTAGACCAAGACGGACTGGTGCAAGTCGTCGCTAGCCACTATCCAGTCACACTCGCCCGCAAGAGCGTGATTTCAGAAGAGATCAATGTCCAGACCGGGATCTTTACAATAGAAACGTCCACCTGAGCGCCATGGCATATCCATCGTCTGTGGTCCCAACATCGCGCTCAGTGCGGCTGGGCGATTATCCGGTTCGGTCGTTTCGCGCTCAAAACGGCAAAGAATTGCGGATGCTGTATGGCAATCGCCGCAGCGGACAAGAACTGGAACTGACCTACGAAAATATTTCGGATGGCGACGTGGTGGGTTTCACAGCTCACTACGAGGATATGAAGGGAACCCATGGCTCCTTCGATCTTCCTTCAACAACGTTCAAGGGTTGGAGCAGCAACGTTGCCTCTCCCTTTCAAGAGCCTCAGAACAACCTGTATCGCTTTGCGGATGCGCCTCAGATCACTAGCGTGAGACCAGGGCGTAGCACCGTTGTCGTCCGTCTCGTGAGTGTGATCCGATGAGCAAGATGTACACAGGCCGCGACGGTCGCATGTTGCTCGGCACTGCCGATCTCGGCAAGGTGACCAACTGGACATTGCAGGCAGATCTGGAAACACTGGAAACCACCTCGCTTGGTGACAGCCAACGCAACTACACACCTGGCGTACAGGCATTTAGTGGTAGCGCCACGCTTTTGTACTACAACGACGGAACCAAAAACGATGCCAGTACACTGCTAGGCGAAGTCGTCAAAACCACCGGTGTAACGACGCCAGTAACTTTGACCTTGCGATTGACTGATGGAACAAATAACAAAGATGTTAGCTTTAGCGCCTATGTTACAAGCGCTAGCATTGGCGCATCCGTAGGCGAAGTATCGTCGGCGCAGATTAGCTTCCAAGCTACCGGCGCATTGACCAACGCGACACTGTAATGAGCGTCTACCTTGGCACTTACGGCTATGTCGCGCTTCGCCGCAAATCCGGCGGTCAGGAGCTGCAGGTCTTGCTCCGTGTCGGTGACGTAAACGCTGGCGCCAACCGGTTTTCACTGAAGGTAGACAACAATGCGATTGTCACAGGCGACCTGCTTTACATCCAAAACAACACCAACCAAGTCATTGATTTCGTAGCGGCTAGCGGCTGGCAAGACAACCAGCAGCACCGCCACGGCAACTGGTATGTCAACGTGGATGACCTCGGTGGCATCCGTTTGTTTACCACTTACGCCAAAGCAATCACAGGCAGTTCGGCAGATGCAGTGGATCTGCTTACCCCAGCAGCCGACCTCAGTATCAGTGTCAGCATTGAAAACAGCAACTTTCTGACCTTGGGGAAAGTCACCAGCTACGAACTGAGTACTCAACGCGAGGCGATCGACATTACCGCCCTGAGCGACAGTTTCCGCTCGCAGTTTGGTGCGCTCATGTCGGGCTCGGGCAATATTCAAGCCCAGTGGAGCTACCAAAATGTCGGCGAACAGGCGAATTACTTGCTGCAATTGGCACTTCGCACCGAAGTTGGCAGTGAGTTTGATGCACAATTCTTTCTCAAAACTGCTAATTACTCGCCCGAAATGGGCGTTGATGATACGGATGACGAAATTTTTTATGAAGTTTCTGGTGTCATTACTCAAGCCGGCATTGCTTTTTCGCCCGATGCAGTAGTGCAAGTTAATGCAGACTTTGTGACCACTGGACCCATACGCTTAAAAGTGCGTACATTGAATTTTGACGAACTATTGCAAGAAGATAGCTCTCGCTTGCTACTTGACACACTTCCTGCTGTCGCCGGTGGCTCGATTCTGCTGGAGTCATCTCAGTAGACTGACAGTCAAGGGCTTTAGGTGCCGTGGCAGATCTCAAGATTTCTCAGTTAACGTCCCTACCTGGCGGCAGTGTCGATGCTACGGATGAATTACCGATCGTCCACCTCGCTGAGACCCGCAAGGTCACGGTCAAGAATCTGCTGGAAGGCGGCGTCGATGACATGGGCGCTGCGACGATTCCCAGCGCTAAGGTCAATTTCGCCGCTGGCTCAATCGTTGAGGCTTCCCTAGCTACCAACGCCGTATCAACTGCCAAAATTCAAGCCGACGCAGTAACCGGCGCCAAGCTTGCCGATAGTTCCAGTGCTGTTGTTAGCAGCACCCTTCCTGCATCCGGCGAATTTACGGGTCAACTGCACATCGACAGCGACGACGAAAAGGCGTCGTACTGGGACGGCAGCGCGTGGGTCGATCTCAAGGCAAAGGGATCTGTCAACACGATCACCGGCGTTACGAGTGGCATCGTCAACATCGTTTCTGCTGCCAGCAACGACTCGATCACGTTGACGCCATCGCTGGATAACACCAGTAATGCCAACGAATTTTTAGCTGGTCCTACGGGTGGTGGCGGTGCTGTTGCTTACCGCACGATTGATCCATCAGACCTGCCTTTAGCCAACACCTCACTGCGTGGCGCGGTGATCGTCAACGGCAACGGCTTGACGATGGATGCAGGTGTCATTGAAATTAACAATACCGTCACCGCTCAAGCCAGCCCGGTCTTCCACAAGATTGCTTACAACGCCCAAGGTCTTGTCACCAGCAGCTCTTCTGTCGCTGGTGCTGATCTGCCGATTGCTACTAGTAGTACCACTGGCGCAATTCAACCAGGAACGGGCTTAACAGTTACGGGTGCTGGCGTTCTCAACCATAGCAATGCAATTGCTGGCGGGACAGTTAGTGGTATTAGCTATAACACCGAGGGGCATATTACAAACGCCGTACCCTTATCCGAAACAGACATTCCTAATCTTCCAGCTTCAAAGATCGCAACTGGCACGTTAAATGCCGATCTTTTGGGAACAAATTCAATTGCGGGAACCAAACTAGGCAATTCTTCTACTGTGCAATTTGGTGGTGCCAACAACACTACTGGCATTGTCGCCTTCCCTGTTCCTCAATTCACCGGTCAGTATTTTTGGGATGCGAGCAACAAGGATCTTTACATCTTTGATGGCAATACGTGGCAGCCGGTCACCATTACAAGCGGTGAGCTAATTCTTGCTGGTACATATAATGCCAGCACAAATCGAGTTGCTTCTGTAACGACTGCTGGAAGTGCGCTTGGTTTGACTATTGGCGGCGTATTGCCTGCAGCGGCAACTACAAATGAGCGCTATTACCTTGTTGTTGCTATCAGCGGTACTGGCGTAGCGCCAGCCCCTGCTGTTGCACTAGCGCCGCCAGACATGATTCTTTCAAATGGCACTACATGGGAACTCATCGATGTTTCCAATGCCATTGCAGGTCAAACGGCGGTCAATATTTCCTTTACACCGTATGGGAGCCTTGCCGCAAGCGACGTGCAAGCAGCCCTGCAAGAGCTTGACGACGAAAAATTTGCAAAAGCTGGTGGCACTATTACCGGCGAATTACTGATTGGCACGGCTGGTTCACTCAAATTTGAAGGAAGCTCCGCAGATGCCTATGAGACTGAAATTGCTGTAGTAAATCCCACACTAGATCGCACTGTCACGCTGCCTGATCAAAGCGGTACTGTTTTATTGGCGGGCAATGCCAGCATTGTTAATGCCGATATCAGTGCGTCAGCCGGCATTGCATTTAGCAAGCTAGAAGCTCTGGCAAGCGCCAACATTCTAGTTGGCAACTCTAGCAATGTCCCAACATCACGCACAATGACTGGTGATGTTGAAATTAGCAATACAGGCGTCACTTCCATCGCGTCAAATGTCATTGTTGACGCTGATGTTAATGCGTCTGCAGCAATTACTGGTACAAAGATTCAGCAAGGCAGCACGTTAGTTCGTGGCACCCTTCAACTAACTGATAGCGCTACTAGCACTAGTACTACTACAGCAGCAACGCCTAATGCAGTAAAAACTGCATATGACCTAGCTGGTGCAGCGCTACCAAAATCTGGTGGCACGATGACAGGTGTTATCAGTTTTGCTGGCGGTCAAACCATTGCCGGATATTTACCAGCAAGCGGCGGAACAATGTCTGGCGCTATTACTTTTGCGTCAAGTCAAACATTCCCTCGTATTCCCCAAAATAGTCAAACATCTGCTTATACGCTTATTGCTAGTGACATTGGAAAACATATTTCGATTACTACGGGAGGCGTTGCTGTTCCATCTGGCATTTTTGCTATTGGTGATGCAGTAAGTATTTATAACAATAGTGCTAACACTCAAACTATTACTCAAAGCGCTGGCGTTACCTTGAGACTCGCCGGTAGCGCAAATACTGGCAATAGGTCACTTGCTCAGTATGGCGTGTGTACAATTTTATGCGTAGACACGAATGTGTTTGTCGTGACAGGAGCAGGTATTAACTGATGTCAATGCTTGTCATG
>Ga0315909_10006944_pt1 | contig 12697 bp, 12 predicted proteins | sample LakEriMetagenome_11_FD_203527 | JGI IMG/M metagenome (GOLD analysis project Ga0315909, IMG submission 203527) | Freshwater fungal communities from buoy surface, Lake Erie, Ohio, United States - Buoy 2 MA125 | ecosystem: Environmental > Aquatic > Freshwater > Lake | place: USA: Lake Erie, Ohio...
TCTAAGGCTTCAGATAAAGATAAGAGACGATGGATTTCATGGGCAAGGAGATTCGCAGCAGTGGATAATATTCCACCGCTAAAGAAGCCCAATGGAGAACCAACAAGATTTGCGCTTATGTTCACGGCATGGGGAGAACCAGTGCCAACAACAGAAGCAGCAGTTAGGGCGGTTGCTAAGAAAGCACTTGCTCGCAAAGAAGCATTAGACCGCAAGGATGGAAGAAAATGAAAAATTCAGATACTCCAATGGGAGCAGCATTTAAAATCGCAATTGAGATTGGTGGCGGGGAAGAGCATGAAGAGGGCTACGAAGAAAGCCCCCATATGAAAAACAATGTCAAGTTGGCACCAGCAGAGGAAGACTTTGTTGAGGCTCTTTACGAGATTGTTAAAGAGTATGGCAAGTTGGCAGACAATGATGGCAACGGCATCTGGGTTGGTTATGTGCCAGCGTCAGAAAATAAAGAGAATGCCAAGATTGGTGTTAAATGCTCTAACTGCGCTTTTTATTGTAAAGAAATGAAAGGCTGTCACATCATCAAACAAGAAATAGAACCAGAGGGTTATTGCAGACTTGCAGCAATCGGTGAAGGTCTCGTGAAGGGGAGAAAGTAAAACATGGCAAGACAGTCAAATTCAGAAAAACTGAGTCGTTACCGAGCAAAGGTATCGGCTTCTAGAAAATGGAGGCAAAATGAGCAATACGAAAACCTATGGACAAGACTCATTAATCTCTATCGTGGCAAGCATTATAGAGGAAATATTGCAGGTGACCGCCTATTGGTCAATATTTCTTTTTCAACAATCAATACTCTTGCCCCAGCAGTTAGTATCGGTCGCCCAAAGATTCTAGTTAATCCACGCCGTCCTGAAGATGGTGATAAGGCAATTCTTACCGAAGCAATCGTTAACTATTGGTGGCAACACTACAACTGCCAACCAGAGTTTCAGCGTGCAGTTAAAGACTCTTTGATTATTGGTCATGGCTGGATTAAGACTGGCTATCGTTTCGTTGAAGAAAAGAAACTTGATAACATTGACGATACTGCCGATGAAGCAGCAGAAAACATTCCTACTGGTCAGGTTGAGTCCACGATGGTTATTCGTGAAGACCGCCCATTCCTTGAGCGTGTTGACCCGTTTGACATGTTTGTTGACCCAGATGGCACCTGCATGTCAGACATCCGTTGGATTGCTCAGCGTTCACGCCGTCCACTTAAAGATGTGCAAAATGATGAGCGTTATGATTATGCAGCCCGCAAAGAGGTAAGTGCATCATCATATTCAAAATGGGGCAATACAAATAGTGGTGCTGCTAATGCAAATGTCACTTACTCAGAAGATGAGGCTTACTGTGATGTCTATGAGTTCTACGACATAAACGCAGGAACCATGAGCATCTTTGCCGACACTGGTGGAGACAAGTTCCTTGTTAAGCCAGTCAAGATTCCTTATGTTTTTGGTCATCCATTTGTCATGCTTCGTGACTACGACATTCCGAACTACTTCTACCCAATGGGTGAACTTGAAGCAATTGAACCACTGCAGTACGAATTAAACGAGACTCGTACCCAGATGATGAACCACAGAAAGCGTTACTCACGCAAGTGGTTGTTCAGCGAATCTGCCTTTGATGACTTTGGTCGTCAGGCTCTGGTATCAGATGATGACAATGTTATTGTTCCTGTTAAGGGCAATGAAAACTTAAATAATGTTATTGTCCCCATGCCAGCGGTTATTAACCCACCTGAGTTCTACAACCAGTCTTCGCTCATTACAAATGACATTGACCGTGTTTCAGGTATTTCCGAATACCAGCGTGGTGCCATTCCAGAAACTACTCGTACTGCTCGTGAGGCATCTATTATTGCCGAAGCCGCAAATGCAAGAGTTTCAGAAAAACTGGTTAGTATTGAAAACTCAATTGCTCACTGTGCAGAGAATTTAATTAAACTTGCACAGCAGTTTATGACAGAGGAGCAGACCATCCGTGTTATCGGAACAGAGAACGCACCTGTCTGGCTGAAGTTTGACAAGGATTACATTAACGGTGAATTTGACTTTACTGTTGAGGCTGGCTCTACTGCTCCACGCAATGAGGCTTTCCGCCGTGATATGGCACTCCAGATGGTCTCGGCAATGCAACCGTTTGCTGCTGCTGGCATCGTGAACATGGAGAAGTTGGCTGAATATGTCCTTGGCACTGGCTTTGGTGTTAAAAACCCAGAGTCTTTCCTGATGGCACCGCCTCCTCCTCAGGGAGCAGAAGGTATGCCCCCAGAAATGGCTGGCATGATGCCTCCTATGGGACCAGAAGGTATGCCTCCTATGCCCCCAGAAATGGCAGGAGCACCAGCACCACAGGGTGGAGAAGTACCGCCAGAGGAAGAACTAATGGCTATTTTAGAAGCACTTCAGGCTGGTGAAATAACTATTGACCAACTTCCTCCAGAGGTAGCGCAGGCTCTAGACGAGATGTTGGCTAGCCAGCAGGGTATGGCACCAGAAATGGCACCCCCAATGGCTCCAGAAATGGGTACTCCAATGGCACCAGAAGGTGAAATTCCCCAAGAAATACTAGCAATTCTTAATGCTTTGCAGTCTGGGGAAATCACACCAGAACAGATTCCGCCTGAGATAATGCAAGAGATATTGCCATTCATCCAGGGCGGCATGTAATAAGAAATATATTAGATAGAGGAATAATCTCTAACGAAGGAAGAGGACTCCAATGACAGAACAAAACTTAAATATTGACGACTCTATTGAAACTGAAGACATCCCCTTGGAAGGACAAGATGTTGAAGCGGAAATAGGCGCAGAAGCAACCGAAGAGGAATTTGACCTTTTTGACTATACCCAGTACGCCGACAATAAGGTGAGACTGCAAGTCAATGGCGAAGAGGTAGTGGTTCCGCTGAAGGAAGCGATTGCTGGGTACCAGCGTCAGGCGGATTATACACGCAAGACACAGGAACTTAGTGAGCAAAAGAAGCAGATTCAGTATGCTGCCGCACTCCAAGAAGCCTTGGAGAAGGACCCAGTTACTACTCTGCAACTGCTGCAGGAGACATACGGTGTGAACACTCAGCACCTCAGTGATGACGACTGGGGAGCGGACGAGTGGGAAGACCCGTCAAATCAGCAACTCAAAAGTCTAGAACAGCGTTTAGCAGTCTTTGAACAAGAGAGGGCTATGACGGAACTGGAAAGGACAATTGAGTCTTTGCAAGCACGATACGGCGAAGCATTTGATGCCGATGAAGTGGTTGCCAAGGCACTGGCTACTGGCTCAACCGACTTGGAAGCAGTTTTTAAACAAATTGCTTTTGACAAGGTATTTGAAAAAGCAGCGGTTTCATCCAAGGCTAAGACCGAGGAAGAGGCGAGGCTTAAGGCAAAGCGAGACGCAGCCATTGTTTCTGGTGGTACTTCAGGCAAAGCAAATGTTCCACCGCCATCTGCTGCACCTACATCCGTTTTTGAGGCATACGAGCAAGCAAAGCGAACTCTAAACCTCTAAACATCAAAACAAACTTTCACATATAGGAGAAAATCATCATGGCTGGAAACCCAGATTTCAATGCAATTCTGTCCACTACGCTTCAGAATTACCAACCAACACTGGTTGACAACATCTTTAAGGACTTCGTGCTCCTTAACCACCTCAACGAAAGAGGTCGTGTTGTAGTAGAAGAGGGCGGTACCTCAATTGTTGAACCGCTCATGTACGCTGCTAACAGCACTGTCGGTTCATACTCAGGGTATGACCCAATTTCACTCACCCCTCAGGATGGCATCTCTGCTGCTGAGTACCAATGGAAGCAGATTGCTGGTTCAATCGCTATCAGCGGTATTGAAGAGGCAAAGAACCGTGGTACCGAGGCAATCATCAAACTGCTCAATGCCAAAATCATGCAGACCGAGCAGTCCCTCAAGGAGTCAATGAACGCCATGCTCTTCAGCGATGGCACTGGCAACTCCAACAAGGACTTCAATGGTCTTGGCAACATCGTTGGTACTGCAGGTAACACCGTTGGTGGAATTGATGCAAGCACCGAGACATGGTGGGACCCATACCAACTTGGTACTCCTACCCCTGCAACACTTGACGACATTGACATGGCAACTGTCTACAACAATGCTTCTAAGGGTAGCGATACTCCTGACCTCATTGTCACCACAGAGGCACTCTTCGCCAAGTACGAGTCACTGCTCACACCTAATGTCCGCTACCAGGATGTTGCTAAGGCAAACGCAGGATTCACTAACCTCATGTTCAAGCAGACCCCAGTTGTGTTTGACCTCGGTGCTACCCAGCCCGATGGTTCCGCAACCACTGGCACTGGCGACCCAATGTACTTCATTAACACCAAGTACCTCAAGTTGACAGGTATGAACGGACACTGGTTCAACACAACCGAGTTCCAGAACGGTACCGTTGCAGGTAAGGATGCCCGCTACGCTCTCGTCATGGCTTTCGGTGAACTCACCTGTTCAAACCGCAGCCGTCAGGGTGTGCTCTTCGCAAACGCTTCCTGATAAGTAGGCGAAGCCCGTTGCACTGGGGCGGGGTGGATTAAGTTCCCCCCGCCCTTTTGCTCATTAAGGACACTAAGGAGGTGTTATGTGGAATCCAATTGATGATGTAGGCGACTGGATTAGCGATGCCGTTGACGCTGTTAAGCAAGTAATTAAATCAGGTGGAGTAAAAAACGCTACACGAGATGTTGCTAATAGAGCAGCAACACAAGGAGCAGGGGGCGGATATGCAGCACCTGCACGAGCACGAGCATCAGAGGCTGCACTACAAGCATATAATAAGCAGTCAAAGACATATAAAGATTTAGCACTACTTGCCGATGTGCTGTTAACTGGCGGTATTGCAGACCCTATTGCTAGGGCTGGTTCTGCATATGTAACTGGTGACGATGCCGCCACTCAACAAGCATTAATTGATTTTGGAATCAACACTGGATTAGCACTTACTGGAGATGCTGCTGGATTAGGTTTAGAAGCAGCAGTTAAAGAACTTGCCAGAAGAAAGGCTTTGAAAGAAGCAGGAATGGTAATGGGTGTACACCATTCCGTTTTTCCTGGGGCTAATAGAATTAATGTAAGTACTGTTCCTACAGGGCAGTTGGGTATTACTGCTGGAGACCAAGTTCCTGGTTACAGTTATTTATGGCTTAATGAATTCCCTAAAACTGGGATTGAACCAACAACCAAGAGACCATGGGCTGAAGTTTTAGAATCTTGGTATGGCGACAGAAACCAGATGGACCAAGTTACAAAAATGCTTAACTACGGAGCACAGCCAGTAGTTGGTCCAAACGGAGAAGTTCCAAGAGTAGCACCAGCACTAGCAAATATTATTGCAGAAATTCCTTTTCAATATAGAACAATGATTGATAGATGGATGGAATTGCCCGCAGGCAAGGAGTCGGCAGTAACTTATATTACAAAAGTTCCTGGTAAAAAAGTTGAAATTGACCCTAATTTATCAAGAGATATTGTTGCAAGACTTAAGAATTTTCCAGGAATGGAAGGAATTGAAACAACTGGGTCAAGAATTAAAGGACCTCAAACTGTTCTAGCAGAAGTACCTACTGGAATTATTAATAATATTCAATACCCCTACGGCGTTGATGTTCAAGCATTACTAGATGAATATATAGCGCAATATATAAAACAAGCCGAATTGCCAGGGAATATTCTTATGAGAGGCGCACAAAATGCTGAAAATATAAGAAATACAGCACAGGCTGTATCTCCATATGCTGCAAGGCTTGCTGCATTAGCCAAACTTCAGCAAATGAATGAGCGTTAAGGTTTAGTCGGGGCTGGGGTTTAAAACTGCTTTTCCTTCGGGCAGTCCCCAGTCTCGGCTATTTACTCTCCATAGTAATGGATTTTCCTATATATAGAGGGTTTGCAAAAATCCGCTACCTTAGGACAGGTTATAGTCGGTGGCTGGGGGTAAAACCCCAGTTCACTGGTCAAGATTTAAATGAAGGAAAGATATGGCAAGAGAATCAGTTTATCAAGGAAGGGCACTAGCAGGCACGGAGCGTTATGGCGCTGTGCGTGGAGTAGAGCAGGCAGCAGTTCTGCCTTCTTATATCCAGTCTGGTAGTGAGCCTTGCGCCCCAAGCGGGAACAAGTATCAGGGTAGGCAGGGTGTTTGTAGCCATGTCGGTAAAGACCATCTCCAGTGCAAGGGTCCACGAGCATTGGGGACGGAGTTTTGCATAGGTCACCTGCGAGCAATTGAAAAGTTCATCAAGGCTACGCAAGAGCAGACCGAGGAAGAAGACGACACAAGGACGGAATAAATGCCAAGTTTTGCAACAGGAATTAATAGATATTACTTAATTGAGTATTTGGAGAATATTTCAGACCTTGAAATAAGTAATGACCCTAACGAGGCTGATATCAATCAGAACCTCGTAATTCAGTTTATTAAAGAAGGCTATCAGCGCATCATTGCTCTTGATGGTAGATGGCCATGGTTGCAATCAGTTTGGACATTTAATACTGTTAACACTCAGCGTGGTTATAGTACTGGCTTTACTTTAACCAATACATCTTCTACTGCTATCACGGTCCCGCAGGCTAACCAAACTTTAAATGATATTCGTGAAGTTATTAATCTTGTTAATAATACAAATGGTGGTAATGAGTTAATTTACATTGACCAATTTAAAGCCGAGCAGATTTGGTGTGGTACAGATGACCAGCCTGATATTCCTGCTTATTGGTCTTTATGGGGCGGTCAAATCAACTTATGGCCCAAGCCTAATGATGTTTATGCAATTACCATGCGTGGTTACCGTGAGCCAAGTCTGGCTTGGCTTGAGGATGTAAACGGCGCAGCAGGGTCAACTGTATATGTTGACTTGAACCAAGAATTCCACATGATGTTGGTCAACTTCGTCATGATGCGTATCTTCCAGTTCCAAGAAGACCCAGAGATGGCTGCTGTCTATCAGCGTCATTTCCAAGAGGGTGTCGCAATTGCTAAAGATAATCTCACAGCACCAAACAGTAACCAGCCAGTAATTCTTTCTGGTGGTTTGCAGACTAACCCTGCTTACTGGTGGTCAGTTGGTCCTGGAATCATGGTGCGTCCTGGTTCTCCTAATCCTCTTGGGTGGATGTACTAATGCCTCAGGTTGCTTTTAATCAGGTAGCAGACTTTACTGGCGGACTTAATTTCCGTGCCGACCAGTTTCAATTGGCACCAAACGAATCACCCTCAATGCTTAATGTTGAGATTGACCCTCGTGGTGGTGTCTTTAGTCGTGCTGGTTATAAAGCAAAGCATACTCTTCCTGTTGTAAATCCAGGTTCTACATGGAATCCAAAGGGCTTGTTTAATTTTAAAGGCACTACTCCTAACATAATGCTGACTACTGGCTACACACCTGGCGTACCATCTGGTATTCCTGGAAATGTTTACTACTCTAGCGGTTCCAATTTTTCTATTTTAAACCGTGTTGTTTCTTCCGTACAAGTTCCAATTGAGGTTACAAACTACGGTGGTGCAGCAATGACAACATGGAGCACAACGCTCTACATCGCTCCTGGTTATAGCGAACCCAACTGTTACAAATGGAATGTTGGTGACATAAATGCAACAACACTGACAGCATCTGGTCCTACTTGGCAACCATACGCACAGCCAACTGGTGGTTATATGCCAAGAGCATCACTATGCATAGCACACGCAAACAAGATGTTTGTTGCCGACACTTATGAAAACGGCACTGCTTACCCAAACCGTCTTCGCTGGTCACATGAAGGTAGCCCAGAAAACTGGTTCCAAGATGACTACATTGACATTGAAGCAGGCGGTATAGGTATCCGTGGAATCTACATTGTTGATGGTCAGTTGCTTATTTTCAAACCCAAGGCAGTTTATTTGCTGATGGGTTATGACGCAGATTCATTCCAACTTGTTGAACTTTCAACCACTCTTGGCATTGATTACCATACTCAGGCTGTTGCTGGCAATGGTGGAGTTTACTTCTTTGATTATCCAAATGGTCTTTACTTCTACACACGCAATCAGATTGTTGACATTTTTGAAAAGATTCGCCCAATAATTATTAAGAATGAAATTAACTCTGGCGGACTTCTTTCAATTAGTCTTTCTTGGGTTAATCAAAGGCTATGGGTTTCACTTCCTTATCTTGATATTGATGAAGGAGTTCCACCAACTTACCCATCGGTGAATCTTGTTTATGACCCAACTATTGGTCGTGGTGGTGCCTACACGATGTTCCAAACTTCTCCACGAATGTCAGATGATGCAACTCCTGTTGCTATTGACGGGTTTGGCTTGGTTGCTGGCTGTGACTGGAGAGATAATTTAGATAATGCCTTCTATTTGATGACATGTCCAGATGACGACTCAGCGGTTGTTTATTCAGTAGACAATTATGACAATGTAAACGATGATGTGTGGAATCCGTCTGCAACACCAAACCCAGAGTTTCAACCAACTGGAAAGTTTAAATCATATTATAGAACAAGTTGGTTTGATGACAATCGTTATGTGCAATTGAAATCATTTGTTCGTCCATATTTCGTTTTGAAAGAAACAGACCAAACCACATACATAAAACTCAATGTTTATAAAAACTTTAATGAGAAAAACATTGCCCGAACAAGAACAATGACTGTTACTGGTAGCGGAAGTGGTGGAGTATTTGGAACTGGAGTATTTGGAACTGCGGTTTTCGGACAGCCCGTTGAAGGTGCTTTCCTAAAAAGAAAGGGTATTTCTCCTCTTGGTAGGGGATATGCCGTTCAACTGCAATTTAATGGTCCAGATGACCAAACCCCCATCACTGCTCCTGGCAGAAAATGGGGAGTGAACTCAATCGCTTATAAATTTAAGCGCAGAAAAATCCGAGGTACATAATCATGGCAATTACGCTTAAAACAAATTTCGCAACTGGTGACATCATTGATGCCGCCGACTTTAACACCAACTTCTTGAACATCGCTACATTCGTTGATGCTCTGCAGGCTGGTGACAACTTTATTGCTGGTTCTATTGAGTCAGGAGCACTTGCTGGTGGTGCAGTCACAGAACCAAAAATTGCAAACAATGCAGTAACACTTGCAAAACTAGCATCAGCAGTTGCAGATGCTTTGGTTCCAACTGGTTCAATCATCGCTTATGCAGGAAATACTGCTCCTAGTGGTTGGTTGGTTTGTGATGGCTCAGGATTTAGCCAATCAACATATCCTGCTCTTTATGCACTCCTAAACAATACTGCTATTCTTCCAGACCTTAGAGAGCGTGTACCAATGGGTGCTAGCGGTACTGTTGCTGTTAGAACAACTGGTGGTACCAGAAAGATTCAACTCAATGACCTGCCTGCTCACTCTCACCCAAACACAATTGCATCAGTAACCATTAGCGGTACTGTTGGTGTTACACTTGCTGGCGGTAGTCACTCACACACTGGAACAGTTGGAACTAGCGGAAGTGCTCACGACCATGCCCTTCCAACAATTCGTCAAGGTCCAGCGTCTTCGGCACATAGCGGTTCAACAACAATTGCCGCTGGTTTCTCTGGTACCGATGTAAACCTTGACACTGGTTCTGTTGGTTCAGACCACAGTCACAACTTTACTGGTGATTCTGCAAATGCTGGAGTAACAGTATCTGGTACTTCGTGGACACAAACTGGTGGTTCGGCATCAATTACAAATGCGCCAAACGCTACTACACACCAAGATTACTACCAGCCTTACTACTCAGTTAATTACATCATCAAGGCAGCATAAGAAGGAATATTATGGCATACGACCCAGCGACATATGAAGCATTAAGGAGACAAGCACTAGCCAGTTACTCACAGCGTTCGGCTATGAATGCTTATAACCGTTACTTGGCAGAGACTCGTGGTCAACGCCCCATTCTTGAATTAGAAGAGGCTGCGTTTGGTGCACGAAAAGAAGTTCCACGACTTACATCTAGTTATGGCAGACGAGGACTTCAAGGTCAAGGTGTTAAATCTGGTGTTTATTCAAAGGCTCTAAGCGATTATGCAACTAATAGAGCAAGAAAACTTGGATACGCAAGAGAAGATTTGGCTAGTTCACTAAGAGGGTATGACCTCACTGGTGCTGGCTACCAGTCAGAATATGAAGATACTCTGGCTGATATTGAACGCAGAAAAGCAGCAGACATTGCAGCAGATGCCGCTGCATTGCAGAATCTATAGGAGAAAATCATGGCAGTAATAAGATATGGCGGAGGCTCATCAGCCCCAAGAACAGCAGGCAGAGGAATGGCTCCTGCCGTTCGTACACAACCAGTGCGAGCAAACGCACCACGACTAGGACCAATGCCCCAGACACCAGAAGATACAGCAGCAGGTGAAGCAGCAGCAGGTGGAGCAAGTTTTGTTGTTGATATGGGTTCATCTGGAGGTGGTGGAGGCGGAGCAGGTACTTCTGCAGCAATCAATACTCAATATAAATTAGCAACAGATAAAGCAACCGCAAAACGCAATAGAAAACAGGCTGACTACATCAGGGGTCTTCTTTCTGGTACTGGCTATCGTTCTGCAATTGATGCATTGCTTGGCAAAGTTGGTGAAGAGGAAACTCGTCAACTTGGTGCATTAGATACACAGTTTGCTCCAGCAAAAGAAAACATTACTGGTGCCTATACAACAGCAACAGGACAAGCAACTACTGGTTATGATACTCTTCGTAATTGGCTTTCAACAAATGCTCCACGAGCATACTCTGAAGCAACTCGTGCAGTAGCATCTCCAATAGACAATGCTCTTGCTGCATATCAGCGTTCACAAGGAGTATCCACTGCACCCAGCGATGCTGCTGTTCAACTAGCAAACCTTGCTGCTAGCGGTGGTGCTTCTAACTATAATAGTTTGTTAAATACGCTTGCTGCTACATCTAGAGCAGGTCAAGAATCACGACTTGCCGAAGAACAAATGGCTCGTCTTGGAACTTCAAATCTTTTGTCACGCAATCAGGCTGCTGCTCTTGCTGCCCTTGCTGCACAGCGTGCTACTGCTGAATCTGGTATTCGTAGCCAGTTTGGTCAGACCAGACTCTCTGCTGAGCAGGCTGCAATCCAACGCCGTCAAGCACTTGAGGATGCACTTAGAGCACTAGTGGGGTACTAATCATGGCTGAGATTAACTGGAACAATATTTACAAAAGTTACCTAGACCAATACAAGGACCCATTTAAGGCTGTTGAATATACAGTATTTGGTCGTTTGACTGGTAGCAAAAAAATACCAACAACATATACGCAGGACCAATGGTATGAATACGAAGCACCAGATTACTGGAAAGCAATTAAGTCTCCAGTAAACCCCGATGACCCATTGAGAGAAACAACAATAAAAATAAAAAATGCAAAGTCGCCAAGCGATGTTTTTGCAATAGCAAACTCTGCTCCGTCAAGTGCAATAGGTGTAGGAAAACTATTCAGAGAATACGCCGATTATCGTGATTATCTAATGGGCTTATATACACAAAAAGTACAAGCAGAAAAAAAAGCATCTTCTACATCATCAAATTGGTGGAAACAATATGGTCTTCCCGACCCTTCAAAAAGATTTGACTCTCTTAAAACTTATGCGGAAGCAGTAAAAAGCGGAAGCAAACCAGCAAAACCAACAAATATTTATTCACCTGCATTTGATTATTTGACAACAGAAACAACTAAATATAAAGCACAACTTGAAAAGAAGGGCATCAAAGGCGCAGACCTTGCAGCACGAGTAGCAGACTTCTCAGTTGGTCTTGCAGGTGCTCTTGATAAGAAAATGACAAGTGCTGGTTTTACGCCATTTTTAATTGCTGCACAACAAAGAATCAAGGCTAGAGGGTAATAAAAAGGACTATATATATGGCATCTAAGAAAGTAAATCCAGAACAATTGGCAAAACTAGCCAAGCAGAAGGCTGGCTCTGCAGCGCAATTCCGCAAAGCAGAAGAGGCTGGTAAGAAAAAAGGCTCAAAGCCAAAAGCACCAGTTTCCCCAACTACTACGGTGCCTCCATCTCCACCATCAACCGATGTTTGGGATTTTATTGGTGGTGGAACTACATCTTCAACTACACCATCTACTACTAGTACTACTAGCACAACCATTCCTACCACTTCTACAACATTGCCTGTTACTACGACAACAGTTCCAGTTACCACTACAACTGTTAAACCATATGGTAAACCTGGTGAAAAAGTAAACATTATGGGTATGTCAGTTACCCTTGATAAAGATGGAAACATTAATAAAGAAAAATATCCATACGCATGGGCTATAAACCAAGATATTCTTGCTAGAGAGTCTGAAGCGTTACTTAGAACATCTGGTCAAATACCTAAAAAGAGTGGTGGTTTTTGGGGCACGGTTGGAAATATTGTTGGTAAAGGTCTTGAATACACTGTCGCTAAACCACTTATGGCTCTTGATGCTCCACGCAGAGTAATTATTTCTGGTGGTAAAGAAATTCTTGAGGCTGCAGTACCTGGTGGAGAAAGTGGAAGTTGGGGAGATTTTACAAAACAAGCATCAGATGTTAATTTTGGCGTAGGTAGTATTAAACAATTGCAAACTGGTAATATATGGGTTGACCGTGCAATCGGTTTTGTTGGTGATGTTGCACTTGACCCAACCACATATTTGACACT
>Ga0315909_10006945_pt1 | contig 12696 bp, 10 predicted proteins | sample LakEriMetagenome_11_FD_203527 | JGI IMG/M metagenome (GOLD analysis project Ga0315909, IMG submission 203527) | Freshwater fungal communities from buoy surface, Lake Erie, Ohio, United States - Buoy 2 MA125 | ecosystem: Environmental > Aquatic > Freshwater > Lake | place: USA: Lake Erie, Ohio...
CCGGCCGCCGCGATCGCGGCTCCTGTGCCACGTGTGGCCACAAGCTTGAAACCCATCTCGTGCAGGGCTTGTGCAACCTGCACCGCCCGCTGCTTGTCAGAACTCTTGACCGATATGAATACGCCACCCTCGGTGGGCAGACGCACGCCGGCACCCAGCTGGGACTTCACGAAGGCTTCACCAAAGGTGTAGCCCACGCCCATCACTTCGCCGGTGGATTTCATCTCGGGGCCCAGGATGGTGTCGACACCCGGGAACTTCACGAACGGGAACACCGCTTCTTTCACCGAGAAATAATCGGGTACCACCTCGCGGGTCACGCCCTGCTCGGCAAGCGACACACCGACCATGGCCACAGCAGCCACCTTGGCCAGCTGAATGCCAGTGGCCTTGGACACGAACGGCACCGTGCGCGAGGCGCGCGGATTGACCTCGAGCACATAGACCTTTGAGGTGCCGTTGCCGTCCTGCTGGATTGCGAACTGCACATTCATCAGGCCGACCACATTCAGGGCCCGTGCCATGAGCTCGGTCTGGCGCTTGAGTTCAACGACCAGGCCCGCGTCAAGCGAGTGCGGTGGCAGCGAGCAGGCCGAGTCACCCGAATGGACCCCCGCCTGTTCGATGTGTTCCATCACGCCGCCGATCAGCACCCGCTGCTCACCGTCGGCGATGCAGTCGACATCGACCTCGATCGCGTCATTCAGGAAACGGTCGAGCAGCACCGGGCTGTCGTTGGACACCTTGACCGCCTCGCGCATGTAGCGCTCGAGGTCGCGCTGCTCGTGCACGATTTCCATGGCACGACCACCCAGCACATAGCTGGGCCGCACCACCAGCGGATAGCCGATTTCCTGCGCCAGAGACAGCGCTTCGCTTTCAGTGCGCGCGGTACGGTTGGGCGGCTGATGCAAATTGAGCTTCACCAGCAGCTTCTGGAAGCGTTCGCGGTCTTCGGCGATGTCGATGGATTCGGGGCTGGTGCCGATGATCGGCACGCCTGCTGCCTCCAGCGGCTTGGCGAGCTTAAGAGGCGTCTGGCCACCGTACTGCACGATCACGCCGACCGGTTTTTCCTTTTCAACGATCTCAAGCACGTCTTCCAGCGTGAGCGGCTCGAAATACAGGCGATCGGAGGTGTCGTAATCGGTGGACACGGTCTCGGGGTTGCAGTTGACCATGATGGTCTCGAAGCCGCGGTCGCGCAGTGCAAAGGCCGCATGCACGCAGCAGTAGTCGAATTCGATGCCCTGGCCGATGCGGTTGGGCCCGCCGCCCAGCACAATGATCTTCTTGCGGTCGGTGGGCTGCGCCTCGCACTCATCCTCGTAGGTGGAGTACAGGTAGGCGGTGGTCGTGGCGAACTCGGCTGCACAGGTGTCGACCCGCTTGAACACCGGCCGCACGTCCAGCCGCCAGCGCAGCTTGCGCACTTCGGCCTCGGTGCTGTCGAGCAGATAGGCCAGACGACGATCGGAAAAACCTTTTTTCTTCAGGAAACGCAGGGTCTCCCGGTCGAGATCACCCAGGGTGCGCTTTTCAACCTCGAGCTCCAATTGCACGATCTCCTGGATCTGCGCGAGGAACCAGGGGTCGATATGCGTGAGCGTGTGGACCTCTTCGAGCGTGAAGCCCTGTGCGAACGCGTCGCCGACATACCAGATGCGCTCGGGGCCAGGCTCGCCCAGCTCCTCTTCGATGGTTTCGCGATCGGCGGTCTTCTGGTTGAGTCCGTCAACCCCGACTTCGAGCCCACGCAGCGCCTTCTGGAAGCTCTCCTGGAAAGTGCGGCCAATGGCCATCACTTCGCCGACCGATTTCATCTGTGTGGTGAGGTGGCTGTCGGCCTGCGGAAATTTCTCGAAGGCAAAGCGCGGCACCTTCGTGACCACATAATCAATCGAGGGTTCGAACGAAGCCGGGGTGGCCCCGCCGGTGATTTCGTTGCGCAGTTCATCGAGGGTGTAGCCCACTGCGAGTTTGGCTGCCACCTTGGCGATGGGGAAACCAGTGGCCTTGGAGGCCAGCGCAGACGAGCGCGAGACGCGCGGGTTCATCTCGATGACGATCATCCGGCCGGTCTTGGGGTCGGTGGCGAACTGCACATTGGAGCCACCGGTATCGACGCCGATTTCGCGCAGGATGGCGATGGACGCATCGCGCATCAGCTGATATTCCTTGTCGGTCAGCGTCTGCGCAGGGGCCACCGTAATGGAGTCGCCTGTGTGAATGCCCATCGGATCCAGGTTCTCGATGGAACACACGATGATGCAGTTATCGAGGCGGTCGCGCACGACCTCCATCTCGAACTCTTTCCAGCCGATCAGCGACTCTTCGATCAGCAGCTCACGCGTGGGCGAGGCCTCCAGACCGCGCTTGCAGATCGTCTCGAATTCCTCGGCGTTGTAGGCAATGCCGCCGCCCGTGCCGCCCAGCGTGAAGCTGGGGCGGATGATCACCGGAAAGCCGATGGTCTTTTGCACGGTCCAGGCTTCGTCCAAGGTGTGAGCAATGCCTGAGCGCGCCGAGCCCAGGCCGATGCGGGTCATGGCCTGCTTGAATTTGCTGCGGTCTTCGGCCTTGTCGATGGCCTCGGGCGATGCGCCGATCAGCTCACAACCGTACTTGGCCAGTACGCCGTGCTTATGCAGATCGAGTGCGCAATTGAGTGCAGTCTGGCCACCCATGGTGGGCAGCACCGCATCCGGGCGCTCGGTGTCGATAATCTTTTCCACCACCTGCCAGGTGATCGGCTCGATGTAAGTGACATCCGCCGTTTCCGGGTCGGTCATGATCGTGGCCGGATTGCTGTTGACCAGGATGACGCGAAAGCCCTCCTGGCGCAGCGCCTTGCAGGCCTGGGCGCCGGAGTAATCGAATTCGCAGGCCTGGCCGATGACGATCGGGCCGGCGCCAATGATGAGGATGCTCTTGAGGTCAGTACGCTTGGGCATATCAGGCGGCCTTTTTCTGCATCAGGCCGACGAAGCGGTCGAACAGGTAGGAAATATCGTGTGGACCGGGGCTCGCCTCGGGGTGTCCCTGAAAACAGAAGGCCGGCCGATCAGTGCGGGCGAGCCCCTGAATGGAACCATCGAAGAGCGAGACGTGCGTGACTTCGAGGGTGGCCGGTAAACTGGCCGGGTCGACTGCAAAGCCGTGATTCTGGCTGGTGATCAGGACTTGCCCGGTCTTCAGATCCTTCACAGGATGGTTGGCTCCATGGTGGCCGAACTTCATCTTGAGCGTGCGCGCGCCGGATGCGAGCCCCATGATCTGATGCCCCAGGCAGATGCCGAAGGTGGGCAGACCGGAATCGATCAGCTCGCGTGCCGCCGCAATCGCGTAATCGCAGGGCTCCGGGTCGCCAGGGCCATTGGAGAGAAAGACGCCATCAGGGCGCATGGCCAGAACCTCGGCGGCAGACGTGCGCGCGGGCACCACCGTGAGTTCGCAGCCCCGATCAGCCAGCATGCGCAGGATGTTGCGCTTGACGCCGAAGTCGAAGGCCACCACCTTGAAGCGCTGAGGTGCTGCACTTGCCGCCTGCGCCACATGGCCCACGCCGAGCTTCCAGCTGCCTTCGGTCCAGGCATACGGCGCTGCCACGCTTACCACCTGCGCCAGGTCCATGCCGGCCAGGCCGGCAAATCCGCGGGCAGCCATCAGGGCGGCCGCTTCATCGAGCGGCTCTCCCGCGCGGGTGCCGGCGAGCAGGCAGCCGGACTGAGCACCACTTTCGCGCAGGATGCGGGTCAGCTTGCGGGTGTCGATCCCGGCGATACCCGGCACGCCCGCTGCGGCCAGATAGTCCGACAGCGTCTGGGTACTGCGAAAGTTGGACTCACGAAGCGGCAGATCCTTGATGATCAGGCCCGCTGCGTAAATGCCGGCGGCCTCCTCGTCTTCAGGATTGACGCCGCAGTTGCCAATATGCGGATAGGTCAGCGTGACGATCTGACGGCTGTAGCTCGGATCGGTGAGGATTTCCTGGTATCCGGTCAGGGCAGTGTTGAACACCACCTCACCGACGGATTGTCCGGGTGCGCCGATCGAATGGCCGCGAAAGACCGTGCCATCGGCGAGAGCGAGGATGGCGGGCGGAAGTTGAGGCAGCAAGGAAGACTCCAGGTCGGAACCACCCGTCGCGACGTTGCGCCCGCACGCTGCCCGCCCATCCGAACAGACGGCGGGCAAGCGGCACAAGAAAGCGATCTTCGTGCGGTCGTCGGGTGCTGGCGAAACGCTCGCGAAGCGGGTTTCAACCTGCTCCGGGGCGCCCGGCCAACCTGAGCCGGCAAGACGAACTGCGCACAGGCACTGAGACGGGTAAACCTTCGAATTCTAGCACAGCGCGCCGATGCACCAGGATAGGCAAGCGCCTCAGACGGACTCGAAACCCTGCAGCACATTGACCGCGTTGACACCGATATCGTCGACTGCGTAGCCGCCTTCCATGACGAACAGCGTAGGCCGCGCGAGCTGGCCGATCGCCTCGCCGATGCGCAGGTAATCGGCATTGACCAGCTTGAACGCCGAGATCGGATCGTGCTCGAAGGTATCGACCCCGAGCGATACCACCACAGCGTCGGGGCTGAACTCCTGAATGCGCAAACAGGCATCCTGCAGTGCCTGTGCGTAACCGGTGGCCCAGGCGGTCGCGCGTGGCAGCGGATAGTTGTGGTTCAAGCCCAGCCCCGGGCCTTCGCCGCGCTCGTCGGCATAGCCTGAAAAGTACGGGTATTCGGCGCGCGGATCACCATGAATAGAGGCGACAAGCACCGCAGGGTCGCGATAGAAGATGCTCTGCGAGCCGTTGCCGTGGTGATAGTCCACATCCAGCACCGCCACCCGCACCGCGCCGCCATCCATCAACCAACGGACCGCAATGGCGGCATTGTTGAGATAGCAGTACCCGCCCATGTAGTCGGCTGCGGCATGATGTCCCGGCGGTCGGCACAGGGCGAACACCGCGCGATCGCCTGCTTGAAGGCGCTGCGCCCCGGTCAGCGCCACATTGGCCGAGGCGCGCACAGCGGCCCAGGTGCCTGCCGTGATCGGCACGCCCGCATCCATCGAGAAATAGCCCATCTTGCCGTCGATGTGTTCGGGCTCCCGGTCGGTACGCAAGTCGCGCACGGGCCATACCAGCGGCAAGGCATCATGGGCGCGCCCCAGTGCCGACCACTGCGACCACGCATGCTCCAGAAATTGCAGATAGCGCGCGCCGTGCACACGGGTCAGGGGCGACATGCCGAACTCTGTGGGCGGCGCAATGGGTCCGAGCGCAACGGCCTTGACGCGCGCAAGAATCATGTCGATACGACTGGGCATCTCAAAGCAGGGCTGCAGGATGCCGTCGATGAGTTCGGCTTTACCGTGGTGGAGCCGATGGTCTTCGGTGTGAACGGTCAGCATGCTGCGGCCCCGTCAAAGCCGTGACGACCGGTCGTCTGCGCCTTGAGATGGGTGCGCGGCATCCCGCTCAATCGCCGCGCCTGGCGCAGGCCGCACCATGGCCTCAGCCCCAAGGTGAGGATCGGATCGTGAGGCCGACTCAAGCGCCGAGGTATTGACGTCGGTGGACAACTCCTGGCGTGCCGCAAAGCGTACCTGCACGACGGGATAGCCCAGCGGACGCACCAGCATCGACAAGGTGGTGTGGGCCGAGCGCTCCACCTGCTCGCGATAGCGTTCGGCCAGGGATTGGGCCTGCGTCATGGCATGGGTGCGTGCCGCCGCGATCAGGCGGTTCTTGTCGTCTTCATTGAAACTGCCGTCGAAAAACCCCTGCACCAGATCGGGCAGCAACCAGGGCAGCAGCTTGGCGCGCTGCTCATCGTAAAAGGCAAGGTCCTTGACCGACACGTCGACCCGGCACGGCGGCATATCGATCACCGCCACCGCAGGCGCCTGGGGGCTGCCCGGTGCGGGCCCGACATCGGTCAGGGATTGCACCGCCTCGACGCGGAACTGGCCGCTGCGCAGGTCGTAGCGAAAGTCCATCTCGAACTCGAACACCATGGCGAGCTTTTTCTTGGTGAACGCCCACGACAGGTACTTGCGTCCAAATTCACCAAAGGTGTGATCGCTGTGGGTGATCAGGTCTTTGCTGACAGCTTTGAACACCGAGAGCTCACCGATGGCACGCAACTCGTCGATGGAACTGCGCACAACCACCTCTCTGGGGGCCGGCGGGCGGCGGCGCGAATGCCACAACCAGCCACCGCCGAAACCAATGAAAAGAAAAGCAATCAGACCGAGCAGTTGGGCGAGATCCATAGGGCGGGGGTCGAAGATGAATAAAACACTGCTAAAAAAGGCGCCGTGCTGAAGGCCATGCGGCCCTCAGACGCCCAGCACAAAAATCCAGATCGTCACGGCAAATCCTGCCATCCAGACCAGGGATCGGGCGGCAGCCCGATCGCTCACATAGAGCCCGATATAGACCAGGCGCAATGCCAGCCAGATGGCAGCGAGCAGATCCAGCCGACCCTGCGGAGCGCCGAAAAGATGGGCACCGATCACGGCTGCGGCAAAAAAGGGCAGCGCCTCGAAGGTGTTGTTCATGGCTGCGACTGCGCGGGAGCGGTAGCCGCCCAGCGCCTTTTCCCACTCGCGGGGATTGGCATTGTCGTAGTCGCGCCGACCGGCCTTGGCGATGCCCGCGCACACCAGGGGCAGGAAAAATGAAGCCAGCAGGATCCACCAGGCAAAGGTTGGTTTCATGATGAGCAGAGGTCCATGAGAAGGATCAATGGGTGGATGTGCCGGACTATTCCATTCGCCTTCGATCGCGCATGGCCTGGGCCACGGTGGCCGCGTCGACATATTCCAGTTCGCCGCCAACCGGCACACCGCGCGCCAGTCTCGACACTTTGAGTCCACGCGCGCGCAGCATGGCGCCGATGTAATGCGCGGTGGCTTCGCCTTCCTGCGTGAAATTGGTGGCCAGGATCACCTCGGTGACCACGCCATCGCAGGCTCGGGCCAGCAGCCGGTCAAAGTGAATTTCTGCAGGCCCGATGCCGTCCAGCGGCGAAAGGTGCCCCATGAGCACGAAGTACAGCCCTTCGAAGGCCAGCGTCTGTTCGACCGTGACCTGGTCGGCCGGGGTTTCCACGACACACAGCAGGGTCGGGTCACGCCGGCTGGAACTACAGGTTTCGCACACCTCGAATTCGGTGAAGGTGTTGCAGCGGGCGCAATGGCGAATGCGTGAGACCGCATCGATCAGCGCACCGGCGATGGCTTCGCCTGCCTCGCGATCATGCTGCAACAGGTGATAAGCGTACCGCTGGGCTGTGCGAGGCCCCACCCCGGGCAGCCGCTTGAGCGCGCTGACCAGCACATCCAATGCCGCGGAAGATCGCATGCGAACGGGCAGCCGATGGGTGCGGTGCAGTCAGTCTGCCAGTTGGCCCGATCAGAACGGCATCTTGAAGCCGGGCGGCAAGGGCAGCCCTGAGGTGATCGAGGCCATGCGCTCGGAGGACGTCTGCTCGGCCCGACGCAGGGCGTCATTCATGGCCGCAGTGACCAGGTCTTCGAGCATTTCCTTGTCGTCGCCCATGAGACTCGGATCGATGGTCACCCGCTTGACGTCGTTGCGACAGGTGACGACCACCTTCACCAGGCCGGCGCCTGACTGGCCTTCGACCTCGACGTTGGCAAGTTGCTCCTGCGCCTTCTTGAGGTTGTCCTGCATCTGCTGGGCCTGCTTCATGAGGCCGGCAAGCTGGTTTTTCATCATGATGGTTCTCCTGGCAGGCCAAGCGGCCGGATCGAGTCGGGCAGGATCGTACCGTCGAATCCGCTCAACAGGGTTTTGACAAAATCATCACCTTCAATGGTGGCACGCGCCTCGGCATGCGCCTGCGCCTGCTCACGGGTGCGCACCGCAGCCGCCGTGGTGCCCTGCACCGCGCCCACTTCCACGCGCAACGCGACCGGCCGACCAAAGTGCGCGGCCAGCACCTCGCGCACCTTGCCGACCAGTGCCGGTTCGGCGAGCGGCTTGACCGGCACACGCAGGGTAAAGCCCTCTGCATCGGCACGCAGCAATTCGCTTTGCGTCATGAACTGGCCGATCAGACCGGCACGGCCCAGGCGCGCATTGACCGCAGCGGCCAGTGCAGGCCAGTCGCCATCGAAGGCAATCGGTGCGGGGACTGCAGCCTGTGCAGCCTCGGCGGGCTCGGCGACCGAAGCCATGTGTACAGCCGGCGCAGCAGGTGCGGCAGATACGCCGGCCGACGGCGGGGACATTGGGGCCGCACGCGGCGCCTGCTCGGCAGGAACAGGGTTGGCAGGGCCCAGGGGGCGGGCCTGCGGCCTGGCCGCCAGCGAGGCCGATGCGCTGCGCGGCGAGGCCTGCAGCGCAGCACGCGCAGCCGCAGCACCCGAGGGCGGCGCGGACGGTGTGCTCATGGGGGCGCGGTCCGTGGGTGAGGCCACTGCCCGCGCCGGTGCTGTGCCCTCGGCCTGGAAGGCCAGCATGCGCAGCAACACCATGGTGAAGCCGGCATGCGGATCGGGGGCCAGGGGCAGGTCGCGCGCACCATGAATCAGGATCTGATACCAGACCTGCAGGTCCTCGGGGCGGACACGCGGGGCCAAGTTCAGCGCCGATTGCGCGTCGTCGTCCTCGCCCGGCAAGGCATTGACCTGCGCCAGCGCCACCCGCTGAAGCTGGGCGGCAAGCTCCAGCAAGGTGCGGTCAAACGGCGCATTGCCGATCAGCATGTCGTCGGCCACCGCCACGAGCGCGCGCCCATCGCCTGCCAGCAGACTCTCGAGGATGCGCTCGATGTCGCGCCGGTCGACCACACCGAGCATCTCGCGCACGCCCGATTCTTCGATCTGCCCGGCGCCATGCGAGATGGCCTGATCGAGCAGCGAGAGCGCATCGCGCATGCTGCCCGCTGCAGCGCGCCCGATCAGAGCCAGCGCGGCCGGTTGCGACGGCACGGACTCGGCCTGCAGCACGGCCTCGAGGTGACGCGCGATGACCGGGCCCGGCAGATTCTTGAGATTGAATTGCAGGCAACGCGACAGCACCGTGACCGGCACCTTGCGCGGATCGGTGGTGGCCAGGATGAACACCACATGCGAAGGCGGCTCTTCCAGGGTCTTGAGCATCGCGTTGAACGCATGCCCGCTGAGCATGTGCACCTCGTCGATCATGTAGACCTTGTAGCGCCCCGATACCGGTGCGTACACCACCTGCTCGAGGAGCTGACTCATCTCCTCAACGCCACGGTTGGAGGCCGCATCCATCTCGACATAGTCGGCAAAGCGGCCCTGCTCGATCGCCACACAGGCGCCGCACTGACCGCAGGGGTGTGCCGTGACGCCGGTTTCACAGTTCAGCGCCCGCGCCAGGATGCGCGACACCGTGGTCTTGCCCACACCGCGCGTGCCGGTGAACAGATAGGCGTGATGCAGCCGGCCCGTGTCGAGCGCGTGGCTCAGGGCCCGGACAACATGCTCCTGACCGACCAGCGACTCGAAATCTCGCGGACGCCACTTGCGGGCAAGGACCTGATGGGACATGGCGGGAGCCTGGAGAAACGGCGGTTGCCGGGGTGGCCGAGGCGGCCCAATCAGCAGGGGTGGACGAGCCTGACCCTCGGCACTTCCGGAAAGCGGCGTTGGCTGCTTCCTTCCGGACCTGACCAGGTGGACCACGCCGGAATGCGAGGAGGCCCGTCCACCCCGATTGTATCAGCCGGGTCCCACGCGACTGCGTAGCGCAGCGGCCGACACCTGCGCCGCCTCGCTGTGGTAACGTCCTGTGGTTTCAACGCTCGATCGCGGGAGCGCACATGGACATCAAACACACTTCCGACACTCAATTCGACGCCGACGTGCTCAAGGCCGACCAGCTGGTTCTGGTGGACTACTGGGCCGAATGGTGCGGCCCCTGCAAAAGTATTGCACCCCTGCTGGACGAAGTGGCCAAGTCCTACGACGGCAAGGTTCAGGTCGTGAAAGTCAACGTCGACGACAACCCGGAATCGGCCCAGCGCTTCGGCATTCGGGGCATTCCCACGCTCAAGCTGTTCCGTAATGGCTCGGAAGTGGCGACCCAGGTGGGCGCAGTCTCGAAATCGCAGCTGACCGCCTTTCTGGACAGCCACCTCTGATTCGTCGTACCCTCCAGGGAAACGGCCAGTCACCTGGTCGTTTCCGCCCGTCGCAACAGGCACCGGCCCAGCCGGATCATCAGCCAGACAAGCTGCCGTTGTGACGGTTCCGGGTTCCGACCCGGTCCCGCCCGTCACCCGTTGCGTTCCTTCTTGGAACTCCTGATGTCCACCCGAGCGTGTCTCGCGTGCGTCGCAGGCGAAGCGGGACACCCCTTTTCTGCAGTCCATCGAGCACGATGCACCTGTCCGAACTCAAAGCCCTACATGTCTCGGCCCTGATCGAAATGGCCGCCGGCCTGGAGATCGAGAACGCCAATCGTCTGCGCAAGCAGGAACTGATGTTCGCGATTCTCAAACGGCGCGCCCGCACCGGAGAGTCCATCTTCGGTGACGGTTGCCTCGAGGTCCTGCCCGATGGCTTCGGTTTCCTGCGCACGCCGGAAACCTCCTACCTGGCCAGTCCGGACGACATCTACATCTCGCCCTCGCAGATCCGCCGATTCAATCTGCATACCGGCGACTCGATCGAAGGCGAAGTGCGCATCCCCAAGGATGGCGAACGCTATTTCGCGCTGGTCAAGGTCGACAAGATCAATGGCGAGCCGCCCGAGGTCAGCAAGAACAAGATCCTCTTTGAGAATCTCACGCCGCTGCATCCCGACAAGCCGATGACGCTCGAGCGGGACACCCGCTCTGAAGAGAACTACACCGGCCGGATCATCGACATGATCGCGCCCATCGGCAAAGGCCAGCGCGGGCTGATCGTGGCGCCGCCCAAGGCCGGCAAGACCGTGCTGATGCAGCACATTGCGCATGCCATCACGGCCAATCACCCCGACGTGGTGCTGATCGTGCTGCTGATCGACGAGCGCCCGGAAGAAGTCACTGAGATGCAGCGCTCGGTGCGCGGCGAAGTGGTTGCCTCGACCTTCGACGAGCCGGCGACGCGCCACGTGACCGTGGCCGAAATGGTGATTGAGAAGGCCAAGCGGCTGGTCGAGCACAAGAAAGACGTGGTGATCCTGCTGGACTCGATCACCCGACTGGCGCGCGCCTACAACACCGTGGTGCCGGCGTCAGGCAAGGTGCTGACCGGCGGTGTGGATGCCAATGCGCTGCAGCGTCCCAAGCGGTTCTTTGGCGCGGCCCGCAACATTGAAGAAGGTGGCTCGCTCACGATCATTGCCACCGCACTGGTCGATACTGGTAGCCGGATGGACGAGGTGATCTTCGAGGAATTCAAGGGCACCGGCAATTCCGAACTGCACCTGAACCGTCGGATGATGGAAAAGCGGGTCTACCCCGCCATCGACATCAACCGCTCGGGCACCCGGCGCGAGGAACTGCTCATCCCGAAAGAGCAACTCACGAAGATCTGGATCCTGCGCAAGCTGCTGCATGACATGGATGAGCTCGCCGCCATGGAATTCCTGCTCGACAAGGTCAAACAGACCAAGAGCAACCATGAATTCTTCGAGTTGATGCGCAAAGGCGGCTGAGGTAGACTTTTGGGTTTTGCAAATTCGGAAACGTTGTCGCGTTTCAGGTGCATTCAGACACCCATTACGGCGCGGCCGGCGATCCAGCATGAAGCACACGGAGCAATCAGCATGAAAGAAGGCGTTCACCCCAATTACCGCGACGTCGTGTTCCAGGACATGTCCTGCGACTTCCGGTTTATCACGCGCTCAACGGTCAATACCCGCGAAACCACCACCATCGACGGCAAGGAATACCCGCTGTTCAAGCTGGACGTGTCGTCGGAGTCGCATCCGTTCTATACCGGCGCGCAGCAGCGTGTGAACGAAGCCGGCCGCGTCGAGAAATTCCGCCAGAAATTCGCGCGCAGCAAGGCCAGCGCCTGATCGCACCGACCGGAGTCTTTCCGGTCCGAGGGCGCCCGCTTGTACGGTGCGCCCTACCCGGGCGGCTTGTGCAAGCGAGCGCCCCGTGATGGAACCGGTGTACCGCGCCGCGTTTCATCCAACGGCCCCTCCCCTTTTCCGTGAGGCCGCCGACCTGTGAAGCCCCTTGTTGTCACCTCGCTGCAGGCCGTCAAGATGCCGCGGTGGCTGCTGCTCGTGCTCACTGTGTTGTACGTGGTGCCGGGGTTTATCGGCCGAGACCCCTGGCGCGTCGCTGATGCCACCGGGTTTGGTGTGGCCTGGACCATGCATCTGGCGCCTCAAGGCGTGGCCGACTGGCTGATGCCCAATGTCCTGGGGCAACCGGTCGCTGCAGGCGGCCCCGCCCCTTTCTGGATGGGCGCTCTGGTGATGCGCCTGCTGCCCTGGGTACCCGCCGACCTGGCCATGCGCCTGACTGGTATGGCCTGGCTGTTCGGCTTGTGTGCAGCGGTCTGGTACGCGGTATGGCTGTTGTGCCGACGCCCCGAAGTTCAACCGGCCGACCCCTTCGGCGCATCCGCCTCATCGGTGGACTTCGGGCGAGCGGTGGCCGACTGTGGCTTGCTGGTCATGCTGGCCACGTTTGGCCTGCTTGCGCGTGCGCACGAAACCACGGTCGATGCTGCGCAGGTGGCGTG
>Ga0315909_10006946_pt1 | contig 12692 bp, 22 predicted proteins | sample LakEriMetagenome_11_FD_203527 | JGI IMG/M metagenome (GOLD analysis project Ga0315909, IMG submission 203527) | Freshwater fungal communities from buoy surface, Lake Erie, Ohio, United States - Buoy 2 MA125 | ecosystem: Environmental > Aquatic > Freshwater > Lake | place: USA: Lake Erie, Ohio...
CAAGCGATCCGCGCTGCGGCTTGCGCGAAGTGCCTGAAGCACTTTAGCAAGTTAAGTGTAATGGCCTTGTCAAGTTGATTGGACATTTGAGCGTCTCCTATCGGCGTGTCATCTCATATATTGAGACAATTACGCTATCGGTTATCGGTCTTGTAAAAGCCTTTCCCACGAAATACAACTGCCGGTGCAGTCCAGATGCGTGTCATCATTCCCCCACATGAGCAGTAAATACTCTCAGGGTTGTCAGTAGTTTCATATATAGCTGCACATGTATCACAGCCGTAGTCATATCTAGGCATTTATTCCTGCAATCTGGCAAGTGCGGCACATGGTGTTTATCCATGATCCACATTGTTTGCATCTTTGAGGTTCTTGGTTGGCTGCGTATGTTTGTAGGATATTCATTAAATCCCCTAAGCGCATGAAGGCTAAATACTCCTCAGCGTTTTCGCCCTGTCCATTACAGCGGCTAACTACAAAGGCTATTTTACCACCCTTATTGCTCTCAGCTTGTTTAATCCAGGCTAATGGCTGGAAATCAGATCGTGCCTTTACTTCTATTGAGAACGGTATCCCTGTTATATCTTCGCCTTGCCTACCAGCCCCAGTAGATTCGGCATAGGGATACCATTGCCTCAACCAGTCAGCCACCACGCGTTGCGTCTTGTAGCCCCTGTGCTTGCGATGATTAGCCATTGACGGCATGACATTTCTCGCATTGCCATTGCAGCGGTGATAGACTAACTGTCCAAACGCCTTCATCCTGATCTGGGATATTGTTACACATTTGGCAGACTAGCATTGGCACATCGCCGTAGAATTCGATTGTGCCATCTGGTCTAGTTACTTCAACGTAACCCATCATTCAACTCCTTCCGGTAATCTAAAGTGTCCATCCTTATCAACTCGATACCATATTGGTGAGCATTGTTGTGCTTGTGGCAAAGTTCCCTCTGCACACATTGCACCTGACCACGCTTTGCCGTTCTTTACTCCGGTTTTAACCTTACGTGTTCCGTGAGAGCATGTTGGTATTGGCTCAGCTTCTCCGAATGTTTGTTGCACTAGTTGTGCCGCATCGGCCAGGCTCACAACAGGTTTCTTAGGTTCAGCGCCCACGAACTCATCCCAGGTGTTGTTGATTGCTAATGGTGCATTGGCTATTGCTTCGCTGGCCAAGTCGTTCTTTACTCTAGCGACTTTTCCCATTTCTTCTCTGCTAGGCCTTTTGCCTTTAGCTGCATAACCTGCGTTTGCAAGCGCTCTACCGATTGCGCTAGTCTCACAATTCTCCAGTGCGCTAGTTGCATTAACACCGCGATCAGTAATCTTCTCTTCCGCGTATCCGGTTGCGAACGCGACACCATCTGCAAAAGTCCGGTATATATACGCTTTAACAATAAATCTATCATTCGCAAAACTCTCCAGTTCTGTGTCTATGCGGAAGTCTGGAAAGTCCTTGATGAACTTCTCCAGGCGAACTTCCACGGTCTCGTAATTGTCTAGGTTAAAAGCCATTTAATACTCCTTGTGTAGTGGTTCCGTTGGTCTTTGCATACTCTATCTGTTGATCTAATGAGAAGTATGAGCCATCAGCCCACTTAGATACATCTATTGCGCACTCGTTACAGTAAGAACGCTTGCGCCCGTGGCTCTTTGGTAGTTCGCTATGAACAGTCCAAGCAGCTTGTGTTGTCCCTTTAGTGTTATGAATACCGAACCTGCTCTTGCAGTAATCGCACCACACTCCATGCTTTGCTTTAGTAAGCATCAAGATCGTTGTCGAAGTCGGTAAGTGCGATATGTCCTGCAATCGCCATATATGCGATAGCGTCTGCGTAACTATCTTTGTGCGTTGCTTGTTCAGACAAACGCGAGACTTTGACGAGTGCCATACAGATTGCGACCTCGTGAGGCTCGATTCCACGATTGAGATACGCACTCCATAATTGCGAGATGCGAATATGATTAGCAGTTGGGTCTCCATACTGCAAACCTCTGTCATACAGGAGTCTGGTGCTTTCAGTAAGGAGTTCATTAGCGATTGGCATTAACCGATGCCCGACTTACAGCTCTACCGGCATGATAACCCTCACGCTTGCCTTGCTTCCAGCCTTTCCAATATGCAACATAGATCAGCGCAGGAGTCATTGCTAAGAAGCCAGCAAGTTCCCAATAAGTTACGTTCATTAGACTACCAAGAACTTTGCGTAATCTGCTGCTGTCATTGCACCGTCATAACGGCCGCATCCAAAGCAATGAGTCTTGCCCATAGGCAACTTACAAAAGCCGCACATATAATCGTTTCTGTTTATAGCAGTTGGGTCTATCTGAGATTCAACTAGGTTTGTAAAGTCCAAAGTTTCAATCTCTAGATATAGGTTATGAAATACCTTTGCTAGATCGTCATTACCTAGATTAGTCATAGTCTGCATTAAGTCATCTAATGCATCTAGGGTTTCAGTTCTGTCCATTTGTAGCCCCTTTATGTCGGCTACTGTGCTTCGCCAACACCTAAAGGGTCGCACTTATTTCAGGCTATTTCAACCTCATACAAGCATATTTAGATAACGATTTGATAACGAAATCTTCCTCATATCCAAGCCATTCTTCGCCACAACAAGGTTTATCCATAGACTTTGCCCTCAAATTGGAAAGAGCCATCCTTCTCAATGGGAACGGCTATTGGCAATACACGTTTACGATCTGTGTAGATAACGCCAAAGCCTGCCTGCCAGTTAAACGTGCCTTTGGTGTAACTAGCCCCTGTTGAGCGTGTATCCATGAGATGGCCTACTTCAAAGCCCGTGAGCCTAGATACCTCTAAACCGCCTGAGGATTGCGTATAAGACGATACACCCTGTCGGTGAGTATGACCACACACAACGCTCTTTCCGTGTCTCTTAGCGGCTTCTAAAGCCGTTAAACCGCCATGTGGCTTGATGCTCTGCTCATCACCATGCACCATAATCCAATTCGTGCCTGGAATCTCGTAAGGCTTCTTATGATACTTGATGCCTAACTCTGGCAAGCGTAGAAAGTTCTCTATCTCTAGTTCTGGTGCGCCTATCAATCCAGGCAGTCTAGTAGAAAGGGAGTTAAAGAGCCGCGCTCCGTGGTTAGATCGTGAGAGCTGTGTAATTTGCAGGTCATACATGACATCAACGCACATGTCTCGGTCTTTGCCGATTGTCTGTGAGTGTTCGTCAAAACCGCTACTGAACTTTGAGATGGTGTTGAAATCCATCTCATCACCGACGCAAAGAACCTCATCGGGTTTGAACTTGCGGATAAATGTGGCCACATTTTCTACGGCCTTTGGTGAGTGAAAGGGAACTTGAAGATCGGAAATTACGACCAGTTTCAAGGTTAGTCCTCATCCTCGTCATCAAAATAATCTGGCATGTCTGGCAACCAGTTAGGACTAGGCAAGATTGTGGCGGGATAAGTCTGAGGTGCGGTAATCATATAAAGTGCATGATCGCAGCTAAACCCTGCTCTACGTAATGACTTGTAATACTCATTCAGGCCAATACAGTATTGATCCAGGGCTGAGTAGTCTGTTACGTCTATGACTTTTCTGCGTGCCATAGGATAAGTGTTACCTATCTAACATTTCTATGATGGTATCAACACGCACTTCTAATCTATCAACCTGATCGCGTAAAGATGACCCGCCGTTTGTTTTGAGTTCGCTTAGGTAATGCTTAACAAGCCAACGGACTGATGTTACAAAGGCAGCAACAATAGTTACTAGGCTAACGCTTAGGGCAGCCCAGTCTTGCGCTTGCATTACTTCTGAATAACTAGCGTTGAGAGGTTTGATGTTCCTGCTGAAGTTATGGCATAGATTGGATTGCCATGATTCTGAACTACAACCTTATCGCCATTGTCCATACGATAACCATTGGCAACAGTTACATCTGCCCCACCAATATAGAGTGTGCCTGATGATGAATGGAAGTGAACTTCCTCAGCGGCTTGGTCATTAGCAACTACGATAGAAGCTGTGGTTGTTACTGTGTAATTGGCGCTAGAGATTGTCATTTCTTAGGGGTCGCATATCCAAATACTCCGGCAAGGATAGCCCAGAGGACAGCGCGATAGTCGAGTGAGAAGTTGCTTGCAGCCCAAGCTGCTAAAAACGCACCGGACATAAGGAACATAGGATGTTTCATTGTTTACTCCCTAACATAGGTATTTCAAAAAAAGAACCATCCGTGTCAGCCTTACCTTTATTGAAGGAGACGTGGATATGGCTTGTGTGTGGGTTTGACCCGCTGTATTTACGCCATTTCCAATTAAGGATTCGGCTAGCAATCTTGTGGTTATGAATGACATAAGATATCCGTTTAGCAGGGTCAGACTTCGCATATGCACGAATCTGATTTGCCAGGTAGATACTTTCAGATTTGTGGTCTGTGAGGTCTGCGTCAATATCAACGGCACGAACCCAGCCCGCAGCATCAGGCGTATGATCTGATTTACTGTCATGCTTAGAGTCACCGATTGTGCCGTCAGTTCTACGGTCGCGTAGTGGATACGTGTCGTCAATTTGCTCTCGAAGCTGAATAACGCTTTTACTTAGGCGTGGTTTCAAGTTCAATCTCCGGAACTATCCAGCGACAAGTTTCCTCATCGAATCCAATTTGTTCTGCTGGTTCTGGTGCAATAAAAGCATCTCTAGCAGCATCGTATGTATAACCAATACCAGCATAGTTTTTGCGGTATCTACCGTTATATGACGTGCGCTTGCAGACTTGTCCTCGATAGTTTCCATACCAAGTTTCAGGGTCTAAACCTTCGATTTGTTCGGTTTCATCTTTACCAGGTATAACCTCAGTAACTATGTTGTTTTCATCTAAAAACGCATAGTGAGCCATTAGATTGTTACCGTTCCTGTTCCTGCTGTGAATTGATAAATTTTGTAACCACCGGTAGTAGTTTTTGTGTAAGTGAGTCCGCCGCCAATAGAAGTTAAATCAAGTCGAGTATCTGGGTAACGAAGAATAACGACACCTGAACCACCATTACCGCCAGCGCGTTGAGTGCCTGCACCTGCGCCGTTACCGCAACCGCCGCCGCCGCCGCCGCCAAGATTTACTGTGCCAGCAACACCTACTGCGTTATTAGTGCCTGCACCACCACCACCAGTTCCACCTGCACCACCTGTTGCTCCGGTGTCGTTCACACCACCGCCACCACCACCAGAATAAGTTACTGATGATCCTGAATATGAATTAGCAGTTCCATTACCACCAACACCGCCTACTGATGCGGTTGCGGCTGTTCCAGCTAAAGTTGCACCACCGCCTGAACCACCACCAAATGCGGGTGCGCTTCCACCATCTGCACCGCCATTGTTTCCTTGTGATGGAGAAGTTGAAGGTGTATTTCCAAGTCCTACTGCTGCACCCGTCAAACCACCAGGGCCACCACCAGAACCGCCATTGTTACCAGCACCAGTAACTCCAGCACCGTTACCGCCGCCACGACCACCGCCAGTAGAGGTTATTGAAGATAAAACGCTATCGTTTCCGTTAGTTCCGTTTCCTGTTGTTCCAGTTCCACCAGCACCTACGGTTACTGTGAATGATCCACTAATACTAAAAGATGTCGCAGTTCTAAAACCACCTGCACCACCACCGCCGCCAGACCAATAACCACCAGCACCGCCGCCAGCGACTACTAAATAATCAACTGCGGAAGGTGCTATAAGTGTTGTAGGTGCTAAACACCCTGCTATTGCGTTGCCAATCATTATGCGATAGCACCAACTACATAGAAAACATCTGCTGCTGTTTTAATTAAAGCAGCTGACTTGTATTGTGCAAGAGTCGGCGAAGCAGCTGTTGCGCCAGCTGAAAGAACTGTGGTTGTTCCTGGAGTAACTGCGCTGATTGTAACTAGTCCAGCACCTTTGTTTAATACTGTGATCACTGTGCCTACTGGGATTGCTGCTGTGGCGTTAGTAGGAATTTTTAGGGCTACCGCTGTGCCTTTGTTCATTGGCACTAAATTCTGGTAACTGTCATTGAGGACTAGCGTGTAGTCATCTGTTTTGTCGGCTTCAACGTCAAACGTAACTAAGCCGTTATACATCGCAGCTGAGAGAACGTCTCCGGTGCTTGCTGGAAATCCTGTTGCCATTTGTTACCCCTTAATATGTCATTACTGACGTGCCGATTATACCGTATAAAGAACTGCCTATGATGAAAGAATCGATGATTGGTTCGGATGTTACGAACGTGGTGTTCCAAGTTCCTGGAGTGATTTCATGAGTAACACCCATACATTGCAAAGTCTTGTCTATGACTGTGCCATCTTGCCCTACGTTCTTAACACGGATTGTGTCAAAGAAATCTAGGGTTAAGGCTGCTGTTGTGCCAGCGGCATAGTCGGCTGTGCTTAGATCAAGAGTAAGGGCATCAACCCGTAGAGTGGTCTCTGCCCGTGTCGCGGTGTAAGCCTGAGCAATATCTAAAGCCTGAGCGTCTGTCTGGACTAGAAGGTCTGTGGCTGTGTAAGAGTGTGGGAAATACTTGATTTGGCTGGCTGTGTTGCTTGCAGTCTGGGCTGTGCCACCGGCACGTGTGATGCTAGTTGTGTTGATAATCAACTTGTCATCTAGGGCAGTAACGATGTTGCGGTAGGAAATACCTGTGCCGTCATTGCTAAAGAATGTTGGATTAGCACCTGATTTGCTTTGAATGGTTGCTCTGCTTAGGAACTCAGCGTTGCCGGATGGCTTAATATAAAACGCACCTTGCTCTGAGAACTCCATGTTTTGAATAGCCTGGAGTGATGTCCGAGAAGTGCCAGGATCAGCCTGAACAGTTGTTGAACCTGCCTCTATTTCTCGCATGGATGCTGGGAAGCCAATGGTGTCTAGGATGGCTGTGATACGTGTGCCTGTGGTCTGGCCAGCTGTGCCACCTGTAACTGTGGTAACGCTGGACATGTTGAATAAGCGGAAAGCATCAGATAGTTCTATATCAACGAAGCCTATGTTCTGCTCTTTGTCCCAAGTGTAGTTATAAGTAATTGTGTATCCTGAGAATAAAAACTCGCCGTCTGCGGAAATACGCACCTTACGTAAAGGCACTAACTTGCCAAAGTAAGGTGAAGCAGGATTGGTTGGGTTCCAGTCTCCATTAGGGTCAATAACTCTTATGGTCGCTGTGCCTGCCTGGAATTCTTCTTGAAGCAGGTTATACCCACGTCTAATTGAGACTCTATTGACCTGGTTTGATATGTCTATGGTGTCAGCCGCGGCATCTGCCAGCGTGTTGAATCCCAATACACCTTCACCGATTATGAACGGGTAGCCAAATACGGCACCAGAACTAAAGTCGAAAGTTACAACAAGTGTGGGCGTGGCCATGATTAACCGCCGGAGAAACTTTGAATAGTGCTGTAATTGTTTTTGTTGCCGTTGGCTGAGTTATTGACTGATGCAACGCCAATACCGTATTGAGCAGCTGATGGATCTATAATTATGCGTAATTCATTAACAGCCGCGTTAGGATTGTTTGAAACGAAGCGACCGCCGCCGCTAACTGCATTTGCAACTGACCCAGGCATCCCAAAGTCTGATGGAACGGTTATTCCATTTGCAGTTGTATATGATCTAGTTGCTGCGGCTACTGCTGCTGGTGTTGAAGGAACTGCAACTTTAGGCGCACCTAGTTTAGCAAGTTCATCTCTTAGTTCTCTAGCACCCTTCAAAGCTGCCATAAGGGCATCTGTAAAGCCACCTAGAGGGTTGGTTGCTGATAACTTCATGGCCGCTAACTGAGTGGCTAATAACTGTTGTGCTAGGTTGCCAGCCTCAGTTGAGTTGCCTAGAAGGATTGCTTGCTGGAGTTTAAGGCGTAGGGTCTCATCCTGAGTTATTTTGCCCATAAGCGCAGCTGTGTTTTGGATTAAATCCATATCCATAACTTTAGATGATCCATCAAGAACGGCCTGAGCCTTCTTCAACGCTAATTGCTTGGTCTGCTCAGCAGTTAACTTCTTAGTGTTAGATACAATGGTAGATGTTACTTTGCTTGTAGCCTTAGTATTTTCAACAATTTTCTTTGAGTTACGAACAGACTTGATTTCAGCCTTACCGGCTTTTCTGAAGAACTCTAGGTAAGAACCAACCACCGGAATAGATTGAAGGCTGAACAACCCTTTAAGCAGGTTAGCACCAGGAATAGACTTAATCTTTTCAATCATTACGCTAATGCCTACGATTACCTCAGCAATAGATGTCGAGAAGTTATCCATAGCATCACTCAAGCTGACGATGTTATTATCTGAAAGATTAGACAGGGCAATTACTAAGCCTTCGCCGATAGTCTCTTTGGCGTTCTCAGTTGATACTTTTAATAAATCTAATTGGCCTTTGTAGGTCTGAACGGCTGCTGCCGCATCGCCTTGAAAGTTAGCACTTAAGGCGGCAAGAATTTGGTTTAGATCACCGGATGCAACTGTGGCTTTGCTGATACCGCCGCCAAGTCTGGTCAGGGAAGTGTAATTGCCAAGATAAGCCTTGCTTAGGGCTGTGCTGACTGCGGCTACGTCTTTGCCCGTTCCAGCTGATATGTCTAAAGATAAGTTAAGAAGTTTTTGAGCCTGGGCATAATCTCGTGTGGCGATAAGCAAAGACTGGAAAGCAGGGCGTAGAAGATCATCTAACACGCCTGTTGCTTGCTGAGTCTTGTTAATAAACTTTTCAACGTCTACGCTGTTGAAGGCTAAGCCTAAGTTAGATAAAGTTTTAGTAAGTTGTGCCGCCGCGGCATCATCTGCAACGAACGCTTTGAGTGATTGTTGGCCTAAACGGAAAGCCTTTTGCGCACCTGCTAAACCTACGTATCCGGCCGCTAGGCTCTTTACGGCTTTAGTTAAACCAAGAATATCCTTGTTGGCTTTGTTAAAGGCTGCTTTACCTTTGTATTCGGCACCAATGCCTACCATTAAGTCTGTTGTTGCCATGACTAACCTACTCTCGATCTAAACTTAGCGGCTGCGCCTTCTATGGCTTTAATAATTGCGGCGTTGGTTTTGCCGCCATCTTCAGCCCATGCACGATAGATTAAACGGCCAACCATATAGCGACCACGGCGGCCTGAGCCTGTGCGTGTATTGCCTTGCTTTAATGGACTGGCATTATCTAATGCTGAGATAAATTGTGATCCTGCTAGTGGGTTGTTTGAGTGGCTAAAGTTCTTATTAGTTCTAGGTGTGCCCTTAGGCGCTTTCTGCATACCGCCTGGGTTCTTACGGCCAGCAGTTTCAAAGATAGCACCGGAAGCGGTTTTGTTATGAATAGAAGCTGCGTAAGAGAAGCCACGTCTGTTTGGCCTAGTTGGCGTAGTTTTGTAGCCAATACCTCTACGCATAAGAGTTGCGTTATAGATAGGCCATTTACCAGTTTTAGTTTCACCACGCCAATTAGAAGGCGTAAAGTCTGATGGAATATAACCGCGAGCCTTTTTAACAATAGGCTGTAATAGGGCAGCAACTTCGGTGCGTAGTTCAGCTGCCAGATCAGGTTCAAACTTGCGAAGTGCAGTCTGGAGTTGGCTAGCGCCTGTTAGCGTTGTTGCCATCTTTTAACTCCTTCGCCCTGTCCTTCATAGCCATCAAATAAGTCTTGAACATTCGCACATCCATGTCAATAAAGGATTGTGCCGCGATCCCCGTCTCTATGCTCATTCGTGCGATGAGATAATGAAGTGAATCGCGGGTCAGTCCAAAGGGTCATCATCAAGAACTTCCACACGCACAAGCGAGTCCAGGAAATCTGCGCCGAAAGGTTTGACAGTTTCTCCCGATCTACGGATGCACTCCCAGGCTAACCAATAAACGTCAGACTGTTTCTCATCCTCACGGAAGGCTTTGTGTAAGCCTTTCTTTGCATAGATTTCAAAAGCGAATTCTATTGCTGGTGTGATTACGTGAGTGGTATCGCTACCATCCACCCTTACTATTCTTAACTTTGCCATGTTAGCCCTTTTCTTTTAGTTGTTTAGAATGTGCCTGTTGTTGCGTATGAAGTTGCGCTGTTGCAGGTAAAAGTGATGTCAATCATTGCTTCATCTGCGACTGCGCCGTTAATGTCTGTTAGGTTATCAACAAGAATTGTTCCTGAGTAAAGCACGTTTGTTGCTGATGTTGCAGCTGACTTATCTTGAATTGCTGTGAACGCTACGGTTGTGCCGTAAGCAGCTTGCAGAGTAGCAAGAACTGAGCCTGCTGCTGTGTCATTCAAGAATGTTACTGTGATGGTGTCAGCTGAAAGTCCGGATACGAACTTGTGGGCTGTGTCTCCCATTGCAGTTACTTCTAGTTGATCTCTTTGGCGGTTTAATGTGAAAGCTGTAACGTGATCTGATAGATCAACTGTTGCAACCTTAAAGCCAACTTTGTTGTTTAGAAAAATTGCCATTGTTTATTCCTCGTCTTTCTTGGCTGGTGCCTTTGGGGTGGTGTTGATTTGACCGATCTTCTTCAAGAAAGCCAAATCCTCAGGTGTTAGATGATCGGACATATTAACTCCAACTCGTTAAGATACTCACACGTATTTCCGTTGTGAGAAGGTCTCCAGCTGTTGAGTCAACAGACACACCAGACACAGAGCCAATGTTATAGTTTAGCGAACTTGCCGCTAGTTTGGTAAACACGTCAACAATAAAGTCTTCCATGCTTGCAAGTGAGCCTTGATTGTCAAGTAATGGTAAGTAAAGTTTAATTCTAAAATTAGCCAAAGGTGCAACAGTTATATGTTGGTTATTGCTTGGCACAATATAAGGATCATCAGGTTCTACAACCACGCTGTTGGCCAACGGGCTGGCAGGCGGAAAGGAAAATACCTGCCATACCGCTGGATTACTTAAAGCCGTTGCAATGGTAGAACGGAGAGTTGTGACGGCAACTGTCATCCGACTAGTCCACTTGGGTTTAAGTAATTCGCAATCAAACCTCTAACACGCGCTAAAAGAGTATTGCCCATACGATATGGTGAAGGTGTAAAGCCATCTGGTGATACGCCACCAGCATTTGAAAGTTGTCTTGATTGCCAGATGTCAACAGCAATTAAAAGTGATGCTTCTCTAATTTCCGGGATTGTTGCAAAGTCTATGTTAGTTGTTGCAGCTACTGTGGCAAAAGGTTGGATTGGGTTCTTTACTTGATCCGCGCCTGTGGCTGCGTAAGTAATAGAATAATTGTAAGCCGTCAAAGAATAGTTCTGGTAGTTAAGGGCAGATACCTGGACTGCGCCGTTAATCTCAGTAATTGTCTTAGTGCCGTTAAAAGGTGATCCGGCATTAGTAATAGTTACGCTCTGGCCAACATACATGCCGTGTGGTTGTTGAAAGTAAAGTGTTGCAAAGTTGTCGGTGAGGCTTCTAGCAGCTGCGTAATAATTGTTAAACCATAAATGCCCTTTGATAATTCCTTCGGCCGCAGAGCAGCATTCTTCAACAACGGTCGAAGTGTAGAGAGACCCGATACCTAGAACTGTGCGCAGTTCTGCTTCGGTTACATATGTTGCTGGCATAATTTCCTCTCTAATTAAAATTGAAGGGGCTAAGGGCTACAAAGCCCCTTCAACACTATTGCTAAGTGTGGGTTATGCAACCATCCACTTGTATGCGCCTGTTGCAACCTTAGTTGCGATTGCGCCGTAGCCGTAATAAGCCACGTTGATTTGACCTGAAGCAATAACTGCTGCTTCTAGTTTGAATGTTGGTGATTCATACCATGTATATGAGTCTGGGTTTACAACGATGATTGTTCCATCGCCTGTTCCTGAAAGGTTACGATCAACGTAAAGGTTTAGGCCATTGACGTTACCCTTTAGAGATGTTGCAGAAACAGTTCCCGCGTTATTCATCGGATTTGAGGCCGAGTAAATTGCGCGGTTTGTTGAGTCAACAAGACCCATGATTGCGCCCCATTGGTCAGCAGAAACAATAATGTTTTGTGCAAAACCAAGTGTGTTTGCATAAACAGATACTGCTGCATCTGATACGAAGTCAAGAAGGTTAGCTGCTGACATTGTGCGGTTTCCGCCGTCTGTTGCTGCTGCTGCAACTACTGTTGCAACGCGTGCATCTGTTGCCTTTGCGTAAGCAAATTCCATATTCTTAACAAGTTCAGCAAAGAACGCCGGAGATGACCTGTCCAAAATTTCTGTGCTAAATGTCTGCTGGCCCGCGAACTTCTGCACAGACACGCTTAAATAACTGTCGTTGAGGTCAGTATCTGATGGTGCAGCTTCTTCTGCTGTAACTGCAACTGTTGGAACTTGTGAAATCTTTGGAATTTCAAAAGTCATACCAGCATCTGGAAGTGTGCCACGTGAGATTGCGTCAATAAATGGGCGATCTGCGTTTGCAAGTGGGTTGATAACTTCTGTTAGTTGACGTGTTGGAACAAGTCCAGCGTTATCTGTTGTGTTCGCTGCGGCAAGAAGATATTGACGTGCATCTTCGTTACCCATCTTTGCGCGAATTGTGTTCTCAAGGAATTTTTCCTTTGTGAACTCTAGGCGTGGTGCAGCGTAAAATGCTGCTGTTACTGTTGGGCGTGAGGCTTCAACCGCAGGGGTTTCTACTACAGCCTCAGGTGCTACGGCATCTGGAGTATCCAAGATGGCCTCACTTTCTGATTGTGGGATTTCGGTTAGTGCTTCA
>Ga0315909_10006947_pt1 | contig 12692 bp, 8 predicted proteins | sample LakEriMetagenome_11_FD_203527 | JGI IMG/M metagenome (GOLD analysis project Ga0315909, IMG submission 203527) | Freshwater fungal communities from buoy surface, Lake Erie, Ohio, United States - Buoy 2 MA125 | ecosystem: Environmental > Aquatic > Freshwater > Lake | place: USA: Lake Erie, Ohio...
TCTGCATACAGCTGCAGGACTTTCAGGACCAGTTAAACCCTGCGGCCAATTTATATTTTTGTATCCTTCTTTGCTAATGTAATCGTATGGTAAAGTGCTAGGATAATTTTCATTATGATAAATTCCGTACAATGTTTTACCACTCATATCTTTTGAATCTTGGTAAACAGTTTCAAACCATACAGCACCGTGCAATCCCTTCTGCCCAATAGGCACATTGTTTGGCATCATAGGGTTAAAAAATTTACTAGCAGGATTTTTAAAAACAACTTCTGCATTTTCTCCATCTGAATACTTTAAATCTCTTGCATAACCCCATAATGGGTCTTCGCCATATTTGCCAGGGAAGATTCTAAATGTGTCGCCTATCCATACTTCTGCCATATTACAATCTACAAATGAATTGAATGTAATCTTTGGTGCAGGGATTAATTTAAACTTTGGCGTTGTATCTGCATTTTGACTTGTATTTAACTTAAATGGAGATAAAAGTTCTATAAGGAAGGTGAACCATGAAAATAAAATTAAAAATTGCATTTTATTTCAATTTATTGTTAATCTATTTGTTGATATAAATTTAATCAAAATTGTACAACCCACAAATACTAGTTTACGCGCTATAATAAGCGAATCATATGCCTACTTTGGTGTAGTTGAACCATTTTTATAGTATAATTTTTATATCCTGTATAACCAACATATATTTGTATGACTAATTTACAGCTATGCTTGATGCAATCATTCCATTAATTTCCTTAATTTCTTTAGAAGTTATTTTAGGAATAGACAATGTCATTTTCATTTCTATTCTTTCCGACAAATTACCGGACAACCAAAGAAATAAATTAAGGTATTGGGGATTAGGTTTAGCCATGTTCATGCGCCTAATTTTATTAACCTTGATTTCTTGGATTTTAAAGTTAGATCAAGAATTATTTACCTTATTAGATATTCATTTTTCTGGCAAAGGATTGATCTTAATTGCAGGTGGCCTTTTTTTAATTTATAAAAGTACTGTCGAAATTTACCATAAAACCGAATTAGCAAATAATAGCGATCAGCCAGTAGTTCCAAAAACCAGCAGCTTTAAAAGACTTTTATTAGAGATTATTTTATTGGATTTAGTTTTTTCAATCGATTCTATCATTACTGCTATTGGAATGGCACAAGAGCTTTGGATCATGTACACTTCTGTCATTGTGGCTGTTGCGATTATGATTTTTGCATCACAGCCCATTAGCTTTTTTATCAAAAAACACCCATCATTTAAGATATTGGCTTTAAGTTTTTTAATGATGATTGGTATTTCTTTGATTGCAGAAGGCTTGCATTTTGCAATACCAAAAGGGTATATTTATTTTTCAATGGCATTTGCTTTTATTGTTGATATTATACAAATGAAGACGGTAAAGTAAGCTTATGCAATCTCCCGTATTTTTAATTACACCACCATTTACTCAATTAAATACGCCCTATCCTGCAACGGCTTATATCAAAGGATTTTTAAATACTAAGGGCATCCCAAGTGTACAAGCAGATCTAGGTATCGAAGTCACTTTGGCCCTTTTTAATAAAGAAGGCTTAACAAAATTATTTCAAGCTATTCGATCTAAAAAATGGGAACTGAATCCAAACTGTCAACGTATACTAGCGCTAGAAAATAACTATATCAATACGATCGATCAGGTTATTTTATTCTTACAAGGCAAGCTAGATACCATTGCACATTTAATCTGTTCTAGAACTTTCTTGCCCGAAGCGGATGCGTTTGATCAAATGGATGATTTAGATTGGGCATTTGGAGCAATGGGTAAGCAAGATAAAGCAAAGCATATTGCAACCATGTATTTAGAGGATCTTGGTAATTTGATCAAAGAGACAATCGATCCTTATTTTGGATTCAGCCGTTATGCCGAAAGTCTTGGTCGCTCTGCCAATTCATTTGACGAATTATATGTAGCAATCAATGCGCCACAAAGTTATTTAGACAATATTTTATTAGACATCTTCGAACAATATATACAAAAAGTCCAACCCAAATTAGTTTGTATATCGGTGCCTTTTCCTGGTAATTTGTATACCTCATTAAGATGCGGGCAGTGGATCAAGCAACATCATCCCTCCATCAAAGTGGCTATGGGTGGGGGCTTTGCAAATACAGAGCTTCGTTCTTTGTCTGACCCTAGGGTCTTTGAATTTTATGATTTTATTACATTGGATGACGGTGAAGCACCTATCGAAATATTAATTGATCATATTGATGGTAAAAAAGAAGTACATGACTTAAAGCGTTGCTTCACCTTATTGAATGGTGTGGTCACTTATATCAATGAGTCAATTTATCCAGACTATAAGCAACATCAATTAGGTACCCCAGATTATGAAGGTTTGTTATTGGATCAATATATTTCGGTGATTGAATTAGTGAATCCTATGCATAGTTTATGGAGCGATGGAAGATGGAATAAGTTAACGATGGCGCACGGATGTTATTGGGGTAAATGTACTTTTTGTGATATTTCTTTGGACTATATCAAAACATACGAGCCAGCTACAGCTAGTTTATTGGCAGACAGAATGGAATTAATGATTGCACAAACTGGCCAAAACGGTTTTCATTTTGTGGACGAAGCAGCACCACCTGCATTGATGAAAGCTTTAGCAATTGAAATCATCAAGCGAAAACTAGTGGTAAGTTGGTGGGCCAATGTGCGTTTTGAAAAAAGCTTTACAAGGGATCTATGTCTTTTATTAAAGGCTTCGGGATGTATTGCAGTGAGTGGAGGATTAGAAGTGGCATCCGACAGATTACTTGAACTGATTCAGAAAGGCATTACGGTGGCACAAGTAGCAAAAGTGAGTCAACATTTTAATGAAGCGGGTATCATGGTGCATGCTTATTTAATGTATGGTTTCCCTACTCAAACTGTACAAGAAACGGTGGACTCCTTAGAGATGGTACGTCAATTATTTGAAACAGGTGTTTTAAAATCTGCCTTTTGGCATTTGTTTACTATGACTGCTCATAGTCCTGTGGGATTAGCGCCTGAAAAATATAAAGTCAAAAAAGTATCCAATGCAGTTGGAACCTTTGCAAACAATGATATTGCTCATATTGATACGACTGGTGCCAATCACGAAATTTTTGGATATGGTTTAAAAAAAGCCATCCTAAATTATATGCATGGTACTTGTTATGAATTCCCATTACAAAAATGGTTTGAATTTAAAATTCCAAAAACAAGTATTGCACCTAATTACATCCAAACACAATTGGATGGGGTAGAAGTAAGCCCTTCAAATTATAAAGCAATTTGGATTGGTTTAATGCCTACAGCAACAATCGTACAACGTTCTAAGAAGGGCAGTAAGTGGGAAGAAATGAATCTATGTTTTGAAACCAATCAAAATACAATTTCAATTCATGTAGCACCCCAAAAAGGAACCTGGTTCATTCAGTTATTAGAAAAGATCAAAGTGGATACGTCTTTGGGTATGCCATTGGCAGATATCAAAGCAGATTATTTGGCAGCAGGTTTGGAAGATTTTGATTTGTTTTGGGATAATAAACCAATCAACACTTTGCACAAAGCAGGACTGTTAAGAATTTAATTTTCTATTTTATAAACTACATAAAGATGCACGTCGAATGGGTAAGAGATTTATGCTTAAGCTTTGACGATGTCGAAGAGTGTCAGCCATTTGGTCCAGAAAATTTAGTGTATAAAATCAAAGGAAAAATGTTCTTATTAATTTCTTTAGATGACATCCCCCCTAGAATCAATGTCAAAACAGACCCAGATTATTCGGTCGAATTAAGAGAAGCTTATCCAGATAATATTTTACCTGGCTTTCATATGAATAAAAAGCATTGGAATACCCTTGTTTTAAATGCAAGACTAAACTCATCTTTGGTGCAAGCATTAATAAAGGCTTCTTATGAATTAGTGCGCAAGTAAAATTTTAATCTTATTTTTGAGTCAAATACAACCAATATGGGATTCGCAATTAATAAAAAAGTAGCAGACAAAAAAACAGCCTCAAATGCAAAAACAAATGTACAAGCAGGGGGAAGTTCTAAATTTATCGCTAAAGCAAACACCAAATCATCTGGTGCAAGTAAAAAACCAATTAAAACGGGCGGCTCTAGAGGTAGTTGATCTATCAATCCATTAGACCAATTAAAAGTAAAAAAGAGAATTTCACAGATATTCTCTTTTTTTATGCTCATTATTAAGAAAACTTATCAATAAAATTCAATACCAGCCAAAAGTAGAATTTCATAGATACATTCTTTTTATGTTCATTATTAAGGAAACTTATAAATTATTTTTATATAAATATAAAATATTTATAATGTATATTGCTATATGATGCATTTTAATACCATTTTATTTAACAAAATAAATGGAAACTATCCTTTTTGTTAAGTTATTGTTAACAATGTTTAGGATTTTTTTATAACTTGAAGGCTTAAGTAAAACAAAAAGCATATGAAGAAAATTCTATTCTCGCTCTTCTTAGCTGTATTTGTATTGGCTGTTGCTAATGCCCAAGTTCGTCCAGTAACTGGTACGGTGAAGGATGACAAAGGCGCTGCAGTAGCTTACGCATCAGTTAAAGTAAAGGGTCAAACTTCAGCTGTAGTAGCTGACGAAAAAGGTAACTTCAAGATTAGTGCAGCTCCAAACGCAAGTTTAGTAGTTAGTGCAACTGGATTCGCTTCTTCAGAAGTGAAAGCAAGTGCTACAACTATAGACGTCGTTTTGACACGCCAAGTTGAAGATCTTGAAAATGTAGTGGTTACCGCACAAGGTATTCGTAAGAAATCCAAAGAAATTGGATACTCTTACTCAAAAGTATCTAACGATGAAATTAATGTAGGACGCTCTCCTCAGTTAACGCAAGCCCTTGCGGGTAAGGTTTCTGGTTTAGCAGTTTATACTGTAAACAATAGCGTTGATCCTGCTGTGAAAGTGGTATTACGTGGTTACCGTTCCTTAACTGGTAATAACGAAGCTTTAGTTGTAATTGATGGTATGCAAACTACCGCAACAGCTTTAGCAACGATTAACCCGAATGATGTAGATAATGTTTCTATCTTAAAAGGTGGACAAGCGGCTACATTGTATGGTTCTGCTGGTGTGAATGGTGCTTTGGTAATTACAACTAAGCAAGGTTCAAAAGGTAAATTAAAAGTTCAGTTTTCTAATTCAACCAACTTTGAAGAAATCAGCTTCTTGCCTGCTTTCCAAAATGAATATGGTTCTGGATCTCAGTACTACCCAATTAATTTTGGTTCTGCTGGATATGATCCAAGTGCTGCAAATCGTGCAAAGTTAAACTGGCGTCCATATGAGAACCAACAATATGGTGATAAATATGATGGCAGCAAGCGTATTGCTGGTCGTGTATTAGAAGACGGCAGTAGTTTAGTAATTCCTTACTCTGATGTTGAAAATGTTCGTAGAAGAAGTTTTGACATTGGTGTTTCTACAAATAACCAAGCTAGTTTTCAAGGTGGAGATGAAACTAGTAGTTATTATTTGTCTGTTGAAAATCAAAAAATCAATGGTATCGTTCCTGGTGACATCAGTGATAGAACTGGTGTTCGTGTGAAGTCTACAAAAGAGTATGGTAATTTGTCTACTACTTTTAATGCTGCATACACTCAGATTGCTTATGATAGAACTGGTTCTGATTTCCAAAATGATATCATCAACACTGCATCATGGGTGGATTTAACTACCATGAGAGATTGGAGAACAAATAAGTTTGCGAATCCAAATGGTTACTATAATGACTATTATAATAACCCTTATTTCAATAAGGATATCAACCGTTTAAGATACAAAGATGCTAACTTCTCTGGTAGCTTTGATGTAACTTATAAAGTACTTCCTTGGATGCAATTGTATAACAGATTAGGTATTATGAACAACTCTCGTACTGGTAAAAACACCGTAGAGAAGTTCACTTACTCTGACTGGGCAAGAGACGAAGCATACATTCCTGCAGAGTGGGGACATGATGATGACTACCCAGGTATTTATCGTGCCATTTCTAACGTGTTAGGATCTGTATCTGATTATTCTTCTACTGAGAATGTTGTGAACAATGAATTCCAAGCGCGAATCAAAAAAGATTTTGCGAATGTAGAAAACAAATTGACTTTAGGTTATAGCATCTACCAACGTTATACTAAATCAATTAACGTTTCTTCTAGTTCAATCGTAGTGGATAATGTTTACAACGTTTCAAATAGACAAGGTATTTTAGGTGGTGGTGAATCTAATACAACTGAGCGCAAGTTTGGTTACTATGCGGATTTGAATACCAACTTAAAGAATATGGATTATTTGAACTTAAACTTAACTGCACGTTATGATGCAACTTCTCGTTTCTTCAAACAAACAAGAGCTGCTGATCAATACTCTTACTTGTATTATGGAGCTGCGTTGTCATTTATTGTAACAGACGCCTTCCCTGCATTAAAGAGCAATGTATTGAACTATGCTAAATTACGTACCTCTTATAATAAGAATGGTAACGATAATATTCCTTTGTATGGTTTAGACTTGGCTTATACCAATGGTGCAAACTTCCCTTATGGAAATAACGTAGGTTTATCAGTTGGGAATACTTTACCAGATGCTAATTTAAAGCCTGAGTTTGTAACTGCATTGGAATTTGGTGCTGAGTTGTCTATGTTCAAGAACAGAGTGAATTTAGATGTTTCCTTGTATGATCAAAGTTCAGTGGGTCAGGTGTTAACTGTAAAAATACCTAATTCAACTGGTTTCTCTAACTTGTTAATCAACGTTGGGGAAGTTAAAAACTTTGGTTATGAAGCAGATTTAAAAGTTCAATTATTACGTGATACTAAAATCAAATGGGATGTAAATATCAAATATTCATACAACGACAACAAAGTTGAAACTTTATATCCAGGTATTACTCAATTTGCTTATGGTGGTTATAGCTATGCTACAACAAACGTAATCTTAGGTCAACGTTTCCCGGTATTGAAAACAACTGGTTATTATTATGCAACAGATGGTTCTGGCGCAAGAAGAGTAAGTCCTACAACTGGTTACCCAATTCAGAATACTGCTTTAACTGAGCGTGGAAGTACTTTACCTCGCCATATGGTAGGTTTAGGATCTTCTGTCACATATAGTGATTTCCGTTTATCTTTCAACTTTGAATACCGTGGTGGTAATGTTATTTACTCTGACTTAGGTCGTCAAATGACATTCACTGGATCAGGTGCTTGGACTTCAAACAGAACAGAACATATCTATCCTAATTCTTATTATATTGATCCATCAACTGGAGCAGAAGTTAAAAACAATAGCGTTTATGTTCGTGAACCAGAGTATGCACTTTGGGTAAACAACTATCGTCAAATTGCAGAAAACTTTGTTACACCAGGATGGTTCATCAAATTAAGAGACGTGAACTTGTCTTACAATATACCAGCTAGTTTGGTTAAAAAATCTAAGATCTTCAGTGGTGCAAATGTGGCAATTTACGGAAGAAACTTATTTACAATTGTAGACAAGAAAAACCAATTTACTGACCCAGAATTCAGTTACACAAGTGGTAACGGATTAGGTATTAGCAATACATTGCAAACACCTCCTGTTCGTCAATATGGTTTCAACGTAAACTTTGTTTTTTAATCAACAATAACTAAAACAACATATATGAAACTTTACAAAATATATATCGCCGCGTTTTTGGTCATTGTGGGAACAGGTTGTAAAAAAGACTTTTTAGATGTCAATACCAACCCTAACTCTTTACCTACTGCAACGCCTGCGTACGTTTTTGCGAACGCTTTGAATACTAGTGCAGCCAACATGGTTTCACCTAATGAAACTGGAATGGTTTGGGCTGGACAATGGACTCAGTCTAATGGTTATATCATTAGTACAACTTTGTTCGCTTACAATTTCACCAACGGTGATTTCAACTATTGGGATAATACATATGATAACCTAAATGATTATCAATATGTAATAAACAATGCAACAGCAAATAGCCAAGACTATTTAAAGGGTCCAGCTAAAGTGATGAAAGCATTTAATTTCCAAAAATTAGTTGACTTATACGGTAACATACCTTTCTCAGATGCATTAAAAGGCGTAGGCGCTTTGGCACCAAAATTTGATGACCAAAAAACAGTTTACGAAGGTTTGATTACTTTATTAGACGATGGTATTAAAGATTTGAAAGCAAACGCATTCGCTAGTTCTGTAGCAGGTTCTGACTTTATATTCAAAGGAAACACTACAAGCTGGATCAAATTTGCCAACTCTTTAAAATTGCGTATTTTAATGCGTCAAGCAAAAGTGTCTGGTAGAGATGCATACATCACTGCCGAGATCAATAAGATTGTTGCAGAAGGTTCTGGATTTATTACTGGAGCAGATGTAGGTGTTAACCCAGGTTACAATCCATCTGCAGGTCAGATCAATCCTTTCTATGACACTTATGGTTATAGCGAGACCAATGCTAGAAGAGCTTTTAATAACTGGCCAAGAAACACTGCTTTCTTGATCAATACATTAAAGTCTACAGGCGATACAACTCGTATGAAGCGAATTGCTTATGCAATTGGTAATGAGAACAGTGCTAACCCAGGTGTGAGCACTAAGCCAGAAATTGCTGACAACTATGTTGGTGTACCATTTGGTTCTAGCTCTGGTTATTTACCTGCGGTTACATCTGCCCCTGGCCCATCTGTATTGGTGAGAGGTGTGTACAACAAACCAATGATTTTGTTAACTGCTGCAGAAGTTCAATTGAACTTAGCGGAAGCGAAGCAACGCTATGGTGCTAGTGTTACATTAACTGGTACTGCAGAATCCTATTTTAATGCTGGTGTGACTGAGTCATACAGAGCATTAGGAGCGGCTTCATCTGATGCAGCTCGTTTATTAACGAGTGGTGTTGATTTAGTTGATTTTGCAGCATCTACAAATAAATTGAATGCGATTGCTTACCAAAAATGGTTAGCCCTTGCAAACTTCAATGGTTTAGAAGCATGGTCTGAGTATCGTAAATCTGGTTTCCCAGTAACGCCTCAGTCTATCAACTATGTTGGTTCTGCTTCAACTCGACCTACACGTTTATTCTATCCTGGAACTGAATTAGGTTCAAATGGTGAGAATGTAAAAGCGCAAGGTACAATTGATGTATTAGCTACTAAAATTTTCTGGGATGTTGACTAATTGATCAACGCCTTTAAGATAAAATGCCCTCCGAAACCGGAGGGCATTTTTTTTGTAATCCATTCAATAGCATTGAAAATCTTTCTACTGGTGATTGATATTTATTGCAAATATTTATTTCTGAATGACTTCGCCCTCAATGGTTAATTCTGTTGGTAATTTTTGTCCTGCAAATTTTACATTTACTTTTTTTCTGAATGCCCCAACAGCAGGTGCGGTATAGGTGACTTTAATACTTCCTTTCTGTCCTTTTAAAATTGGCTTCTGATCGTATTCAGGTTGGGTACAACCGCATTCTGCATTGGCAAATTCGATCACTGCTGGTCTTGCATCAGTATTGGTATAAGTGAAGATCACAGACTTATGAACCCCCTTAGTAAGTTTCCCAAAATTATGTGCAGCTTTATCAAATTTAATACCAGATTGAGCTGAACAAAATAATGCGACAAGTGAAAAACTGAGTGTAAAAATGTACTTCATTGGTATATTCATTTAACAAGGTAATTGGTTGAGCTAAAGTATCAAAATTGTAGCCCTGACCGTCAAATATTGCTCTAAATTATTGAAATTTCGATAATTAACTGATTTTATCTCTTTCTTGATTTTTATTGCATTTTGACCCCTATTTTTGTTGCATGGAATCCAACTTAGAAGCTGTATCTAATCAGGACATGCTCTCGTTTGAAGCATTTCGAAAAACTGTTTTAGAGGACTACCGAACTGCGCTTGCAAGTAGAGAAGTGAGTTTGTTGGGTCGACGTGAAGTATTGACAGGGAAGGCCAAGTTTGGCATATTCGGCGATGGTAAAGAAATCGCTCAGGTTGCACTTGCAAAATTTTTTCAAAAAGGTGATTTTAGAAGTGGTTATTATCGTGATCAAACATTGATGTTTGCATTAGGCACATCTAATGTGGTTGATTATTTCGCACAACTATACGCTGACGTTGAAAATGATCCATATAGTGGGGGTCGAAACATGAACTCGCATTTTAGTACTCCTTTTGTGAACGAGCATGGAGATTGGTTACCATTGGTCGATAGCTTTAATATATCTTCAGATATTGCTCCTACTGCAGGACAAATGGTGAGAGGTCTTGGTTTAGCCCTTGGCTCTAAATTTTTTAGAAATGCAAATCCAGATCCTGCATTTGCTGGATTAACCAATGAAGGGAATGAAGTTTGTTTTTGTACCATCGGTGATGCGAGTACATCTGAAGGTCATTTCTGGGAAACCATCAATGCAGCAGGTGTATTACAAGTTCCATTGGCAGTGATTGTATATGACGATGGCTATGGTATTTCTGTTCCAACAGAATTACAAACAACTAAAGGATCTATATCAGAAGTTTTGGCTGGATTTGAAAAAAAACCAGGTACCAATGGTATTAAAATATTTACAGTAAACGGATGGGATTATGCTGCACTTTGCGAAACTTTTGAAGAAGGAATTGCTTATACGCGTACAACCCATACACCTGTTGTATTTCATGTGAAAGAAGTCACACAACCTCAAGGCCACTCCACAAGCGGAAGCCACGAAAGGTATAAATCTGCTGAAAGACTAGAGTGGGAAAGAAACTGGGATTGTAATAAACAAATGCGCGCTTGGTTGATCTTGAATGAACTGGCTACTGCTGAGTCACTAGACCAACTAGAGGCAGAAGTAAAAAAAGACGTGAGAGATTTAAAGCAAGCGGCATGGGATCAATATATTAATCCAATTAAATCAAAAATACAGGAAGCAGCTGATTTGGTATTTGATGGATTAGCAGAAGATGCACCTCTGTATCGCATGATGCAAGAATTGGTTGCTAACAAAGAGCCATTAAAAAGAGAACTCTTCAGAATTTTAAATATCATATTGGAGCAGATGCCATCGCATCCTAATGCAAAAGCAATTAGTCAATTATTAGCGGATTATTATAAAGAACAAGCGCCTTATTATAGTAAGTATTTATACAACGAGGGACCAAAGAGTGCATTGAATGTACCGGTAGTTCCTGCTGTGATGGATACAAATCCAAAGCAATTAAATGGCTATGAAGTATTGAATCAATATTTCGATCACTTATTTGCAAATAATCCTAAAGTAGTTGCTTTTGGCGAAGACTTAGGAAATATTGGAGACGTGAATCAAGGCTTTGCTGGATTGCAAGCCAAATATGGTGTTAATCGAATTTTTGATACTGGCATTAGAGAGCAAACCATCATGGGGCAAGCACATGGTTTAGCTATGAGGGGCTTGAGACCAATTGCAGAAATTCAATACTTAGATTATTTAATGTTTGGTATACAGACCTTAAGCGATGACGTTGCAACTTTACATTACAGATCTGTGGGAAGACAAAGTAGTCCAGTAATTATTAGAACTAGAGGACACAGATTAGAAGGGATATTCCATAGTGGTTCACCGATGGGCATGATTGTTCATGCTTTAAGAGGTATGTTTGTTTGTGTTCCAAGAAACATGGTGCAAGCAGTAGGTATGTACAATACGTTATTACAAGGGAACGATCCTGCATTATTGATAGAGTGCTTAAATGGCTATCGATTAAAGGAATCAGTACCATCCAATATCAACGAATTCACTGTTCCATTAGGAATGCCAGAAATCGTAAGAGCTGGTGAAGACATCACCATTGTGTCTTATGGTTCTACATTAAGAATTGTAGAAGATGCAGCGATACGTTTAGCAGCATTGGGTATAGATTGCGAAGTCATAGACGTTCAAACGCTTTTACCATTTGATATCAATCATCAAATAGTTGCATCCCTTAAAAAAACCAATCGAATTTTATTTGTTGACGAAGATGTGCCTGGAGGCACTACAGCATATATGTATCAACAGGTGATCGAAATACAGGGTGGATATAAATGGCTAGATGCAAGTGCTAGAACTTTATCTGCAAAAGCACATCGTCCAGCCTATGCAAGTGATGGAGATTATTTCTCTAAACCAAATTCCGAAGAAGTGATTCAGGTAGTAAAAGAAATGATTGCTGAATAAAATTTTTGATTAATAACCTTCTAGTTGTTCCGTATAACTCAAAGAGCCTAATCTAACTCTTAATGGAATTTTAGTTTTCTTTTCCAATGCTCTTTCTTGATTGCAGAAAAATCCTGTTTGTGTGGTGTAATAATTGGGTGCAACTTTATTTTGTATGAAATAAGTTCGATTTGGAATAGCGCTCACTAGAATGGGCGTTTTCTTTTCGGTTTTCCAATATTCCTTTGCATTTTTTACGTTCAATTTTTGCGCAGCAATAGACTGTGCAAAAATGAAACATAATATAGTGATTGTATTTTTCGTAGTCGTTGAATTTATCCCATATTGTGAAATACCTTATTCACGTCTTCATCTTCCTCTAGTCTTTCAATTAATTTACTAATATCTTCTGCTTGTTCATCTGTCACAGGCACAGTGGTACTTGGTATCCACTCTAGTTCTGATG
>Ga0315909_10006949_pt1 | contig 12691 bp, 4 predicted proteins | sample LakEriMetagenome_11_FD_203527 | JGI IMG/M metagenome (GOLD analysis project Ga0315909, IMG submission 203527) | Freshwater fungal communities from buoy surface, Lake Erie, Ohio, United States - Buoy 2 MA125 | ecosystem: Environmental > Aquatic > Freshwater > Lake | place: USA: Lake Erie, Ohio...
AGACCAGATCAAATTAAATACGGTATTGATCAGATTGTAGCATTAGAACCAGAGAATAAAAGAAAGGCTTTAGAAAATCTTCTTGAGGCTACAGCATATATGGAGAATAGATATGGTGCTGACCCTAGAGCATATGGAAGAAGTTATACATCTTCTTTTATGTCTATTGATCCTATTGCTCTTAAGGATATGTTTACCGGTAGAGGTAATAAGGGTACTTATAATGCTGCACAGCAATCACAGATTGAAAATTTTAAAAGACTCAATCTTCCCACAGACCAAAAACAATTTGACGCTAGACTTAGAAAAGATGATCCTGTAGCGGCTATGGCTGCTGCTAGATACCGTTATGCTATGTCTCCAAAAGCATTACCAGACCCAAATAATCCACAGCAAATGTTTGATTACTGGCTTACAAACTATAATGGTAAGGGTATTTTAAAACATCAAAGTAGAGAACAAGCATATAAAGAATTTTTAAAAGGTTATAAGCTGGCTATTGGTAACGACTAATGTTTGGAAATCTGGCTAAAAATCACGAAATTATATAGAGGACTTATTGTATTTTATCATGGCAAACAAACCTACTAACCCACAACTCTATTCTAGAGTAAAAGCGGAAGCAAAGAAAAAGTTTGACCGTTGGCCTTCAGCTTACGGATCTGCTTGGCTTGTAAAGGAATACAAGCGTAGGGGTGGTGGTTACCGTACAGCTAAAGATGGTATGGAGATTCCAGGCTATGACTTGATGGCTAATGGTGGTATGATGTATGGGGATTATTATTTTCCTATGATGGATGAAGGTGGTGAAATGGCACTTGGTCAGATTGCCGCTGTTACAGATAAGATGTCTAAGCTTCAGCAGTTTCTTAATCCTAATTCTGATGTAGAACCTTGGATTGCTTCTAAGCTTGCAGTAATGGATCATTCTGCAGATGCTATCTATGATTATATGATGTATAATCCAGAAGCTCAAGAACAACCAGAAATGGAAGAAATGCGTAATGGTGGTATTCCTAACCGTTACAAGAATATGGGTTTTAATAAGGTTGGTGTAAAGAAACAATCTAATAGGTCTGGTAAGAAGTGGATGGTACTTGCTAAGAAAGGTGACAAGTACAAAGTGGTTCACGGTGGTTACAAGGGTATGAAAGACTTTACCCAACACCGTAATGAAAACCGTAGAGACCGTTTTTGGAATCGTATGGGTGGACGTAACTCTGCTAAAGCTACTGATCCGTTTAGTCCTCTCTACTGGCACAAAAGATTTGGTACTTGGGCTGAGGGTGGTGAACCTCAGAATGAAGGTTTCCAAGCATTGCCCCAAGAAGTACAAGCTAAAATCATGGCTAACATGATGTATGGTGGTGATATGTATGCTATGGGTGGTATGCCTTGCTATGAGTGCGGAGGTCAGATGAAATATAAGAAAGGGGGCACACCTTTTATTGCAATGGCATACTTTGAAGATGGTGGTATTAAGATTGATCCTGCTAAGAAAGGTACATTTAAAGCACAAGCTACCCGTATGGGTATGGGTGTACAAGAAGCTGCTGAAGCAATTCTTAATGCACCTGAAGGCAAGTACTCTCCAGAGATGAGACGTAAAGCAAACTTTGCTAGAAACTTTGCCAAAGAATATGGTGGTATGATGGAATACCAAATGGGTGGTTCTGGCATGGGTAATATGTATATGAATGATATGGAGTTTGATATGCTACAAGCAGGATTACCTGAAAGTAGAATTTCTCCAGATCTTGCTACTATGAGAGAATATCAGTTGAATGAGCAAGAAGCTCCTGCTGGATTTGTTTCAGATATTCCTGCACCAGCTAGAAGAGGTGCCGGATCGGGTATGGGTCAAATGGCTCTAGATAATTTTGCTTTTAATCAAGCAATGGTAGAACCCCAAGCTCCTGAAGCTACTGAACCTGAATTGGATTTTTCTGCATTTGAAGATATGGGTCCTCAAATGGAAGTTTCTGATAATGAAAAGGTTGAGTTTATTCCTGGTAGAAGTAAAAACATGTATGCAACTAAAGACTTTGTTGCAGGATTAAGAGGACCCAAGGGTGGATTTAATCCGTTTATTGCTGGTAATATTGGTGATCAGTCTTTTAGAGTACAAGCAAGTGATTTTATGACTCCCGCTAAAATTGCAGCTGGTGTTGCAGATGTAGCATCATGGTTTGGTAGAGGTTCAAAAGATGCTCAAGCTAGAAGAGATATTCAGCGCAGAACATTCACTGATAATCTATACAGCACTATGCCTGCTGGTGTAACTGGTCAGCGTGGTGATTATGATATTATGGGTAACTTTAGACCCGATGAAACTCTTGCATCAAGAACCTATATGGGTGAAGCTTACATGCAAATGGGTGGTGAAATTGAAATGACTGAAGATCAGATCAGACAACTTGTAGCTCTTGGAGCTGAAATTGAAATCCTTGACTAATGAAAAAGAAAGTAAGAATCAAGAGTTTGCCGCAAGGGTATCATATGATGCCCGATGGTACTGTTATGAAAGACAGTGCACATATGGCTGAAGGAGGAATGGTTAATAAAAACCTGTCTCCTATTCCTAGAGGTATGGCAAATCTTGAAGCAGAAAAGGGTGAAGTTGCTATGACTGATCTTGGTAATACCGGAATGATGGGTCTTTACAACATTGGTGGTGAAAGACATTCTAATGGTGGTACACCTCTTAATCTTGATCCGGGATCTTTTATCTATTCTGATACTAAGAAGATGAAGATTAAGGATCCAGAGTTTCTTGCTAAGTACGGTAAGACAAAGCCTGTTACTCCTGCTAAACTTGTTAAACCTTTCTTAGGGGTTAATGATTTTACTAATACTCTTTATGATCAGAATGCAGATCCTATTCAAAAGAGAACTGCACAATCAATGATTGACAAGTACAAGGGTAAAGCTGGTGAGATTGCATTCTACCAAGAAGCAATGAAAGGTTTTCCACAAGGTATTCCAGCTGTAGCTCAGGAATATGCTGAGGGTATTATGGGTTCTTCTATGATGGCTTATGGTGGATATGTTCCAAAAGCACAAGATGGTATTACTTTGTATCCTGGTGGTAAAACAAAAGCGGGTACTGTAACTCCTACAGGAAAGCAGAATGTCTTTAATAGAGATATTAATTATTTGTCACAGTGGGAATCTGCAATTCCGGGTGTTACAAAGCTTTCTAATAAAGCTGCACAAGAAAAGATTTATGATTACATGCTGGAGAATGAGCCGGATGTAATTAGAAATATGTGGGGTGAATATGGCCTTACAGAAGAGGGTAAAAAATATAAAAATCTTCGTTCTAAATATGAAGACGGAATAATTGATCCTAAGACTCTTACTGATGAAGATCTTAAATCTCTTCGTCCAGCTTATGCTGATAGTTATTTTGGTGCAAGACAACTTGATCCTTTATATCAAGCACCCGCAGCACCTGAACCTGTAGAAGAAACAGAGAAGCCTGCAGAAACAGAGAAGCCTGCTGCACCTACTTTAAACAGAGCTAAACCTACACAAGCCTATCCTTTCCAGCAAGATGTAAATAATATGTATACTAATCTTGCTAACAGAATGAGTGAAAGAAGGGAGCTTCCATATGCAGGTAGATTGAGTCAAACTCCTTTTGATCCTACTTATTTGGATGATACACGTCAACAGCAGCAGATTCAAGGAAGTTTTAAAGGTGCTTTAGATGCTCTTGGTGCATTTGCTGGACCTTCAAGACAACTAGGTTCCGCTGCTCTTCTTTCAGGGCAATCTGCTGAGCAGGCTGCTAATGTTGCTGCTACTATGGGTAATCAGAATGTTGGTATTGGTAACTGGGCTAATCAGTTTAATGCTCAAAATAAAGGACAGACTGACGCAAAGAATCTTGTTCTTGCTATGAATCTTTACGATGACACCGTAAAAGCTAACGAGGTATATGCTGAAAAGATGAGAGCATATCGTACTAAAGGTACTCAGCTTCGTAATACTCTTGAGACTAATAGAGCTAAAGCACAACTTTTTAATCAGCTTTATCCTGACTTTCAGATTAATACTATGCCTGGAATGTACGGTGAGATTACAGCTAATCCAGAAGTTCTTAGAGCAATGCAGGATCCTGAGAAATATAAAAACTTACAAAATAAAAAAGATCAGGAGCTTAATAGATTTACAGATTTAGTGTTTAGTAAATTCCCTGTAAACATTGACAAAGACGGTAAAGATCTTAACGCCTCATATAGATCAGAGCTTCTTGCACCTGCTTTTAAAGCTTATATGGGTTCGGTTGAAGCTAATCCGATGTCTGATCCTTTAAAAGCGTTAAGTGCTTTCTTTTCACAACAGTACGGAGGGTAGTTGAATAAACCTCTCAGGTTTAAAAACTTACAAGATTTTTCCGTATCTTTTAATGTAGATCTGCAACAATATGGCATCATACATTGATAACATTTTTCAAAACGCTCGTATACAAGATGTACAAGCTTTTACCCCTGATTGGAACTTTTTAAGTCAAGGGCAGGCACAACTGTCTGCTACTCAGAAGAAAAACTTTGCAGATTTTGCTCAGCGTTACAACTCTATTATTGATGGAGAACTAAGCCGTCAAGATAATGTGGCACTTAGAGATGCTTATAAGAAACAAGCTGATGAGTTTGTAAAGCAAGTATCAGGTCTAGATCTTACAGATCCTAGAAATGTTAAAGCAGCAGACGCTGTATTTAATCCATTAGTGGATAATAAGATGTACATCCGTGATATTTTAAATACACGGGCTGTAAAAGATACATATGCAAAAGCGCAGCAGTATGCTACATCTCTTAATCCTGCAGAAAGAGATCTATACAATGAGGATTCTTTAAAGCAGCTTAACTACTTTCTACAAGATTTTAAAACTGCTAGCCCTGAAGAGGCACTAACTATGCAGGCACCTGGATATACTCCGGGTATTAATCTTGAGAAGATGGCTCTTAACTTCTTTAATCGTCAGCAGTACGATGTAGAGGTTGAGCAGAATACTGGACAATGGATTGTTAAAACAAAAGGTGGTCAACTTGTGGAGGGTAGCCTAAAAGCAGGATTGATGGCAGAGTTTTATGGTGATCCATTAGTTAGACAAAATATTCAGCTAAAGAATAGCATGCAAAAAAGAGACTTTGTAGAGTCTAATCTTATTAATTATAATGGTGATAAGAATGCTGCAGAGGTAGCTTACTATCAGCAGAGATATTCCGGTATCATTAATCAACTTGAGCGTCAAGGCAAAAGAGTTACCGAAGAAATTGATGAAGAAATTGAAGTTGCTAATACTGTAGTTAAACAACTTGCTAAAGGTGAAAATACCGATAATGTTCCTATTTCAGATGAGCCTCTAACTGTTCGAGAACGTCTTACACAAACAGCTGAACAGCTTAAAAGACTTCAGCAAGGTATGAAGCAAGAGACTTCAGATATTGTTGCTGCTGGTACTACTAAGTCTAAGGCAACATCTAAGTATCTTGTTAATATTGATGGTAAGTCTTTTACTCCTGAGCAACTAGATTCTATTATTTTTCAGGGTGAGATTGGTGGTATAGCTAATAGATTGGCTATGTCTAGATTCTCTCAGACTACAGAAGCTAATCCGTTTGCTATGGAACAGTTTAAGTCTGATCTTAATTGGAGAAATAAAGAACGTGAACTTAAATTAAAGGCTGAGCTTGATGCACAAGCTGTTGCGGCTATGACAATGCCTGCTATTGGAGAGATGACAGATCTTGCCGTAGCCTCTAAAGAACTGTTTGAAAATACAGTTGATAATCCTTCTGAACTTGTAGCTTTTGATCAAAAAAGACTTGATGCAGCAGCAGCAAATACTAAAGCTGCAGAAAATCAAGCAATCAAAACTTATTTACAGTTAAATCCTTCTGAGTCAAACAAGGCAATTGCAAATCTGAACGCTAAAGAAAGAGGTATAATCCTTAAGAAAGCAGAAGCACTTGTTACAAGTGGATCATTATCAAAAGAGAATCATGCTCTTTTATCTTCTGCTGTAAAAAATTATACTACAAACTTTGAAGTAGCTAGTTCTCTTAATGATATTGTTAGAAATAATTTTAGAGTTGCTATTAATGCTGCTGCTCAGAGAGGTGATATTTTCCCCGAAAATAAAAGAACTCTTCTTGAGCTTATTGATACTACAACAAGTATTGAGAATCTAAAACAAAAGTTTGTTCAGTTTAGAGCTGGTCAAATTGCTGCAGAAAGAACTGTAGATATGGCTGATATTAATCCTCTTACTAAACTTTGGACCGCGGCAAAAAGTCTTGTTTCTGATCCTAAAACGGAAGCTACTAAAGAGTTTGATATTTTGTTTGGTGATGGTAAGAATTATATTTCAGCAGCTTATTATACACACGCTAAAAGTCTAGATGCACGTGCGGCTGGTTATAATGCTGGAGTTGGAGGGGTAACTACTTTTGGAAAAGATATTGGTCAAGCAACTAATACTAAAGATGGTGCTGCTGATCTTGTTCTTAATTATTTGCAAAGAGCTGTAACTGCTAATGGTATCAATAATTATTATGATGGTAACATTAAGACTGCTCAAGGAACTAAACCTTTAGTGGATAGTTCTATTCCTGCAGTTATTCAAACCTTAACTGATCAGATTAATCAGAAGCAAAAAGAAACTGCTGGTACTCTTAGAACTGTAAATGTTCAAGTAAGTATTGATCCTGCTACAGATGAGCAGTATGTTCATATTAGACCTAATGAAGCTCTAACTGAAACTCTTTATTCTGGTGGTGATAAAAAGGTTGGACTTGTTACTCAGCAAAAAGCTGAGAGCATCCTTACTAAGGGTATTACTATAAAACTACCCGCAGGTTCTATTCCTTCTAACGTTATTGGTGTGCAGAAACTTACACCCACTCAGCAATTATTTGCTCTTAAGGGTGAAGTAACTATTGGTGGAAATATGTCTGCAGATAAAGGTCTTATTAAAATATCTAAAAATTCTTCAGGAAGTTTTGATGTTATTGGTTCTAGATACGAAAATGGTAAAATTATTCCTTTGGGTAAAGAACTAGAAGATGTAGTAAATAGATCATATTATAATGCTGTAGCCCAAAGACAAGCTGGTGCAGGAGTAGATCCTGAAATGCTTGTTGTTCAACAATTGGAGCAATATCTGAATTCGTTATAAGCGATAATTTTTAGTCAATGACTTTTAACGTTGATACAGATCCGGTAAATCCTACTATTAAGGATCCCACTCTACAAAGAGCGGCTAATACTATATTTAGTGTTAGTGCAAAAGATGCTGCAGCTTTGGCTCCAGGTACAGCAGCACCGTTAGTAGAAATTAAAGCACCACAACCTTTTGGTCTTAATGAAACAAACTACTACAGATATGCTCGTAGATCTAACTTTGACGAGTTAGGTTTTACACCATATGCTGACAATGAAGCTTTATATAATGCTGAATCAAGTGCTTGGAGTGAAGTAGGTAGAGGTCTTCAGGGTATGCTTTTAAATACAGCTACTACTGCTGCTGATATGGCAGAGGGTAGTTATGATCTTATTACTGGTAACTGGGATAATATGTTTAATTCAGATCCTGCAGCTGCTGCAAGATTTGAAGATATCAATAGAATTTACGGTTCAAGTGAAGGAGGAGTACAAGGTTTCTTGGCAAATAATGCTATTAATCTTGGCTTTATGGCTGGCATGGTCATAGAGGGTATTGGTGAAGGTATTGTAGCATCTGCTATTCTTGGACCTGAAGCCGGTGTTGGTGTATTTGGTGCAAGAGCTGCAACAGGTATTAGATCTCTTGCTGGCATTGATGATGCGGTAAAAGCTACACGTGTTGCAAGTTCTCTTGATAATATTAATACGCCATCACAGGCATCTGCTGCTTTAAATTCTATTAGTTCAAGTACTCCTAACTGGATTAAAAGTGGTTTAGGTGGTGCGGGTAAAGTTGTAATGCCTAATGCTACTGAGTTTATTGGTGATGCTTTTAAAGCTGCATCTTTAAATGAAACTCTTCCTTCTGCTGCACGGGGTGCTGGAGCATTGTTTAAAGAAGTACAGATGGTAAAAGCTGCTGCTACAGAAGCACAGCTTGAAGGTGGCTTTGTACAGAATGAATTATACAAAGAGGCAATTGATAAGTACTACGAGCAATATGGTACTATGCCTGGTCAGGTTGAATTAGAAAATATTTCTAAAGCTGCAAAGCAGGCAGGAGATAGAGCTGTAATGGCAAATCTTCCTGTCATTTATCTTACAGATGCTATTGTAATGAAACCCATTCTTGCAATGGGTAAAACTACATCTAGAGTACTTGGTACTGCTGGAGATATGACTAGTGATCTTTCTAAATATGGTATTCGTCAAACTGCAGAAGGTCTTTATGAAACTGCACAGAAAGGTTTTAAAAACGGTTTAAGAAATACATTCACTCCTTCGGGAATATCTAGACTTGGTAGAAATGTTTTCTTACCCGCTTTGTCTGAAGGTCTTCAAGAAAACTTCCAAGAGATTGTATCACAGTCTTACAAGGACTACTACTCAAGTGTGTTATCTGATCCTTTGAATATTCCTTTTCAGGATATGAAAGGAACGTTTAGTGGTGTTGGAGAGATTTTAAATCTTGCTACAGATCCTGCTTTGAGAAGATATAGTTCACAAGCTTTATCTGATCAGTTCTCAGCACAGGGTCTTGAAACCTTTATGTCTGGTGCATTTATCGGTGGACTTACCGGTGTAGGTGGTAACAAACTTTCAGAGTGGTCTAAGCTTGTTACAGCAAAAGGTAGAGAAGAAGCAAAACTTCTTAAAAGTCAACAAGAAGCAAGAGCTCAAGAGTTGGTTGATGTTCTTAATAATGGATCTAAGGATGTATATTCTTTATTCAATCCTAGAATTAAAAACTACATTGATCAGAGCCGGGCACTTGCTGAATGGCAGAAAGCCAAACTTCAGGGTGATGAAAAGAAACAAAAAGACATTGTAGAAGAACTAAGGTTTAGTCATTTGATGACAGTATTACAGACTGGTCAAATGGGTAACTTTAAGCAGAAGCTTGGAGCTTTACAACAGCTTGATGATCAAGGTGTAATTGAAGCTACTGGTTTAGATAATGCACCCGAAGCTAGAGAAAGAATTAATCAGACAATTGCTTACGCTGATAATCTTGAAAAGAAATTTAAAGATGTAGAAAAGCAATATGGTAATCCGTTTGAGGCTTCTCAGTATGCACCGGGTAGTGATGCTTACAACAGAGTAAGAACAAATCACTTTGCGTATGATCAAGCTAAGAGAGATCTAATTTTCTTAGCAGAGACTCAAGAGAAAACTAAGGAGCGTCTAGAAGCATTAAAATCTGATATCTCTAGACGTAATACTTCTGGTAATACTACTTCTTCTGACATTGACAACTTTACAACTCTTGCGTCTTTAACCCAGGAGCTTGATCTTCTTGGTAAAGAGGTTCTTGCAGAAGCAACAACTCCAGAACAAAAGCAGATTCTTGCAGAAAAGAAAAAGAAAAGAAGAGCTCTTGACAAGTATAGGATTGCACGTGAGCGTTATGAGAAACTTATTAGTGGTAAGAATGCTAGCGATGTATCAGAGTCTGCTCAAGAGAAAAGAGATAACGCTGTAGAGAAGATTAAACAGGCTTACAAAGAATATGTAGGTCTTACAGCAAAAGGTAACAGAGTAAGTGATGAAAGCATTGACAACGATGTTACATCTATTATTGACTCAATTGCTTTGGGTAGAGACCAGGGTGGTTTGCTTGATGCTATCAACGCTTTGAATAGTCCTGAGAAGCTTACTCAGTATGCTCTTAGAAATGCTGCAATTCTTAATGATGTAATCATTCAGAAAAGAGATTACTTAGCTAAGTCACTTGACTTGTTCAAGAAAAATCTACAGAAGAATGAAATCATTAATCAGATCTATAAGTCTGGTTATTTTATTGGTTATACCGAACTAAAAGAATACTTTGATTCAGGAAAACTTCCTAGCAAGCTCTATACTGTTAAAGGTAGAAAAGAGGTAGATATTGACTCTGAAGAAGCTACGGATGTAAAAGATCTTCTTAATCTTTTTGCTCCTCAGTTTGGTGCAAAACCAGAAGAGACTGTTGAAGCTACTACTGAAACAACTACTGAAGGAGCACCGGTAACACCTCAAGCTCAACCAGAACCTACAACTACTGTTGAAGGTGAGTTTGCTGAAGATCTTACGCCAACGGTTGAAGAGACTACACCTACAGAAAAGTATCAGTACAATGATCTTCCTCAAGAACTTAAGGATATCATTAATGATATGTTTGAGCGTGAGAATGATAAGCGGCAAAGAAATGATGAAAATCTTATCCGCAGCATAGCTCAGTATACAACATTCCCTACGCCGCAGAGAAGAATTAAAGAATACTTTGATGCCAATCCTCCGGTAGATAAAACAGCTATTGTTCCTGCAACAGCTGAAGAAGCATTTGAAACAGGTAGAGATGTTCAAGCGACTATATCAGAATTAGAGTCTAAGAAAGCTGAAATAGAAAGAAGAAGACAAGAAGAATTAAAAGAATTTGAGGGAGGTATAGTAGATAGTGTTACTATTAATGGCTTTACAACTAATTATTATAATTCACCAGAAGGTAAAGTTCAATTAGCTAGGCATGATGAATTAATTCAAGAAGTTAATGATAGGTATGATTTAGAACTTGGAAAAATTGATCCTGTATTTGATATAGAGCGTAGAAGAAATATTGAATTAAGGTCAACAAGAGTTTTAGATGTACCTTCTAAAAATATAAAATTTGGTAGTACAGAATTTGCAATTAAAGCTCCAAATGCTTGGAAAACTAAGGAGATTAATGCTAAATACGATGCAGAACTAGCTGCTTTAAGTGTAGATTCTAAAAATAATAGAATTTATTTAAACTTATATGCTGAACAAATAGAAAAAGCTACATCTTTAAAAGCTTTGAACAAACTAGAAGTAGATATTTCAACAGATTCAAAAATGCCGGAGTCTCAAGCTAATAAGAACCTTGCAAGAATTGCTGAAAGAAAAGCAGAGCTTGGTGCTGAAGTTGGTGAAGTAGTACCACCTGTAGCTGAAGAAGAAAAGAAGCTAGCAGAGCAATCTATTCCGACTAGTGAAGATCTAATTGCTAAGACAAACCTTACAATTGAGGACGCAGCAAATAAATCTAAGGATGACCTTGATGATGATTTCTTTAGTAATATAAACGAGTGTTAAGATGATTTGTGTTATTTCAGATACTCTCAAGGAAAAGTTCCTATCTAAGATGGTTGGGGACGTACTGGCAGCAGCACGTTCTGGACAGCCGTTTTCTACTGAAGGATACATTAAAGACACCTATAAGCAAATTCTTGATAGAACTGCTGATAGAGCAAAGGCACAAACATTTGCTAGCTTTATTCCAAATAATCTTGTATCAATCTATGCTGTAAACAAAGAAGCGGCTAAATATCTTAGACCGTCATTTCTAGAGTTTGATGCTCTGAGAGACACATTTGAAGACTTTGATTCGGTAGGTACATACCTTGGTATTGGACAGGAAGCCGCACAAGCTAAGAAACAAGAGATTGTAGAAGCTAATGAATCTAGTCTTAGAGTAGAAGAAGATCCTACTGCTGGAGCTAGCCCTGCTGTTGTAGCAGGTACTGCTCAACCAACTAACAAGTCTTCTATTTCAACAAACTTTAAAGCTGCCGGTAAGAGTGCATTAACTGCATTTAATGTGGTTAGTTCAGATCCAATTGTTGTTGCTTCTGAAAGTTTCATTGGAAAGTATCACCAAGCACAAAAGAATGAGAGTGCTGAGTACCAGGGGTTAAAACTTAAGGTTGTTCCTGCAAGATCTATTATTACTGATCTTCCACAACGTGAGCGTGAGTTTTTAGAGAATACACCATCTTATGAAGGTGTAAAAGCAATTATCGTAAATGCTGATAATAGTCCTGTAAGAATTGATTCTCAGGGTAATATTGCAGAAGAAGGAGTACTTGCACAATATATGCTTAATAGACCTGAGTTAGTTGACGGTGTATTTGTTAAAAAAACTGAAACGCCAATCTCTGAAGTTGCAAGTGCTTTAGGTGTAGATGAATCTGTTGCACAAGAAGCAAGACAAAAAGAATATCGTATTCTATACAATATTAGAAAAGCTTTAGAACAAGATCCTAATAGAGAGATTTATGTAGGTATAAGTGCATCTGCCGGATTCTCTGTAGATATGCGGTACGATAATCCAGTTAGTCTTGGTGATATTAACTTCAAAGCATTAGGTGAAGAGTTTATACCTTATGTGGGTGATGGGGAACGTGGTACTGAATCAGGACATGCTTACTTTAATCTTTCATTTTCAAGTAAGCCGTTACCTATAGATCGTCCTGGAATTACCAGTGTAATACCTGCCGAAACTCTTGCAAAATATATTTTTGATCAGTCAATTCCTCTTGCTACAAGAACAGAAGTATTTGAACGTCTTCTTTATATTGGAAAGAATATACCTAAGATTAGACTTAGAGAAGGTAAAATTCTTTATAACGGTGAATCGGTAACTGAAGATGTTATTGCTTCTGTACTTAAGTCTGTAACTGAAAGCGCTAGAGGTAGTGTTAACTCTACATATAGAGCTAGCGTTCCTTTAAACATG
>Ga0315909_10006950_pt1 | contig 12691 bp, 12 predicted proteins | sample LakEriMetagenome_11_FD_203527 | JGI IMG/M metagenome (GOLD analysis project Ga0315909, IMG submission 203527) | Freshwater fungal communities from buoy surface, Lake Erie, Ohio, United States - Buoy 2 MA125 | ecosystem: Environmental > Aquatic > Freshwater > Lake | place: USA: Lake Erie, Ohio...
CCAAAAGTCGGTATTCTTCTTTTTATAAAAGGCCCAGGTGTAGAACTAGATGGGAGACCAAATTCATCCTCTGATTCTGGCTCTGCGTGAATAATAATCGGATTGCTGCCGAACTTCCAAGTTGAGCAGCTTAGAAAGAAAGCCTCTCTTATACTAAGACCTCCGTCATTAAAGATGTGATTTAGAAATCTAAAGCAGACAGGAACACCAGATGCATAGTAGCATCCACTTATTAGATCAGTAACCGAGAAAAGGCTAGGCTTCTCATCATTCATCACACATATCTTTTTCTGGCAAGATGGAGAGAGATCTAGCAATCTGCTATTAAAGGATTCCATAGTGGCTTTCCTGTTCCCGTATGCACTACCTATTCTAACTATAACAGATCTTCCCTTTTGTCCGAAAAGATCTAATAGGCTAGATATCTTTTCTAGCAAATTAGAGGTTTCCTCTGGGACCTCATCAAGCTGACTTCCTAGAAATTTCTCTTTTGGTACAATAAAACAAATTCTGAAGTTACCTCCAAAAAGGTGCCCGTTGATCTGATCTAAAATTTTAGAAACTTTGGGGCTTTCCTCATCGAACTCAAAATTATAGATAAAATCAAGATCCTTAAATTCATTTGTGTCAATACATAGAATCTTTATCCCCATTTTAAGATTTAACTCAATGGAGCTTTTAATCAGCTCTAGAAAATCGAGAGATGTTTTTACAGACATCTGGGCTCCGCCTGAGATCCTTTTCGGTATGCCTATGAATCCTATTTTCTGTGAATACAAATTACTCATTTCTTATTATACGATAAAGAAATGAACTGGTTCCGACAGATTAAGGTAATTCTCCCAATCTTGGGTTGCTGTAAACACTAGTGGAGTTAAACGAATCTGGCTTCACATTTGCTAGCTTGTACTTGCTAAGAAGCTCTATGTGGCCCTTATCTCCATTATTTATAAACTCTATAGCATCTGGCTTTACCTCTATAACTTTTTCAGTTAGCTTACCTATATTGAAAACCTGGATAAAATACCTAAAAGACTTGTTATTTTCAGATCTTTCAGCTCTAACTATTATACCTATCTTTCTATTCTTTTTATTCTTAGAATTTATAGGCTGAGCTATAACCATATCGCCTATCTGGAACTGAGCTCCCTTTATGTTTCTAGGGACGTTGCTATCTGGACCAACCTCTATAGATAGATCTGAAAAAGGCTTGTAGTTTATCTTAAGTACGCCATTAGCTCCGCCGTATCCATAGGTATCACCAAATACGCCGGTGTCAAAGTACTCATTTATGTTTTTAATGTGCTTCACGCTCTATTTATCCGAATCCAATTCTTTATTTTGGTACTTCAGGATATCTCTGAATTTAGAAGCAAGCTCATAGTCTTCCGCTTGCAACGCCTTTTGCATCATCAGCTCGATCTTCATTATATCGCTTTCTTCCTCGTTTGAGTATTCGCCCGCTATAGAATCAATCATCATGGAGATTCTCTGTGGAGCAAATATAACCTCGAGTTTAGAATTTACTATAAGCATTTCATCTTCTGAGAGCTCTATCTTTTCACCATCCTCGTCCTCATCGAGTATTGCCCAATCACCATTTATCCAATTTATTATCCATGGACCATATACAAGATCACTAATATCAGAAGAAACGATGTGCTTAATAATGACCTTAAGCTCGTTTCTTATATCCTCCTTAGTTAGTGAATCGCTGAAAGGCTTTCTTTTAATACCAGGGATAACGCTACTGCCTTCACCAACTCCCATCTTAAATGCTTTATACACGTCATAGATTGAATCCCAATCTAGACTTTTGACTACCTTGTCTATTAATTTAGAATGCTCCTTCCTCATACTGTATATATTATTTCGTTTTTTTAGGGATACTAACCCCAATCTGAAGTGAGATGTCTTTTACCCACTCGTTATATTTATGCGGATAGAAAGATTTTAATTGAAGGATATCTCTTTTAGAGATCTCGAATCTATCCCTTATGAACTTTTCAACTTCCTCTATCTCCACAACCTCCGGCTTTTCCTTCTGCTTCTTCTCCTGCTTTTTGGTCTTTGTGTATATCCAATTGGGTGTCTTGGTGTATCTGGTACACAAGTTATTTCTCCACCAATCCACTACATTAGGAGGAGTTATTTTGGTGTGATTAAATTGATTAGCCTGCAAGGGAAACTGGATAGCCATGATCCTATTGATCATGAAGTAGTTTCTAGACTTATCAATCTGAGAAACAGAATCCCAGGATGAGTCCTTTTTATCGAAGATTTTTTTTACAATATCAAAAAGGTCCATAGAAATCAATTAAAATGTGAAAAAGGATCAAAGTTGGAAGGTGAATACTCTGGAGTTATCCAGTTAGTGCCTTCCAGGATCTTTATCCTATCTAAAGTTATAGATTTCTTGGGCAAAGATAATCCACGCTCTATCTCTTCTTTAACGAGTGAAGAAACCTCCTGTGGCATGTATTTCTCATCTAAATACATCAAAACACAGTTTCTTCTTATATTGGATGCTAGTTTTTTTCTATTATCGGTTGAATCAACATCCTTCATCATTCTCAAAGCATACCCAGAAACCCAGCTCAGAACCTCCTCATTCTCTAGGATCTCATCTATAGTTTTGACACTAAAAGATTCTGATTTCTTGATTGCATCCATCAAAGAGTCACTCTTCTTCTGGGTAAAATTCATAGTTTTCCCGTTCTGGTGAATCTCCCATATAGAAGGAACGGCGTCACCCTTATCACCTATGAAGACCTTATTCATAATAAAGTCCCTACGGTCAATCTCGTTCAATTCGCACTTAGAAAGAAGATCCTTTATTTTGTCCTTATCTGGCGAGATTATAGAGGACATATTAAATATGCTGGCCTCTTCTTCCTTATCTAACCATCCACTCTTCCATCCGATAGGAGCAGTGACCATATTTTTCTTGTTGTTGCTACTCCATGTTATGGTCCAGTTCTGTCCATTAAAGCTAGCTAGCTGATGCAAATCACCATCCCCGCTTAGTACAATGCAATCCTCGTTAATCGAGTTAAAGTACTTGCTCCAGAAGTATAAAAGATCGTCACCCTCAGCTTTATTACTTTTAGAAAAAATAAATCCTTGCTTTTCCAGCTGACGTCCAAAGGATTCCATGAGCTCGAAAAACAAAGTCCAATCTACATTCTCATCTTTTGTCCTGTTTGACTTATATCCGCCATTTTCAATCTCTACTTCCTTTCTCCAGCTTCTACTGTCCATAGTAAAAACCATCCTTCCTCCAGCTGGTAGATTTTTTAAACCAGCGCAAAGATCTGTAGCAACCTTTCTTATGAACATTGCTTGATCTGCTTTTTTTGATAAAACCCGAGCTGGATCTACATTTCCATACCCGGCGAATATACCAAAAGTTTTATGGAAAATGTAGTTTCCATCTATGCATATGTTAATCATACCTCTTGATTTTTGTTTTTAAAGTCCATTAAAAAATTAGGAAGATCTGTGAAAAATGGTTCAGATATTAAATAGTCATAGTCTTTGAATTCACTGAAATCTAGCTCATCCGCTATGATTCTACGGTCAACATCATCAGCATCCCTTCTTTTGCTCATTCTTTCTCTACGGATCTCTTCAGATATCTCTAAAAGAACCACTAGTGACTCAGATCTATCCTTCTTGGAAATCTTGCTCAGACCCGATGGTGTCATTATGAAAAGATCAGAGGAGTTAAACTCGGGTAAGCTAGTTCCATATATCCATCCATTGAACTCGGTATACTCAACAAAAAGACCTCTATCTATCATAGATTTAGCCTCTTGCGTGTCTACGAAATAGTAGTCCTCGCCTTCTTTCTCTCCTGATCTAGGGGGTCTTGTCGTGTGAGACACACAGTATTTCAAGCCAGCATCAGTGAGCATCTTTCTTAAGTGATCCTTTCCTGAAGCTCCCTTACCTACTAGTATCACTCTCTTCTTCAAGCTGTCCATTTTCTATCAAATTAAATCTATCCACAGCTGTTTCATAATCCACAAAAGACCAAGCCCATTTACCAAAGTCTTCGTCACTCGGAAATTTTTCCTTCTCAGGTAACTCAACACCAAAAACAGTCTTTGCAGGTGAAATCTTTATTCTGAAAACCTCGAAATACTCGTGGCTTCCAATGATTTCAGGATCTGATGGCTTCTGTGAATAGATCACTGCCTTCTCTCCCCTCTCAATTTGGGTGTAAGTGTATCCATTTTTTAAAACAACATCCGATAATTTCTTCATTAATCTATCATTTTTTGTATCTGAAAAATCAGGGAAAGCAAAGAAACAGCAGGATCTATTACCTGTAATCTCTGTGCCTGGTGGTTAGCTACTAGAACTATAACACCAGGAATAATCTTAGCTTGATCTGGTTTATTCTTTATTATCCATTTTATAAATTCATCTCCCAAAGCTCCCATCACATCATCAGTTTTTGTTGCATACTCGCTGAGAATAAACTGATAGTTCTGGATAGGATCCTTTGTAGTAAAGATGTGGTTGTAAAGATGCTCGTAGCTCCAACCAGCTTCTCTGACCTTTGCAACGTCAATTTTACTCACTCCTTCTATCATCCAGGTCTGTATCTTGTTCAAGGATGATCTCATATCGGGGTAGAACTGCTTAGAGAATTCTTCAAGGGAAGCTTCATCAATCTCTATGTTAGCTTTAGAGAGTATGAGTTTAACCCTGTTTGCCCACTCATCCTTGATCTCGTGCTCTTCCTCAGAGGAAACAGGATCGAAGCTTATAACCTCAAATCTACTCTGAATAGCTTCAGGCACTTTATTGATCCAATTGCATGTTGCTACGAATCTTGTATTGGATGCAAACTTTTCTATAGTTCCTCTAAGGGCTTTATAGAACTGATCTGACGCACCATCAAACTCATCCAGTACCACAACCTTCGTTGAGGTCTTACCGTCCATTATGGAGATAGTGGAGCAGAAATCATTTATCTTGGTTCTAATGGTTTCAACAGAACTTTCATCCGAAACGTTTATAAACAAATGAGTGTATGGATTGGATAGAATTTTGGCCAAAGTCGTCTTTCCTGAGCCAGGACTTCCTGACAGGAGAACGTTGTGGTTTAAACCCTTCCCTTCAAAGATATTCCTTATTCTTTTAGGAAGTATCATGTGCCGTATTTCTTTAGGCCTTAACTTTTCAGTTAGTAATTCTTGTATCATTATCAATGACTTATAATTGTTTTAGAGTAAAAAGGGGATTCTGTTTCCTAGAATTTAGATGATAAGTCATCCGCTTCTACCTTGTCGTTTCTCACCTCTACGAATCTAGGTAAAAATAAGGATCGGTTACCGTGCTTATCCGTTATTGTTACATTATACTGGACTGCACATATTCTATCAACGAGGGCATCCGGGTTCTTGCTTAGCTCGAGTAGATCTGCATCAGTAAACCCTGATCCTATTCTAACGTGTAAATTACGGGAGGAATCAGTACAGATTAAACCGCCTATAAAGCCTTCTCTTTTACCCTCACCTGGATACCAGCCGGTAATTAGGAGATCGCACTCGTTTACCTCCTTAAACTTGACCCAGCTCTTAGATCTTTTACACTCGTACAGGTGGTCGTTTTTACAGATTACGCCCTCCCCTCCGGCATCTACTATCTTTTTGTAGATTGAAGCAATCTGGGATGGATCGTCTAGCTCCCACATTGTGGCAAGCTGAACCGGATTGTCACTGGTTATATCTGTCATTAGACCCGATAACGTATCCCTTCTTATCGTATAAGGAATAACTCCAATGCCATTCTCAAGAGTAGAATACTCATCAAAATCAAAAACGTTGAATATGATGTTGTCACCTATGTTATCGGGAGCTGTTCCCTTTAGGATCTGTGTTACCTTTCCGCTAACCGATTTTCTGTTAATGTCAGTTAATTCTCCATCGAAAAACCAAGATCCCTTTAATCCTGATGCTTTCATTATCTTCTTGAGTGAGAAAGATATACGGTGAAGCTTTTCAGAATCTAGTTCATTGAATGCTCTAGTGAAATAGGAGATAGTATCATCCTTGTAAACCGCTATAACTCTTACACCATCATACTTTTCCTCACAGTATATTTTGTCCCAAGATGTAAGACTTTCCTGGTCATCAGTAGCTAACATTAACGAAGGATCAGGAATAACTTCTTTACCGACTGCTTTATTAATCAGTTTAGCACCTATGCCAACATTCATTCTTTTGGTCAAGACCTTCATAAGAACTTTACGTAGATCAGAGTCATCAGCATCATCGGTTATTCTGGTGTTTACCATACTATTGGCATCCAATCTCAGAGAGTTGTTAGCTGCTGGTGCAACCTTTAGTTTTTCTACGAGAGCTTTGAAATTTTCAGTCCCGAAAGATTCATCTGGACTATCTGAGAAATAGAGCTTGTGAAGCTTAGTTGTAACGAAAGGATTAAAGCAGACGTCAAAGACGTAAGCTAAATCATCATTCCAATTTTGCTTGATTAGTTCCTGTTTTGCTTTTTGAGATCCCTCACCGGTTAATTCCTCTAATTTTTTAAGTATTCTTAGCTCTTTGATCATATGTTTTTGTTTAATGCAAATATAACAAAAAAGCCCGAGGATTCCTCGAGCTTTCTTAAAAGTTTTTTATTGTTATCGACCCTTGCCGTAACGATCTATTTTTTGGTCCTTAAATGGTGCCTCTTTATCCACGTCTATGGGCGGTGTGAAAAATATCTTGCCAAAAGGAGGTCTATAGTGAATTCTAGTGCTACAAACAAACCATATTACCTTATCTGCATACTTACTTATGCCATATTTTCTAGGATCTGGCATTTCCCCTCCTGTATCAGTCAAATAAACAAAAACAGAGGGCTTTATACCCATTTTTTCAATCTCTTCGAAAGGAGGTACGAATCCTCTATTATTACCACCAGTTGACTTAAGTTTACTTAAGTCCGGAGTTCCGTTTTTCTTAATTATGTCCACTCCGTCTACGTTATCACTGCAGTATATTATAATCGTTTGATCTGCGCTAAACGTTTTGCACAGGTACATTATTTCACCTAGAAAAATTCTTATCTGATCATCAGATATAGATCCCGATGTGTCAACAGCACAAACTATTGTTCTTAATGTGTCCTTCCCTTTCATCTTTCTGCCATAAAGGACATCACCAGATGAGATGAATCTTTTACTAGGCTGAACCATTTTGAAGCCTTTGAAAGTGTAATCGAAGAATTTTCTAAGCTCTTTTTTCCAATCAACCTTGGGTGATACAGTAGCCACTTTACCAAGTAGATTCTTTGCTCTAGAAGAAAGACCTTGGGTATTAGAAAAAGCACGTGTTGCTATTTCGCTCCAATTGTTCTTCTTTGCTTTGCTAGAATCAGCTATTTTTGTTTTAGCATCCCCTGTATATTCTCTAGCTTTTCCGTATTTTTTAGAAACGTCATCGTCTCCCTGTATGTCTCTGAAAGTAGATAGTCCAGATTCACCAAAGTCAGCTTCGGGTGGTTTAACATCCTTAGGCGCAGTTCTTCTAAAATTTGGCTTACTTATATCCTCTTTTTTTGAAGATTCGCCACCACCTACCACATCAACATCCTTTGAAGGGTCACTTATTAACGTATAATTTCCTTTTTTTACTAGCATTTTCTAAAATTTATACCTCTATATCTCCGTTAGGGTAAACCTTTTTAATTGTGGTCTCCCTACCGTCGTCAAGAATTACCTTATCACCAACAGAGGGGAGTTTTTTACCTGATTCACTACTCTCTTTATCACCAGTTTTTCCTGGTTCTTGTCCAGGTTTTCCGGGTCCTGTGCCTTCTTTTTCACCGCTTTCGCCTTCTCCTTCCTTTCCACCCTCTCCTTGAGATTCTTTTTTATCCCCGCTCTCTGGATCTTCGCCTTCTTTCACTCTCACTACATATTTACCATTCTTATCAGGTGCAGGTAATCCTTCTTTTACAATTTCTCCAGTTTTAGCCTTTTCTATCTCAACAGAATAAACATCTTTAGGATCACCGCCTTGTTTTTGTGCATTTTTTATAAGATCGTCGTAGATATCCTCCGCATTCATACCCTCGTATTTACTTTCAAATAATCCGGCTTTTTTCCCTTTTTCATCCTTAGGGAAATCTAATCCCTCTAGCGGTTGATCATTCTCGTTCAATAGGAGAGGATTTATTGCATAGTCACAGGCAACGTTCCAAAGATCAGGGTCTCTATTTCCCATTCTCTCGTGGTGATTATTTAAACAGTGCAATATCTCGTGCATTATTACAAATCTTATCGACTCGTTTGATTGTCCCTTGACAAAATCCGGATGGAATACTATAGATTCACCGTCTGTACACATCGTTGGTGGATCCAATTCAGAAGATCCATACACATTAAGATGCGATAGGAGTCTACCAAAAAATCCTTGTCTGATTTGAACCCAGACACTGTTTTTCTTGATCTTTTCTGTTATCTCTTTGGCAATCCGGTCAACCTCTGGACTAGATAGATCACCAGAAATCCTCTCCTGGTCATTTTCATAGATCTTATAGACGAATGAAGTGAAATCTAAAAATCTACCCTTGTAATTAAAGCTGCTCATAGTTATCGGGAAATATTTTATGCTATACCTTCTTCTCTACTCTTATTAGCTACTATAGCTGCAGCTTTTTGCTTTAGGATTTCTTCTGGATCCTCGCTCTTTTTATTTGATGCTCTAAAGGAAGGAACTCTATCCAAAACGTACTTATAGAACCAAGCCAAAAACTCTAGATTGTTATATCTACTAAAGTACTCTATCAAATTATAAAGCTCCTGATTTGTTAGGTTTGGTTTAATTTTGAATGCACTTTCTCCTAGAGAATATAGGAAAGGAATCTCTTTTCTAGCCATCATCTTAGCTTTGGCTGGATTCTTTATCATATCCTCCATATCCTCTCTGGTAAACTCCTTCAATACTTTCAAGAAATCAACAAAAGCCTGAGAAGATACTGGACCAACAGAATCATGGAATATTTTTTTAATCTTATTCAGATCCATTTCTCTCCAATCTTTCAAACCCTTTATTTTTACCAAGCTGTTAAGCTTTCTAGCTGCTTCAGACCAGCCTCTAGGAGACGGGAAGTTTAGTGATTGAACGTCTGTTGTTAGGTAATGGAAGTGATCCTCTTGGTTTTCCTCATTAGAGAAGAAATAAGCAAGCTCAGGTAAGATGTATCCCGTTTGCTTAGCCCATTCGGTCCAATCTTCAACCTGTGGAACTAGGTTCTTTATTTCAAATCTGTCAGCGAAGCTTGTATCTGGTTCAGTAACTCTACCTGGAACGTCCTCTGGTCTATTACCTGCTGCAACGATTATCCACTTATCTGGAAGCTTGTATGTTCCTTCACTTCCAATCTCACCACTTTGAACGAATTTAAGGAGAGCATTCTGAACTGCCTCATTAGCTCTATTAAGCTCGTCCATGAATATTATACCACCTCTATCATCTTCTCCATTATCTTGAGGAAGCCAAGCTGGTGGATTTTGTCTGGTTACACCTTTACCGATGCTAACCAACTTACCGACCTTTATAATAGGCTCTTGTACATCAACCTTACTGGGTATACCAAGAAAATCTTCTGGCATAAAGAACTGAACATCCCAAACCAAAAGAGGCACATTTAATTTGGTAGCTGCTTGACCAACTGTCTGCGTTTTACCTATACCTGGTGCTCCAAATATAAATATAGCTTTACTCCATCCCTCTTCTTTCTTAATAAGATAGGAATCCATAATATCTTCAGTAATCTCGCCAACTCTAACGTCTCTAACGTCACCACCTGCTCCTGTCCAAGTAAGAGGGACTCTAGTACCAGCTCTTCTGGTCTTATCAGAAGACTCATTCACATCCTCCTGTGATCTCATTTTATGGCTGGCCATCTGTTTATCGATGGGTCCATCCTCCGGTAAATATAATCTAACAGCAGGCTTTCCTGTCTTCCTATTAAAAGGAACGTTTTTACCGCTCTTTATATCTTTTTTCAACTGATCAATCCATCCTGAAACAACTGATTTTATTTTTTGTCCAGCAGATTTTACCCCTGATTTAACCTTCTTGGAGAAATCACCTATCCATCCTTCATTAATTAAATCTGGATCCTCTTTGAATTGATTAAAATTAGCTACTTTTCTCATTTTTTATCTTATTTTTTTATATATCGAACTCTCGATCTATAAACTAGAGCTCGACCTTTGGTACTTCCTCACCTCCAGCTGCTTCTCCCTCCGCAGGTGCTGCTTCACCCTCTGCTGGTGCTGCTTCACCTCCTCCCTCTTTTTTCTCACCCTCATCTTCTTTATATTTAGCATTTCTAATAACCTGATCTGGATTCAGACCCATAAATCTTGCTATCAAGAAATCCTTATCAAAATACTCTTTTTCCTCCCCGCCCTCTTTAACCTTCATTTCAGAAAGTGCTTTTACAAAATCTCCCCTCTTGGATAAATTCTGAAGCTCTAGCAAAGCGCTGAATTCATTTTCTTTCTTGAAGTTTAAACCAAGATTTGCTCTAAAGCTTCTATCCTTAGCTAGCTCAGGAAAATCTAAGCACATTTGTAAGTATAAGGGTTTAACTAGAATCTCCTGGAATATAGATCTTAAACGTGATAGGAACTTCTCAAATCTTATCTCGTCTCTCTCTAAAGCATCTATCGATAGCTGATAATTTGTGGGAGTACCGCCCTTAAAAGCAAATCTAGCATAAGGTATTTTAGAATCCTGCTTTAGCTTATTAAAGAAATAAAGAACGTTGGCCATAATGTTGAAGTCTGGGCCAGAAGGATTCATAGAATCCACAGTAGGAGAAACGCCGTCTTTCTCTGGAAAGATGTAATTCTTATAGAACTGAACCTTCGGTCTTCCGTTGATTGTTAGTTCACCTGAATTATCATTGAGTGATATCTCCTCTTTATGGAATGACATCACCTGCCCCAAAGTCTGCATAGCCTTCTGTGGAGACTGAGTTCCTATAGGTATCACAAACTTCATTCTATAAGAGGAGTTCATAACGTTCCATATTACCCTACTGTTCTCCATTATTCTAAGAATATTGTAGGATCTTATTAGTCTTTCAACATAGCTAACCCTGGATATAGAATTACCTTTAGCATAAGAAATATAGATAACCTGCTCATTTTTAAGCTTTCTAGTCATCTGAGGATTATTGGGATATTGAACCCAAACCTGTTCAAATTGATCTTCTGAAACCTGCTCAACCATAGGCTGAAGAGATGTAGGATCAAGCTCTTTGAATCCAATTATATTTTTACCCTTGTTGTCGTATATTATCTCATAAGCTAAGAATCCATCAATTAAAAACTGCTTGAAGATCTGCCAGGCTAATGTCGTCTGTTGAAAATTGAATAGCTGATACAAATTCTTAAACCTGTCCTCTATTCTTTCCTTTATCTTTTCATTGACATCTAGATTTTTGACCTCAGGATATGCGAAATAGTTCTTATTGTCATAAACTATAGATTCGTCAGTGACAGTATCTACTATAAATTCAATCTCGCCATTCAAGGAGAATTTTCTAAGGAAGTTCCTCTTCTCTCCATAATCTCTATCGAAATAGGCTATGTATTTTTTAACCTTAGTGTCAGTATAGGATAAGGTCCAATAAAAAGCATCATCCTGGGTAAACCCAGTTCCAGACTCATTAAAGAAATTAGACTCAGTCTTACCTAAGGCCTGCGAGTTTCTGACGACCATGTCATCGTACCTCATCCCAAACTTAGATATCGAGCTAAGGCTTCTTAATATGTTACCAAATGCTCCATTTGGTTGTGATGGATCTAAAAATCCCGCCATTTTTTAATTTTTTTTATAAAGTAATCTCGCCTTCTTCAGCTTCTTCCCCACCTTTTTTCTCTTCCTTCTTTTTTTCTTTCTCTTTCTTCTCCTTGGCCTCTTTGTTTGCTCTGATATCCTCGTCTGTAAGGCCAAGGTAATTTTCTATCAAAAATTTCATAGAGAAATATGGATTACCATCATCGCCAGGAATACCTGAAATAGTATCAACAGCCTCTTTTCTCTTCGTGATTATTTCCATTTCCTGGTTTACCTTAAATGAATTGTCACTAACATACATAAGTCCAAGCTGACTGCTAAAGTTAAGATCTGACTCTAATGCTTTATTGTCCTTACATGCTTGAACCCAAAGAGGTTTTATTAGAATATCCTGGAAGATAGATCTTAATCTGTTTATAAACTTAGCAAACCTTATTTCTTCCTTATCTAAACCATCCGCTGAATTTGAATATGCAGCAGTACTTGATCCATCTAGTCCCTTAAATCTAGTGGCTGGAACTTTAGATTCCTGTACGAATTTGTCATAGAAATAAGCAAGAGGAGCGGTGTCATTAAGATCAGGTCCCTCTGCTTTTAATGGCTCTATAGATGGCTGACCATTTTGGCCTTGCGGAATCAAATAGTTCTTGTAGAATTGTATTTTCGGTGTTCCGTCTATCAAAAGCTCACCTGTATCGCTATCTAATCTGTAGTCTTCCTTGTAAACACCCATAAGCTCACCCAGAGTTTGCAGAGCCTTCTGGGGGGATCTAGATCCAACAGGAACAGTCATTTTCATCTTATAGGAAGAGTTCATAACAGACCAGATGATTCTGCTATACTCGATTATT
>Ga0315909_10006951_pt1 | contig 12690 bp, 25 predicted proteins | sample LakEriMetagenome_11_FD_203527 | JGI IMG/M metagenome (GOLD analysis project Ga0315909, IMG submission 203527) | Freshwater fungal communities from buoy surface, Lake Erie, Ohio, United States - Buoy 2 MA125 | ecosystem: Environmental > Aquatic > Freshwater > Lake | place: USA: Lake Erie, Ohio...
CCCGCTCGGCGCCGCTTGAAAAAGCAATCGTCGCCAAAGGAATGGCAGTCGCGAAGAGCCTCGGCTTCTACGCAATCAAGATGCACGGCAGCCAGTATTCACTTGCTGGCCTGCCGGACGTCTTGTGCATCAAGGACGGCCGCGCGTACTGGATCGAGTTTAAACGTCCCGGCGAAGAGCCGACGAAGATTCAGCAGCATCGCATCCGCGAGCTCATCGGCTACGGCTGTCCGAGCACGGTCTGCCGGAGTGCCGGCGACGTGAAGGAGTTTCTGGAGGCCGTCGCGTGATTCGACTCGTCGTGGCGAGGTACAACGAGGACTTGGGGTGGCTGAAGGACGTGCCGGATGGGTGGGAAGTCGCCGTTTACAACAAGGGTGCGGACGTGGCTGTCGGTAGACATTCGGTCGTCGGACGACCGAATGTAGGCCGCGAAGCCGAGACGTTCTGCCACCACAACGCTAGCGTGCCGCCGGCTGAGTGGAATGTCTTTCTCCAGGGCAATCCGTTCGACCATTGGAATGATCCGCTGTGCTGCGCGCAGCGGATCATCGCCCGTGGCGACCGCGTCGGCTGGCTCGGCTACCACTTCGACACGGCGTGGAACGTACCTCCGCACACGCTTCCAGCCCTCGACTTTCCGACCGTCTGGAGCGACGTCGGCATGGAGGGCATCTGCCCGACGCGGCTCTCGTTTCCTGCCGGCGCCCAGATGGTCGTGCATGGCAGCGTGATCGAGCGGAGGCATCGGGCCTGGTGGCAGCGGGCCGCGGAAGTGGCTGCGACAGAGGACTGGAGGGTCGCCCACGCTTTCGAGCGGATGTGGCCGTGCATCTACAGATGAACTACGACCTCTCGCATCTCACGCAGACCGACCGCCGCGTCTACGGGCCGATTCAAGACGACGAGGCGCTCCTGCTCTACGCCCTCGTCCGCTGCCTCGGCGCAAAGACTGTGCTGGAGGCCGGCGGCCAGACAGGCTACTCGGCAAGGAACTTCCTCGCCGCCGGCGCGACGGTCTACACGGTCGATACGCAGCCTGTTCCGGTGCAGGGCGAGCGGCACCATGTGATCCAGGCCGACATCGGCTACGTCAATCTCGACCTACTGCCGCCTCTTGATCTCGTCTTCTTCGATGCCCATGCGGAGGAGGCACAGTACCGATTCTTTCTGCTAGCCGTCGCCTCTGGCGTCATTCATCACGGCACGACCGTCGTCGTTCACGACACTGGCCTGCACAGTCAGCAGTTCGTGCCGTGGGCCGTCCCGTGCGGCGACCGCTGGGCTCACCAACCGGAAGAGCGGCGGTTCGTCGGGCGGCTCGTGGCCGCCGGCTGGCAGTGCGTTCACGTCCATGCCGACGACGACGCCGAGCCGCGGCACGGCCTCACGATTCTTCAACGCCCCAGGAGCCTCGCATGAGCGTAGCCGTCGTCGTCCCGTCGTGCCGGCCGGATCGTCTGGCCGACTTTCTGCGTTGCTGGGGCTATCAGTTCGACGACTACAACGCCACCGTGCTCGTCGTCCGCGACGATACGCCGAATGGCGAGGTGCATCGCTATGACTCGTGCGACGTCGATCGCTACGAGGTCGTCGGCGATGCGGCGTCGATCATGGGCGATGACGCTGAGATCGTGCCGCGGCAGTCGCCGGCCTGCCGGTGCATCGGCTTCGCGTGGCTGGCGGCGAACGAGAAGCACGACGCGGTCGTGACGCTCGACGACGACCTGACGCCGGACGGCGACACGCTCGGCGACCACCTGTACGCCTTGTCGATGCGGGTGCCGACGTCGTGGATGTCCTCGACGTCGTGGGGCTCGCCGTACATGCGAGGCTTCCCCTACGGCGTCCGCAACGAGTCGCCCGTCTGGGTGAGCCACGGCGTGTGGCAGAACATCCCCGACCTCGACGCCCCGACGCAGCTTGTCCTCGGCGACTCGCCGGGGGTCAGCTTCTACAAGGGGCCAGTGCCGAAGGGCGTCTACTTTCCGGTCTGCGGAATGAACCTCGCGTTTCGCTGGGAGGCGTTGCCGCTGATGTACTGGTCGCCGGCCAAGATGCTGCCTGGGGCCGAGAGGTTCGACGACATCTGGATGGGCATCCGACTGACGCGCAGGCTGGAGAAGATGGAGGCCGCGCTCGTCACCGGCTTCGCGTCGTGCATCCACACACGGGCCAGCAACACGTTCAAGAATCTGGAGCAGGAGGCCCGCGGGATCGGCTTGAACGAGGGCCACTGGCGGCACGACGGCGTGTCAGACGCAGCCGCCGCGCGGTTCTTTGAGCACGACATCGACTGGGCCGCACGCTGGTCGCGGCGAATGCTTGCCGATATGCAGAGGAATGAAGCATGAAGCCACCGCTATTGCTCACCGGCTGGTGCGGGCCAGAGTTTGCGGAGATTGCGAACCATACGCTGCCGCTGATGAAGCGATACGCCGCCAATCACGGCATGGACTACGAATGCGTCAACCTGCACTCGCTCGACGCGCCTCCGTCGTGGGTGAAGATTCCACGAATCATGTCCTCGCTTCAGCGTGGACATGATTGTGTCGTCTGGATCGACGCCGACGTCGTGATCTTCGACTCGTCGCAGAATATCCTGGCCGGCTTTCCGCACTCGGCGCGCCACGGCCTCGTCGAGCACGAGACTGAATGCGGGCTGGTGCCAAACTGCGGGGTGTGGGTTGTGCGTGAGGAGATGCTCCCGACGCTACGCGAGGTGTGGTGGCGGCGTGACAAGTTCTTGCATCACCCGTGGTGGGAGCAGGCGGCGATCCTCGACCGCATGGGCTACAGGCTCATGCTGACGGGCGGCTGGCCGTCTGCCGAACGCGGCGACGAGACGGAGCTCTACGCGCACACGGCGTTCTTGCCAGCGAAGTGGAATCATCACCCGCATGACAGGCGAAAGGTGGACGACGCCGCGTTTGTTCATGTGACCCAGTACGCCCACCGTGCCGCAGCCTGCAAGGAGTATGCCGCCCATGCGACCTGAAGAAGTCTGGCCCGTCGATCCTGAGTACCAAGAGCAGTATGACCGCATGGTCCGCGTCGGCCGCGACACGGCGAAGGAGTTGGACGTCGCGATCGTCGCCATCGCCCGAAACGCCCGCCCCAGCATCGTTGACACGCTGCTTCGCATGGCAGACCTTCGGGCCGGCTTCAGGTCGTCGAGCGTCTACGTGTTCGAGAACGACTCGGAGGACGGCACGAACGAGCTACTTGACCACTACGCGACGGTGCCTGGGTTTCACGTCGAGCATGAGACTCTTGGTGGCGTCGATAGCCGCGGATTCGAGACGGAGCGGACGGAGCGGCTGGCCTACTGCCGGAACAAATGCCACGACTGGGTACGGCAGAATGCCGCATCGACGGCCTGGACGATCGTGCTGGACGTCGATCCCGAAGGCGGGTTTTCGGTAGACGGCGTGTTCAACAGCATCGCGTGGCTCGGGACTCTTTCGACGAAGGGCTGGCCGGCTGGCGGCATGGCGAGCTACTCGCTCTACCGCGTGCAGGACGGCAGCGCCCTGTCGCAGGGCGTTGCGCAGTACGACGCCTGGGCGATGCGGCCTGTCTGCTGGTGGCGGGACCGGAAGGAAGAGGTCGGCATGGGCTGGGCTTCGATGTTTCTGCCGCCCGTCGGCTCGAACCCGTGCCCCATGAATTCGGCGTTCGGCGGCCTATGCGTCTACCGGACGGATGCGTTCCTGGCGGCTGGTGAGCGTCCCTACGAGGGCGGCGACTGCGAGCACGTCTTCCTGCACAAGAAGATGGCGCAGGCCGGCTACCAGCTTTATTTGAATCCTGGGTGCCGGTACATCTCAATCTGGAGGTAAGTGTGGCGAATCCCCGCCGGCGCATGACGCCGGAGGAAAAGGCGGCCTCGAAGGAGCGAGCAAACCAAAAGCGGAGGCTCCGTCGGCTCTGGGCCAGCGATTCGTCGCTCGAAGAGATTTGCGAGGAGGTTGGGATGGAAGAGCAAGACTTGCTGCGCTTCGCAGCGAGTCTTGGGCTTCAAGACCGCGAAGCCCCAGAATGCTATCTGCCATCCCTGCTCGAAATTCGCCTCGCCACCGCGAGCATCCGAATGGGGTGGACGCAGGTGGAGCGGGAAGCCCGCCTTGAGGGGCGGCTGTCTGATAGACTGGATAATGCTACGGGACGAGACAACTATGCTGGCTGAAGTGCGCCTGATTATGACGCCGAAGGAGGCCAGGCTCGTTTTGAAGCACGGCGACGACACGGTCGAGGACGAGGTCTGGTCGATGCCGTCGCCGTTGAGCCGAACCGAGGCCAGGGAGTTCGCAGGCGTGGTTTTCAGCGATGCCTATGACCTGATGAACGCTGCTGCACATGGCGAGTGACGACGAACCGATCGACAAAAGGGACTTTGAGCCGAGATACGGCAACGATACCACGCCGCTGATGGCGCTCGTCCCAGAGCCGCCACCGTCGCATTGGGGAAAGCTCACGAGCACAGCAAGGACGCTGTCTCCGCAGTATTTGGCGTTTCTGAACAAGCACAAGGAGGTGCGAGATGGACATCGACAATGACGAGGAACTGTACGGCGCCGGCTTCCCGCTGATCGAGAAGCTGAAGCTGCTCGCCGAGTGGGCTCCGCTCCTGTCGCGGCTTCAGGCCGTGGGAAACGCCGAGACGCCCCACGAGCGGGCGGTCGCCGTCGTGAAGACGGCGCAGTGGGCGGCCGGCAAGAGCATGACCGAGCTCGACGACGAGGCTCTGGGCCACTTTGAGGCTGTTCTCAAGACGCCGGAAGGCAAGGCGTTCTTCGACTGGATCGTCGGCAAGGTGAGTGGCTGATGGACTTCTACTCTCAGGTGGCTGTCGGGTTGGTGGCTGTCGGGGTGGCGTTCTGGCCGCAGCTACACGCTGCTTCGCAGCAGGTAGCGTCGTGGTTCAAGGACTCCGGCCCGCCTGTCCGTCCGCTCGACGAGGTCGTCGCCCCCAGCTACCGCGACGCGATCTACCACCTCGCCCAGGTTCGTCTCCGGCTCCGCACGACCGGCGTGCTCGACGACGCGAGGAAGCAGGCGATCGACGCCTTGACGCTGGCTCTTGTCGAGGGGAGCGACCAGTGAAAGTCGAGTGGAGGTACATCGTGGCGGCCGTGCTCTTGTTCTTCGCGTGGAAGGGCTCGTCGATCCAGATGGACTGGCCGCCGGCGCCGCACACGGTCATCGCCACACCGAAGCCGGAGAAGGAGCTTCTCGTCTGGGCCGAACCGCTCCGTAAGATTCTGCCCACGATGCTGCCTGCCGATCGGCAGTATCTCGCCAATTTCTACGACGCGCTGGCGTTCGTCTTGATCCGCGACTCGAAGCGGACTGATCCGATCCTGAAGACGACTGAAGACTTCGCCGTGTTCCACGGCGGCAGCCTCCAGGCGGCGATCGACAAGGAGAAGGTCGGCATTTACCCAGGGCTCGGCGAGGCGATCGACCAGACGTTCGCCTCGGCCGTCGGCACCGACGACGTCGTTGTGATCGACGCTGATATGCGAACGCGGCTGACGGCTGCCTCCGGTGTCCTGTCATGGGTGCTGACCGTCAACCATGACTAGGTTCCCGAACCCAGCCGACGCCTACGATGCCGGCCTCCGCGGCGCGTATTCGGACCCTCGCGAAGACGAGCTCTTCGAGGATTCGATTCTACGGCATGGCGGCAACCCCGACGGGGCCGCTGTCGCCCACGAGTGGGAGTTCGCCGACGCTGGCAAAGGCAAGCTGGTGCCGATGTGGGAGCACGTCATGCGGACGTGGCCTGGATGCTGGCCTGGTCCGGCTCAGGAGAACGGCTCCTGCGTCTCCTTCGGGCTACAGCGAGCCTGCCTGATGTCGTGGACGTGCGAGCTCATCGACGGCAGGCCCGACGAGGTGACGGGCGTCATCGAAGGGAAGCCTGAGCTCTCGCCAGAGGCGATCGCAAATAGCGTCCTGTCGAACGAGGTGCCGTACTGGTTCCGCGGCCACGGCGGCGCCGACGGCTGGACGTGCAGCGGTGCGGCCCGTGCCGTGACGACCGACGCCGGTATCTGGCTGCGGAAGGACTACCCAGAGTTCGGCTTCGACCTCACGAAGTATTCCGGCGACGCCGAACTTCGGTACGGCCGCAATCGCCCGCCGCAAAAGATCATCGACTACGGCCGCACGCATCTGGTGCGAACGGCGACGTTCCTGAAGTCGATCGAAGAGATCAGAGATTTCCTCCACGCCGGTTTCGGCGTGTTCTTCTGTAGTGGCCTCAAGTGGTCGAGCACCAGGGATGAGAACGGCTACTCGCCTGTTGTTCCAGGCTCGTGGGCTCACAGCCAAGCTATCTGCGGCTTCGATGATCGGCCTGAGATCATCAAGCTCTACGGTGAGCCTCTGGCGGCGGTCCTGAATTCATGGGGCAGGAAGTGGAACTCGGGGAGCCGGAAGGTGCTCGGCACGAATCTTGAGATTCCAGAGGGCGCCTACTGGACGAAGGCCAGGAATCTCATCGCCGGCCAGGTGATCGCATTGTCGAGCGTGGCGGGCTGGCCGCCGCGGAAGCTCACGTCCTATGGAGCGAAGGGCAGGATATGAAGCACGTTGCCATAGCCGACGCCGTTGGCGTCGTGATCTTGTCGAGCGTCGCTGCGTTGCCGTTTGGCTGCGTGCCGCGGCCGACGGTGGCGAAGGCCGACTTGCAGCCGCTCATCGCGGTGGCTGGCACATACGAGCTCATGGTGTCTGGGCCAAAACCAAACCCTACGCCAGCGCCCGCACCGGCGCCGAAACCAAATGGGTGCCTCGCCGGTTGCCGGTGCAACGGGACGGGGATTGAGCCGACGGGCGACGGCCTCTCGAAGGTGCCGTGCCGATGCGAAGACGATTGCCCATGTAAGCGAAAGACGTCGAAGCCATGCGAAACTGGAAAATGCCCGCCGCCGACGCCACGTACCGTCCGCTGAAGGCGTTCGTCGCCTCCCGCTCTAACTCCAGGCTCCGGCTTCACGGTGCTCTGCGCGATCGCATGATCGAGGCGATCGTGGAAGAGTGGCCTGTCGGCTGCCCGCACGAGCGGCTCGAAGAGGTGCTGTCGGCCAGGATGAAAATCCGCCTCCGCGAGCAATACGGCTCGGTCGTGGCAATGTTTCTCTTGTCGATCCTCGTCAATGCGTTGGTGAAGCTCATCATTGAGTGGTGGTTCGACCGCGACAGTCATCGCGTTCTCATGGTCGGGTGGGCCGAACAGGCCAGCAAGCGCTGATGCCGTGGCGCCAGAAGACATTCAAGCCGGCGTGGCTGAAGAGGCCCGCGGAAGCCCGCCCTAGTTCTCACGAACGGGGGTACGGTTCCGCGGCGTGGCAGCGCGTCCGCAAGGCCGTCATCGCCCGCGACGGCGGCATCTGTCAGATGTGCTTCGAGCTTGTGGCCGGCAGCGACCGCGACCTGCATATCGACCACATTGTCGAGAAGCAGACCAGCGAGGCGGCAGAGGCTACGCCGCTCGACGGCTTGCAGCTACTCTGCCGGCGCTGCCACTCAATCAAGACGAAGCGCGGCTATTAGCCGCGTTGTCGCGTTTCGCCGATCCGCCCAGGTGGCCGCAGTGGACGGCAAGCTCGTGCCGCTGCTCTGAGCCGAACGGGAAGTAGTAGTGCGTCAGGATTTTGACGGCAGACTTCTTAATCAGCGTCTTGCCGAACGCGCGCACCGTTACGTCCTCGCCGTCTGCCTCGGCCCGCGCCACCGCACGGTAGACCGCCCGCCGGTTCGGGGCGCCGATGGCGGCGGCCGCCTCGGGAAACGTCATCAACTGGCTGATGTCGATCTTGCTCATCGCACGACTCCTATGAAGCTGTCGCCAAGTTCTGTGATCGCTGCGGCCACTCGTCGGAGCGGCCGCTCGGGCTGCGGCGCCGGTTGCCACACAGGGGCCATCGGCATCGGCTGGTAGTGATTCATTGCCACGGTCGGGGCTGGTTGCGGCTCCGGCCGCCGGAGGCTCGACGCCTCCAGCAGCAGCGTGCCGACGACCAGGGCGAGCACCGCCCGCCAAGTGTCTCGAACGATGTCAATCATACGCTCACGACCTCCGCTGAAGCAAGGCTGCCTGCCCGACGCATGCACTTCGCCGCCTCCTCCTCAATCGCGTGGGCCTGACCGGCCAGCTTGTCGCCGCAGTACCTCCAGGCGGCGGCCTCGGTGTAGTGAACCGTCTCCACGCCATAAGGCTGGATGACGCCCACATAGCCGCTGTCACGCTTCACGAGCATGTGCTCGCTGTCGAGGATCACGCCATGCTCGACCGTCGCCACTGGCCTGCCGGCGTGCCCCGAAGCCGCCGCGAACGCCACCCAGACTTCCGTTCCGTTCGTCATCATCCTTGCACCTCTTCTATCGGCTGGTTTCCACGATCCGCCCCCGCCACCGCGGCGAGGGGTCTGCCTGTTATATCGTCGCGTAGTCTATTCGGCATCTTTCTTTTTCTTCGCCTTCTTCCGGCGCCGTTCGAGCTCGCGGACGGCCTCTACGGCCACCCGTCGCTGGGCCTCGCGGGCCGCCTCGACGCTGGCGAGGCCGGAGTCCACGAGGAACGTGAGCCAGCCGGCGGCGTATGGGGTGATGCGACTCGTTTTCACGATCGGGCCTCCTCTGCGATCTTCTTTGCCATAGCGTTCGCAAACTTTGCAGCCCGATCCGCCGTCATGCCGACGCCGATGAACGTCACGCGGTCGTTCACCTTTGCCGCCGCCGACGTTGCCGCCAGCCGCACGGCCTCGACGGCTCCGTCGAGCGTGCTTTGCGCCTGAAGCACACGCATGACCGGCCCCTCATCTGGATCGACCTTCCCAGTGGCGACCGCTGGCCTAAACGGCAGGAACAGTCCGCCGCCGGTGCCCTGCTTGAACACCTCGCCAACGACCTTGCCGTCGATCAGCACTTCCCAGGCATTGTGCCCGCGCATCTTTCGTTTCGTTGTCTTCATCGTCTCCCTTTCGGTATGTATCACGAAACAGCTTCGTGATAGCAACTGATCGTGTTCTCGACCGGATATCCCAGGATGAGCCCAGTCACCCAGAGCGGATTATGCTCTGCGTCCCACTTCTTTCCCAAAAACGACGCAAGCCGGCGGCCGGCGTATTTGTTGAACTCGTCTCGCAGATCGTCCTCGTATGCCGGGATCAGAGCCTCGACGTAGTCTGCAAATAGTTCCCCCAGGTCGCCGATATCGCCGACGCGGATGTCGTGGCACGCTTCTACGATCCGCGTGCCGGCGACGAATCCGCGCCCCTCACGAACGACAAGGCCGGCGGCGCGAAGCCGATCGGCGCACGCCTTCGCCTCTTCCAGATCGTCATTCCAGAACACCATCGATCCAAGCGGCTTTCGGCCTGCGATCAGTTGCCGCTCGATCCAGAGATTCTCGTTCTCCAGGCCGGCAAAGCTCCAGCCGCCGCAGAGATGCTGGTTCTTGTCGTTGACCATCTTTGACTTGAAGCGGATGCGGCGAGGCTGCTTGCGGTAGGTGATCATCCGGTAGCCGCGATTCCATACTGTCTTCGTGTTGTGGCGGCCGCCGATGGTGACGATCACGCCGTGTTTCTTGGTTGCTGTCTTCATCGCTTCTCCTCTGGTTTCGCCGGTCGGGGGCCGGTCAGCCGTGATACTCAATCCTCTGTCCGATCGCCGTCTCGAAAACGCGACCAACGAGGTCGCCGTTCTCGTCTTCGAGTTCGCCTCGGCAGTACCGAGACGAAAGTGTCATATTCATGCGTCGATCAGCCATAGCAAGCGATGCGGCATCGGCCTCAGTCGCGGCTACGCCAGCGATTCGCTGCTCTCCATGAGGCAGGAACACGATTGCGATGTAGACGATCACCGCAGCACCTCATCGTAAAGGCCGCCATCATCGCGAGCGGCCTGCCGCTGCTCCTCGTCCATCACCTCGCGGGCAAGCGCAGCCCCCTCTTCGCAGGCAGACTCGGCGCTCATTCCGGTTCCGCCGCACGGGTCACCCTCGGACCTCGCTTCTGCGCATGACACTCCGTACTCGGCATCCGAGAGCATCGCAAGGTCGGCAATCGCCATCGTCAGCATCTCCTGCCACTCCTCTCGGCACCCAGCCGACTTATAGAGGGCCAGGACGGCCTCGGCTCGGCAGCAGGCCGCGGATCGGGTGTTGTCGAGCGGAAACATGGTCTTCATGGTTATGGTTCTCCTTTGCCAGTGGTGATATGCACTCCGCGTGCCAAACCTAGATGCTGGTTTTTCTCGTTGTTTCTTTGCGCCGGCTGCCGCTGATCAGAAAAGTTTTTTGTGCCACCACAAAAAGTTTTTCACGCCGCCGCCGGCACCGCGACGGCGAGCGCCCTATCCACCAGCACCGCGGCCTCGTCGGCCGTAACCCAGTGCCCGTATTCGAGCCCCGCGTCGGGGCACACCACACAATACCTCGCGTCCTCTGGCCGCCGCTGCCAGCCCGTTCGCCCCCACGGCATCATGGTTTCCACGAGCGGGTGGCGGCAGTAAACGTGAATGTCCTCGCGGCCGATGTAGCGGCATTCGCCGGATTGGAGGTCTTCGATGCTCATGGTTGGTTGCTCGGGTTTCGCCGCACGGGGGCGGCTCGGTTTTGGGTTTCTACGCTCCGGGGTGGCATCAGCGAATCGACCACTCGCTGCCTTCGTATCCTTCGATCAGATAGCCTTGGTTGTAGATGCAGTCGCGCAGCGTCTCGCGCTCGTTCAGATACTGCTCCTCGTTCGTCCCGTCGCACCGCCCCACGACCCAGCGGTCGCTGTCGCTGTCGCTGTCCTCGCTCATGGCGAGCACTGGGAAGGAGTTGCAGCAGACCTGCCACAACTGGTCGCGTTCGTCGCCTTGAATCTCGCTGTCGATGCTAAGTGTGATTTTCGTCTTTGTCGCGGTCATCGTCCCTCTCCTCGTCTCTAGGTTTCCACGCTCCAGGCCACCGCATTGGCGGCCCGCTCCACGCCCCCGCGCGTTTCCGCGGTCGGGGGTTAGGGGCGGGTCGGCTAGGGGCGACCGTCCGATCCGATCCACCCGTCTCGCACCGGATCGGGGTCTTCGTGATCGACGCGGCGAACGCTCGTGTCGTCGTCGCCGGGCCGTGACTTGTGCCACCCGAAACGCCGGCAGACTGCCCAGGCGGCATCGGCCGGACTCTCGCCCTCCTCGACCCCGTAGATTTCGCTGACGTAGGAGTCGTGATCGTTGTGGAACACGATCTCAAACGTCACATTCTCGGGGTCATCGTCGCACACGCGCAGTTCATCCCAGGGGGGCGCCTCGCATCCATCCGGCACCGTGCCGCCGCAATGCTCGGCCACCTCGCGGGCGAAAGCGTAGGGGTCTTCGCCACGCTCGACCCCGTTGTTGAAGCAGGCATCGAGAGCGCGGCCGCACAGTGCCACGGCCGCCCCGGTGGCCTCCTCGCGGCTCACGACCTCATAGGCGAACCCGTCGATCGTCCCGGCCGAATCGCTGTCCCAGCAGGCATCCAGGGCTATCCTGCCGTCCGGCAGTTCCGCGAAGTCGAGCCAGACGGTGTAATCGCCGCCGTCCTCGCTGCGGCTTTCGCCGCCGATGCCGTACATGAGAACCCCGTAGGGGTCGGTGAGACGGAGGGCCTCGGTGCCGTCTTCCGAAACCTGCTCCCAGTTCAGGTATTCGCCGCTGCCGTCCTTCGGCACTCGAATACCGTTGATCGTCTCCCAGGATTCGATCTTCGCCATGCTGTAGTCGCTTCCCATTGTCGTTCCCTTTCTTTCTCGTTCCCCCGCTCGGGGGTCTGTAGTTTCGCTCAGTCCACGCCCGCCGGCAACGCGCCGGCGGGGATCGTCAGTCAGGCACAGTCAATGCAGAGCGTTTCGGCTCCGGTGTTCACGAAAAAGTGTGGCTGCCCAGTGCAGCCGCAGTCGGCGCAGCATCGACCGATCACGCCCATGTAGCTGCGGTAGTCTCCCAGGGCCGCCGCCAGCCCCTCGCGGGCCTGCTCGTCTTCCAGGCTGGCGGCTAGCCGCTCGGCCACGGCCGCCGTGACCGCAGGCAGCCGGATCGTCTTCCCCTGCCAGTTCGTGGCCGGCACCCAGACGATCGGCACAGTGTGACCCGCGGCCCGCCACGCCCGCACCTCTTCGATCTCGACCAGCACCGCGCCGGCCTCCCAGCATCCGATCATCGCGTCTTTCAGTCGGCTCATCGTTTCTCTCCCTGTTGCTTTAGGTATCGTCTCGTCTCGAGTCAACTCTACACTTATCTACGCCAGTAGTCAAACGGTCTTGCGCGCTTTTTTCGTACCCCGCACTTTCCCGCGGATTTTGTAGGGTCGCGGCACCATCCCCTCAACCGGCGACCGGCGGCTGCCCTCAACGTGGAGGATCACCGTCCCCTCGCCGGCTTGCGCTTCGATCATCACGCGGCGCCCCCGCCGCAGGAGCCTGCGGAAGGTCACGGTGCCCCGCACCGCCATCGGCAGCCGCTCGCCGTCTGCCGTCCGGTAGTAGGGGCCGGCGCCGACGCGGAACTGATCTCCAGGCCGCAGGGTCACGCGGGGGCTCACGGTGTACTCGTGTTCGACAGTAGTGTTCACTGGTTTCCATCCTCGGGGGTTGTCGGTTTCCATCCACGGGGGCCGGTCACGCGCTCACTCGTCTCGCCGCTCGGCTCGAT
>Ga0315909_10006953_pt1 | contig 12690 bp, 9 predicted proteins | sample LakEriMetagenome_11_FD_203527 | JGI IMG/M metagenome (GOLD analysis project Ga0315909, IMG submission 203527) | Freshwater fungal communities from buoy surface, Lake Erie, Ohio, United States - Buoy 2 MA125 | ecosystem: Environmental > Aquatic > Freshwater > Lake | place: USA: Lake Erie, Ohio...
ATGGGCGGGATGACGGGTTTTGGCGGAGGAGGCGCTGCGGCTTGATGATTGATAAACGACCCATTGAATTGGTTTCGCTGGTGTTGAGGGCGGAACTCGGAATATTGGTTTCGTTGGTGTTGAGGACGATTGTCGTAAAACGGATTGGATTGTTGTTGGCTGGGGTAATTGCTGGATTGTTGTTGGCTTGGGTAATTGCTGGATTGCTGGGGACGGTTGTCGCGAAACCGGTTTTCGCGGTAGTTTCGGTTGTCGTTCTTGAAGATGTTTGCGGAAGTGTTTGACATTTTATAGAGATATACGATTGTTTTTATGTTTTCAAGTTAGAATGTTTTTGAATTTTCAATTTTTTGGATGCCCCCCACCATACGGGATAAGTGAAGCGATGCTTTGGTCGCGGGACCTCCTACGGGATAAGCGAAGCGACACTTTGGTCGAACCTTCGGTTCTTCGGTCGTGTGCCCCGTAGGGATAAGCAAAGCGACACTTTGGTCGCGGGACCCCTTCGGGGTCCCGCTTATACACTGATTTTCTCAAAATTGTTCCCATTCAACAAAAACGGTCTTCCAAACTTATGTATCCCCGCCTGGCTCCACGCCTCTACAATATGCGCCGGCAACGACACATCATCTGGTCGATTGGTTATCAATACCACTTTGAGCTTTGATACTTCTTCTGGTGTCATATCCGCAAACAAAATCGCCTCCAACACCGACGCAAACGCCCCTTCCACATAATTATCTGGAGTCCAAATGGCCGAAATAATCCGCCGCACCATTTCGTCAAACTCGCAATTATCCAACACCACCCAATACGGTTTCGGCGAAAATGCCATCACGCGTCGTCCAAAAAACGATTTTTCGGCAATTTCGCATCCCAGACCAATGGCCCGAAACAAGCTCCGCGCGCCATTGTCATACATCGGCTGCGACACATCCACCAAAGGCACGTAATAAGCATATTCGTAGTTGTTTTGTGAAACCCGTTTTTTCCACTGGGCGTTCAACTTGTCTATTTCTTCTGGATTACTCATATGAAGCATTTTCTTCACGAGTTTCCACGAAGGGGTGTCGCAGTAATAACCGCGTTCGCTAATCGGAACACCGTGGCGTTCCAGTGCCGCGCTACTGGCAAACTTGTGATTCACCGGCACATGCTCCGGCACAATCTCCGCCCATTTGCCCGCGCACTCCTTGATTTCCGTCGTGTCCAAGAGAATGTTGAGCCGGCTCACCAACTTGCGATACTGTGCGGCGCATTTGTTTCGTGATGACGCCATCGTTTTCGCCTCAGGGTCGGCGAATATCCACATATTCAGTAGTTTCTCAAACATCCATGGGTATTTGCGTTCGCGGGGCACCCATTTGGCGGCATAGGAGATTGGTGAGTTCGTTTTGGCAGCTTCGCGGTCTTTCATCAGTTGATTGTTATAGAGGCCGAGAACGGGATGTATGATAGGGTCATCGCGACCCCGGGGCGAATGTCTGGCGACGAAATCCGCATAGGCGCGCACATCGCGCCACGACCCTACTTGTTTGTTGTCACGATATTCCATCATTTGATACAATAAAAACACGGCTTGTAGAGGGTATTTCTGTTGAAGGGTCCATAAATAAGAATAGGTGAGGTCACGCAAGCCTCTCCCATCGCGAATCGCGCGACAATGTAAAATGGCGTCGGCGATGGTTTCCAAGTAGGCATTGGATGACAAATCACAAATGACTGCCTCCATCTTGGGATTCACGGGAAACGCGGGGTCATAGATTTCGTAGTGTTTCAAGTAGTAGATGCGGTCGTCAATTGGAGAATTCGGGTCGTAAAGAGATAGAGGCGCGGGATTCATCTATAATAATAATAATATAAATATCTCTATGCTATATTTGCCGAATCATTGAATTGCCTCTATCAAATCGCAGATTCCGTCGTTCCTTTGCACCTTATCATTTGCGCCTATCAAATCGTAGATTAGGTCGTACAAATCGCAGATTTGCACCTTATCCTTTGCGCCTCGTTTTATTATGAACTTCCTCCGAAAACCTCACCCTTTTCTTGGACCCTGCCGCGGAAACCTTGATGGCCGACCTCCGAAGGAAGGGAGGCCTCTCTTTCATCAAAACGAGCAAATAATTCACCGGCTGGAAAATGAAAATGGATGGAGGGACATAAATATCACGTATTACGGGAAACGTTTCCACAAAATTATATTCATTCGTTTTGCTCCTGGCATAATTATGCATATCGGTGGATTCCAGCCCCACGTGGAAAAACATCATTTCCTGAAACTTGTATTGTTGCTGTTTTTCAACCTTTTGTAAGAGGATGGATTCCCCAATAATCCGCGTATCTGGATCACTACTGCTAAATAAATATTTCTCTACATCCACTTTGACAATAGAATCGGACAAATCAACGAAACAAAAGTAAATGTTTATATATTCTACGGGTTCTCGTTGATAATTTTTGTCGGCAGAGAGGAACCTCTCTTGCTCTTTTATCCATAACTCGGTGGGGTCCATATATTTGGTGGGTTCAAAACAAATATATGATTTTGCCGAAGGGGCCGACACGAAGGCCCCTACGGGGGGGCTTACATAACGAAAGTGGTGGAATCCACAACATCCAGCATTTGCGCCTTCTTCAGATTCCATTGGCGTGTTTGTTTGGGATACAACGAATTGAAATTATAAATGCGCCCCACTTGAATAAATGACGCACATTTGTCTTTACAAACACTCGTCTGACTTTTCGGAGGAATAGAGGGAACACTGATTTCCGGAATGCTCTTGTTTAATTTGGCATTGCTCGCAATCGCCGTTTTTACAACAATCGCCGGACCATCATAGTTATTTACCGGACACGTGGTCGTTCGCCCCACCAAAATGCCATTCACCGTGGTCGGCTTCGCAACACCATTGCGAAATCGCGAGCACGTCCGTGTGGCCTCTGTTAATGCCACATTGTGAATATAGTGGTCATAAGAGGTATGAACGTAGGCCGATTTATTCGCCGTCGCCGTCGGAATTCCATAATTTTTCAAGAGCTTAGATTTCTTCAATGCGATATAATCACCCGCCGACATTTGCGTATATAACAAGGCGCGAAAAAACTTAAAGGAATTGGGGTATTTCTATTTGTCTCTAAACCGCATCTTACACCTTTTCTTTTTATTGGCAATTCATAAGTGATTTTATAGGCACTCGCGTGCTTTTTCTATGAATATTCAACGACGAGCCTCCTGGCAATAATGAGCCTCTGACATAGGTATAAAAAATAAAAATAGTATAATAATGATTACTAGAGACAGACCCTACCCCCAACCAATATAAGTATCCAAAATGGGTATAAAAAATTGAACTGTAATATATTAACAGCCCCTGTTCTTAAACAAACCCTCTATTCTTAAACCCCGCTTTCTTAAAAAAAACTACCGTTTTAAAAAAAAACTATGCATAGCCCTACTGACTTAACCATCTATATTCCGAGAGTATCTGTGTTGGTCCAGCGACAAAAGATTTTTGAAACATTCTCCAATTTACGGATTGGTTTTATTGATAAAATAATAGAACACCCTAGTAAAACCGATAACACGAGTAAGCGCGTGCTCGTGCGGTTTAAAACTTGGGTGGAGAATGAAAACTCCCACTTCATTATGGAACGATTTAACGATAACAAAGACATTAAAATCGTATACGAAGACCCGTGGTTCTGGACCGCTTACAGATGGATAAACCAGCCATTATCTGAATAATGGCTCCGCTCGCTCTCCATTTTCTCTATCATACTTGAATAATTCACATTTTCAAGTTCGTCTTTGATTTTTTTTTTAGAATCAACGAGGAACCTTAGTCGCGACTTTTTCTCCGGGTCAATGTTCGCACTATCAATATCAAATGCCAATTTGCGGATTTCGTATCTCACCGATGTAAGTCTTCGGGCCAGTTTTTTGCGCTGCTCCTCTATCTTGTGTATTTGCGAAAAAATATCAATCGCACAAACTACGGGGAAGCGTTGCTTAATAGAGGCCGACAATTCGGCCTTGTTGTTTAGGTCTATTATTTTCACCTCGCTCTCGCGTATTTTTTCATAAAGGAGGCGATATTTTTCATATGAATACGTATTCACCGATTTAAACAGCATCATCTCATTTTCTAGCCGATGATACGATGCCGATGTGTCACAATATTTTTGTATTGTAATATCAAAATTGGCGTATCGCGTCCCGACGGTAATACCGCTTATCAATAGACCAAAAATGCTTATTAGAATGAGCAACCATTGGTCCAAAACCAAAATCGGCAGAAATGTCATTGAACCTGAGAGGACAAACGACGACGCGTATAATAGACATCGGTAGTTTTGAACGCGAACCGCCGAATACTGGAATAGCTGCGACCGCGAATTAAGATAGACCACGACGACGTCAAGCTCACTGAGCAAATCGGTTTGCGACATCGTTTGTTCGCAATCACTTCCGCTGTCACTGCCGCTCCCACTGCTGCCATAATTGGTGCCATCTTCTAATTCTATTGGTATCGGTATATCCTCTATCACAATCTCGGGTGCGGTCTGCATATATATTAGAACCGTAAAATTGATTTTATTTTGTTTGTTATTCAAAAACAACAAACAAACACCAAAATGGAATCCGCATTTGTCGCCGAATTAGAAGAAAAAATCCGGCGTAAAATCGTCCGGCAAAAACGCATCAACACGATTCATAAACTCAATAAAGTCCCCCAGCGCCAATACATCATGACATCGCGGTTCAACAATCGGACGTATGCCGAGATGAAGGCCTATTGCCAGACCACCAAGGCGATTAAAAGCATTTACGGAGTCCCGCGCGAAATAACCAGCCACGTGAGTCGCGACGCAATCTTGTTCGTGCTTGAAATGAACAACGAGACAAATCGCGTGGATGGGATCGGAATGGTTCGTAACCAGGCGTTTCCGAAGCGGCACGGCGTCTACAATAATGATGCCTACAATATGTATTCGTATGTCGGAAAGCTACATATTGACCGCGAAGATATGGACGAAGACGAAGACGAGTTTATGGAAGTCTTTGATATCCTCTGTTTCAAGGGGTGCCGACACCAAAAGCGGTGCCAAGGAATCACGCGTTTTCCCGTAGATTTGTTGGAAAAGTTCCGCGAGAAACTGGATTTAACCGACTACATCAGCAAAATGTTCAAGAAAAGAATTGAACAGAACAAAACATAAATGATTTTCTGTATATTATATAAATGTCATACGACATCAATCAATATTCAGATGAACAATGTTTTGAAGTGCTGGGGTTAAATAATCCGAGCGACCGTGAATTGGAAATGGTAATATTACAGCAAATGGACAAATACGAGGAGAAGTCCAAGCGCCTCTACAGGTTCTTTGAGCAAATGTATGACCGTTTTTTTGATGATGGCCAAAGCGAAGGTGATGACGATATAGTAGAAGGTACGATAGAGGGTTTTACCACAAGAGTAGAGGGTGGCCGAACCGTAGTTGTCACGGACCAAAACGAAAATACTCAGCAAACACGCGCCGGTGGTTTGGCACAAATATCCAACCCTACCGCAGGAGTACCTATAGAGGGCAACGTGAGTGTAAAAAAAATAGACGACGCAGTCGTGGCCGCGGCCAAAACCTCGGATACGCGCTTGGTCGACTATGTGAAAGACCCGCTCAAACTCAACCCTACATCACAGAAGACGATTTTCAAAATGATATCCATTGACAGCCAATATCGCGAAGATTCGCAAAATACCAGCGCCACCAACTTCGCGCTGAATCTATCGGAATCCCTCTCCAACGTGATTTCAATGAAACTCTATTCGGTCCAGATACCCTATACCTGGTACACCATCAACAACAACTTTGGGAGTAATTATTTTTATTTGAAAGGCAACCGTCCGGGCATAGACAACGGCCAGCACGACATCAAGGTCCAAATCAGCAGCGGCACCTATACCCCGCCGCAAATTGCCACTGCGTTAAATACATCCATTAGCACATTGAAACTGAAAAACACGACGAATCCGCAATACAATAACATCTATGATTTGAGCTTCGGACAAACCTACATTTCATACAATACGGCGAACTCACAGAGCTCCAAAATCTTATTTGAGTTTGACCTCAAGAAAACATTCAACGAGACCGACTATGCCCTCTATTTTCCAAGCTGGACTACACCCAATGTAGTGGGAGCCGAAAAAAGTAATAGCATACCCAGTTTCTTGGGATACAACAGCAATACTTATTTTCCCTACATCGCTTATTCGGATGCGTCGGAAAACTATTTTGTTCCGGGAGCAGCTTTTACGCCAACCAGCGTAAATAATGCGTTCCAAATCATACAATATAGCAGTAGTGTCGCCTATAGCGAAAACAATGCCGACCGCGCAATTCACGAAACTGTGACCATGACGGTTCCCGTAGCTTCCTATACTCGCGAAACCCTTATCGCCGCGGTAAATGCTGCTATGATGTCGTCTGTAAAGCTGGACGCCGTATATTCCTTTTTTAAAAGGGTGTCCGTATCAGACCCCACAAATATAAATAACGGGAAAACACGGATTGAATTGGCCGCCAAGTTGAATCGTGCCCAAACACAACAAATAGAGGGCGCCAAAGTGGTGATTGTTTTCCCCGATGAAACGAGCGTGGGCGCTAGCACCAGAATATGGACCGGCACATCGTCGTGTTTCCGGTTCCCGAACCGATTTGTTGAATTGGACAGAATCATTTCAGAAACCGCAACAAGTATTACAAATTATGTTATACCACCACAGACAAACATTGTTTTGAAATGTGTTCTTCTTGGATATGATATTTCATATAATCATTTTAAAACAGCGGTTTCATCAGGATCCTACACATTAGCCGAATACACATCGCAGATAAACACGGCATTGGACAGTGGGTTCAGAGATTTATCAAATAATGCGCCGATTACGGATGGTGCTGTCAATCCATCAGGGACATCTTTTTATTTTGACACAAATTCTTACCCTAATTTCAGATTTGATATTTCTCGCAACTTTACCGAACAAAATTACATTGTTGATTTGACGAGTTGTATTTTGAGCATAGCAAACTCAAATTTCTTCAATTTTGATAATTCGTTTAGCTCGGGTTCATACTCACAGGTCCGAGATATCACTGCAACCCAAAGTTTAAATATAAATGCCAATAATAAAACAATTGTCCTACGTGCCAAAAATAGCGCCAATGGTTTTAACAATAATGCGGGAAATTACAATGCGGAAGATATTACAATCGTATTGACCGAGAGAACTGTAAGTGGAACCAATGTTATTTCCAGGTTTTGTGAGTTTGTAACACAAGACTTCACCAATTCTATAATTATGAAAGGAAGCACACTGACAGCAGTAAATTTAAGAATCACTCTCACACTGAAAATAAATAAAACACTGACCGAAACTGACTATGCCGTTTTTTTTGAGGGTTCCACCTGGTCAAACAATTTTGGATTATCATTGTCTCCCCAATATTATCCTTTGACAACATCGGATATTTCCGGAACAAAATCGGTGTTCAATAATCTAATCACCATATCTACTATCAATAATAATAATAAGATTATATTTCGTCCGGTGAATCCGGCATTAACCGGCGGAGAAGATATTTTATTTGAAATCCCGCCAGCAACCTATGAACGAACGTTTTTTGTATCTGAAATCAATAAATTATTTAGAGAAAATCCAGTTGTGTCCGATTCTACAATTACTATTGACAACAATACCAATATTTCAACCATACAAATGCGAATCAACAAAAAATATACAAGCGCGGATTTTCGGCTGGTTTTCTACGACATATTCAGTTTTGTTTATTGTAATGTGGGGGTTTCCAATGTGCGAAATGTGAAATGGGACACGACGCTTGGTTGGACGCTCGGGTTTCATACATACACCGAATATGCTTTGTCGGAATTTGCGGGACTGGGTTCCGGAATAATATCGTCTGCCTTTTTTAACGAGGAATATCAAAATTATTACAGTAATATCTATGGACGAATCACGGCGGCAGACAGTCCGTCAGAACCGGGCGATGTTGCCAATACCGGTGGAATCGCGGTTCAAACAACCTATGTCAATTCTAAGAGCGCATCCGATGGTCGCATTGCCATCATCGGCGACTCTGTTTGTAACACCAATTTGTACAATTATTTTTTGTTGGTGATTGACGATTTTATCCAGAACCACGTGAATGACGGCCTGATTACCATTGCGTCGGTGGAAAACGACATCGCCCTACCATCTTATGCCGCTAACGTTTCGTACCAATGTGACCCCATTACTGGGAGAAGAGTGGCCGGCACCGTCGGCACAAACAATCAATTCACGAATTTGACGGCCAAGCAGCTCTATTCAATGAACCAAATTTTGGACGCGCGGCGGAGTTCCAGCACCTATACGGCGGGTCCCTATATGAGGGATGTGTTCGGTTTGATACCAATAAAATTGGCGGGCCTCTCTTTTGGAAGCACCTATATGGAGTTCGGCGGCACCTTACAAAACCAGAATCGCAAATATTTTGGTCCGGTGAATATCAAGAAGATGTCCATCAAATTAATGAATGACCGCGGCGATGTGGTGGATTTGAACGGCACCAATTGGTCATTTACCCTGATTTGCGAAATCTTGAATACATCTGCCAGTTCGTAATTATTTGGCATATTAGAAAATATAAAAAAAACAATATAAATGGTTCGCCTCTCTTTTAATAACAACCATGGACGTTCTTATTAAAAAGTTTCGCACAATGTGTAATACGGCATCAGATATCAACGAGCATTTGCCCACGTTGTTTCGCTATGCCAAGCAGTGTAATAGCGCCCTTGAACTCGGCGTGCGCGGATGTGTTTCGTCGTGGGCGATTTGTGCGGGTTTGCTGGAAAACAAAAACGGGGTTAAGAAGCGGATTTTCATGAACGATTCGCGCGAATGCCAGATTGGCGAGATTGTGGATGTGTTGGAGCCTCTCAACATTGATGTCAAATACGAGTGGAAAAACGATTTGGAAATCGCATTTGATGCCGATGAAAAATACGATATGGTGTTTATTGATACGTGGCACGTGTATGGGCAGATCAAGCGGGAATTGGAGAAGTTTTCGTCGGTTGCGACCAAATACATTATTATGCACGACACCACAGTAGATGAAGTGGATGGCGAGACGGTGCGCGAATACGGATACAATTATCAGCAGGCATTTGGGCGCGCGACAGAGTTGGCAGCGGCTACCGGTATTCCGCGTGAAGAAATATTGAAGGGGATGTGGTATGGCATCCAGGAGTTTTTAGCGAATCACCCGGAGTGGTTTATCAAAGACCGGTTTTTCAACAACAATGGGCTGATGGTTTTGGCGAGGAGGTAAATCTAAATCATTCATCGGGACATTTGGATCCTATCATACAAATCTGTTAATCGTGGATTGTTAAAACAACGTCCGTAGGGCAGATATCATTTTTCTGAACAATATCTGGCAAATCCTCTATTTTTACAATCCACGATGTTGGAATGGTGTAAATGCCAGAGACATGCGAACCCAATTTTTTCAGATCCGTATATTTTGTGAGACGAAGCGTTATATTAAGGATATCCAAAAAGTTTGCCTGGAATTGATATTTGTCGTGGCATGTTTCAACATGAAACAAATAACGATTATTTGGTATGAGTTTTTTGTTACAAAGCATTTCTATGATTATAGTTTAAAATAATATTGTGTAATTATTTTCAATTTTATATATATACACCATGTCGCGTTCTATGTATTCGATTACGAGTCGCACCAAGAATATTCAGACCAAGTACACCAACCAATTGGCGCGCGAGTTATCACCAAATATGGTCAATGGGAATATTCCGTTCTTAACTGGCGGTAGTAGTGGTGGTGATGGAGGAGGCGGCACTGTATCCAACGTGGATTTAACCGCGGTGACAACCAACATCATCCCTACCACAAACGGTTCGCAGAACCTTGGTTCCAACACACAAAGATTCGGCACCACACACACCAACAACTTGGAGATTGCCGGAAGCGTGACCGGACAAATTATACCGGCATCCACAGACGGTTCGCAGAATGTTGGTGATAGCACGCGCCGTTTTGGCACCGTATATACCAACAATGTGGATATTACTGGAAGCATCGTACTGGCATCCACCAACGGTTCGCAGAATGTTGGTGATAGCACGCGCCGTTTTGGCACCGTATATACCAACAATGTGGATATTACTGGAAGCATCGTCCCGGCTACTACAAACACGGCCAATATTGGCACAAGTGCTAAGACATTTGGGAACCTACATATTAAAGAAGTTACGGTTTATGGAAGTATTATTCCGTCCGAGATAAATTATCCATCAAGAATACAAAATGTTGGTCCAACTGGCGAAATTATTGAATCTGGTAGAGCCGAAGTTCATTCGGCAATACAGGTAAATCTAGGTGGTCCAGATAATTATTTTGGCAACCTCTATGCGAAGGAAATCTTCACCTCGGCCAACACGATTCGTCTCGGCGCAGCCGAGCTTAAGAGTGAGGGTAATTCAATTACGATGCCTGCTGGTTCCAAGATTGGCGGCGTGGATCCAGGCACCATTGTTATTAAGGGCAATCGGTTAAGCACCAGTTCTCTACCAAACGCCACGGGCGGTGAAACAAATGACACCGGTGATGGATACGTGATTGACGGCAATCTATGGGTTGCTACCAAAGACAATTCTACAGTGGCAGATGGCTGGGTTAGCGTAGGTTCATTTAGAGGCCCCAAAGGCGAGACCGGCGACCAGGGCATCCAAGGCATCCAAGGTATCCAAGGTATTCAAGGCAACGTGGGTCCCGCCGGAGCTCAAGGAGCTCAAGGTGCGCAGGGCGTTCCAGGCCCTCCCGGTGTCCTTGACACAACCGGCGCTACGTTTTCGGGCACCATAACGATGCCCGACCTAATCGTTACTGGAAACTCCGCTTTTGGAAAATCCACATCAGCTTATCGCGTGGATGTAAGCGGTTCTCTCAATGCCTCCTCTATTTATCAGAACGGAACTTTGTTTAGCTCCCTATATGCTACTACCAGCTCATTGAACAATTATTATACCAAGACCTCTATTGACTCTAGTTTGAATGGTGGCTTCTATAACAAGACCTATATCAACGCAAATTTCTACAATAAGGCGACCATTGATGCCACGTTGGGCGACGGTTTTTACACAAAGGGGACCATTGACTCCAATTTGAGCACCAACTTTTATAACAAGTCCGCGATTGACGCAAGCTTGAATGACGGGTTTTACAACAAGTCGTCAATTGACACCAATTTGAGCACCAACTTCTATAACAAGTCTGCGATTGACGCCAGCTTGAACACTAACTTTTACAATAAGCGGACCGCGGATGCCAGTTTGAACACCAATTTCTATAACAAGACGACCATTGACTCCAGCTTGAACGCCGGATTTTATAACAAGACAACCATTGATGCCAGCTTGAACACCAACTTTTACAATAAGGGGACAGTGGATGCCAGTATGAATGCGAGTTTTTACGGAAAATCTGCCATTGATGCCAGCTTGAGCGCAAGCTTCTATGATAAAAGGTCAATTGATGCCAGTATTAATGCGAGTTTTTATGGAAAAGACGTGATTGACACCAATTATTATAATCGCGAGGCCATTGATTCCAGCATTAACGCGGTTCTTGGGTATTACTATACCAAGGATGTGGCTGACGCAAGTGTCAGTGTTTTATTTGGTTCTTACTATACCAAGACGGACGCCGATTCCAGTGTGAATTCTGTTCTAGCGTCTTACGCGAAAACAGCGGAACTCAACTCTTTTTATACCAAGACCGCCGCCGATTCCAGTGTGAATGCGGTTTTACACAGCTATGCCACAACAGGTTATGTGACTAACGCAATCACCGCCATTTACAATGTGAGTCCGACGACACTTCAAACATTGGCGGATATTTCCGCAGCGATGCAAGGTGACGCCAGTTTCGGCGTCGTTGTTTATGATAGACTCACATCATCCGATGCCAGCATCAACAGCATTCGCGCAAACATTCAAGCATTGGCCACCACCCAAGACCCCAGTATTAATGAACTGGCTTCGTACAATTTGACACAAGACGCCGTGATTAGTGCTCTGCCCACAAAATCCAGAGTTGATGCCAGTTTGTCCCTCTATTACACGAAGGTCGCCACCGATTCCAGTATCAATACGCTTGTATCTAGATATTATACCAAGACTGTTGTGGATTCTAGTATAAACTCCATCCTTGGTTCCTATTATACAAAGTCGGCCACCGATTCCAGTATCAATACGGTCTTAGGGTCCTACGTGCTTGTATCTTCGTTGGATTCTTATTACACCAAAGAAGGTACCGATTCCAGCATCAACACGGTTCTCGGCTCTTATGCGTTGGCCTCTTCGTTGGATTCCTATTATACAAAGGATATCGCTGATTCCAGTATCAACACGGTTCTCGGTTCCTATGCGCGAAACTCAGCATTGTCGTCCTATTATACGAAGACCGCCGCCGATTCCAGTATCAACTCGGTCCTTAATAACTTTGCTAGAACTGCAACCTTGACCGCCAATTATTATACCAGGACCGACACGGATACCGCGATTAACACGGCCATCGGAAGTTATGCCA
>Ga0315909_10006954_pt1 | contig 12689 bp, 10 predicted proteins | sample LakEriMetagenome_11_FD_203527 | JGI IMG/M metagenome (GOLD analysis project Ga0315909, IMG submission 203527) | Freshwater fungal communities from buoy surface, Lake Erie, Ohio, United States - Buoy 2 MA125 | ecosystem: Environmental > Aquatic > Freshwater > Lake | place: USA: Lake Erie, Ohio...
TTGCTCGTCGCCATTCATTGAAATTTTCTTCACATAAATCACGCAATGATATTGCCGCCTATAAATTAGATGCGGGTACCCATTCTGTAATTCTTGCAAAATCAAAGAGTTACATGAATGAAACTGGTGGGCCAGTCAAAGCGTTAGCTAACTTTTATTCCGTAGAGCCCACGAACATAATTGCTTTACATGACGAATTAGATATTCCATTTGCAGCAATTCGCACCAAGTTTGCAGGTGGAGATAATGGTCATAATGGTTTGAAATCAATGACTTCATCATTTAATGGTCCTGATTATTACCGAGTTCGCTTAGGTATCGGTCGACCTATGGGCCAACAAGATCCTGCTGATTTTGTGTTGAAGGCTTTTTCAAAGGTAGAACAAAAAGATTTAGCTGAATTTATCGTGCGCGGGGCAGATGTTGTTGAATCCTTGATTACAAAAGGTTTAGAAGCTACGCAGTCAGCCTTCAATAGTTAATTAGCCGGTATTGCGTAAGCCTGCAGCCACACCGTTGATTGTTAACAACAATGCCCGACGCAAGGTTGGATCGGCAGAATCTCCTGCATCACGCACACGCTTCAAAAGATTCACTTGCAGTAAATGAATCGGTGAAAGATAAGCATCGCGAACTTGCAAGGTGCGTGCCAAAATCTCTTGATCGCCAAGCAGTCTTTTCTTCTTAGTTAGCGCAAGGATTTCAGAAACCGTTAGATCAAACTCTTCCTGGATCTCATCCAAGAAGTGATGAAGCTCTTTTGGTACTAATGCTTCGACATAACGCTTGGCCAACGCTAAATCAGTTTTAGCTAAGGTCATTTCTACGTTGCTAATAAATGTTGTAAAGAAGTGCCACTCTTTGAGCATTTGTTCCAACAGGCCAGAGTGTCCAGCTTCGCGTGCAGCCTTCAACCCTGAGCCAACGCCAAACCATCCAGGGACAATTTGTCGTGATTGAGTCCAACCAAATACCCACGGAATCGCACGCAATGAATCAAGTCCACTTGCAGCATCTGGGCGTCTAGATGGTCGTGAACCCAAAAAGAGTTCTCCTAGTTGTTCAACCGGTGTTGAAGCGTAAAAGTATGCAGGCAGATCTGGTTGTTGAATCAAAGCGCGGTAACGCTTGAATGAAGAATCACTGACTAACTGCATGCAATTACCCCAAGCAGCAAGCTCTTCGGTACTTTGTCGTGGTCCACGATTAAGAATCGTTGCTTCAAGGGATGCCGCGAGAGTTAACTCAACATTCTCGCGAGCAAGGGATGCAAGTGCGTATTTATCGCTGATTACTTCACCTTGTTCAGTCATCTTGATTTGTCCATCAACTGAACCCCAAGGCAACGCGATCAAAGCATCATAAGTAGGTCCGCCACCGCGGCCGACAGAACCACCACGACCATGGAACAAACACAATTTCACGCCATGTTTGATTGCGACATCGCGTATAGAGCGTTGAGCTCTATGAATTTCCCATTGGCTTGTTGCAATTCCTGCATCCTTGTTGGAATCTGAATATCCCAGCATTACCTCTTGCACATCACCGCGAAGTGCAACAACTGCACGATAGGCAGGATTGCTCAAAAGCTTTTCTAGAATTTCACCCGCGGCACGAAGTTCGGCAACAGTTTCAAGCAGTGGAGCAAAGCCAATTCGCGCCTTCTTCTCTTTCAGTGAAACTAGACCTGCTTGCTGAGCAATTACAACTGAAGCAACCAAATCATCTGCACCCTTTGTCATTGAAACGATGTACGTCTCAATAGCCTCTGGGCCAAAGCGATCAATCAAGTCATTTATTGCGATAAAGGTATCGACAGTTTTCTTACCCAAAGCTTCAAGCTTAGATGTATCAAAGCGCGCATCATCGGCCAAGAATTGGGTCAGGATCTCAAACTTTTCATCGTGGGATTTTTCGATATAACCATCGATGCCAGTGATCTGCTTGAGCACGTTGTGATGCGCATCAGAATGTTCGCGAACATCCATGGTTGCGTGGTTAATTCCGAAAGCTGCGATTGTGCGAATTGTGCGCTCAAGTAAGCCAGTTGCAATCAGTTCGCCGCGATGCGCCAGCAACGAATCACGCATCAACATCAGATCCGCCAACAGCTCTGCAGTGTTTGCATAATCACGGTTTGGAACATGCGCAGCGTTCTTTGCATGACGATCACGAGTAAAAGCCAAGCGGTGAACGATTGCAGTTGCCTTGAGGCGATATGGCTCTTCAGCATTAAGGCGCAAGAAGCGGGCTTCAAACTCCGGAATATGCTTCAAATCCTTTTCAACTGAAGCAGACAGTTCTGGTGTTGCTCCAACAATCTTGGTAGATACAGACAACATCTGTCGCAAAGCGTTCATCGCGGCAATAGTCACGCGGATGGCATGTGATACCTGCAGCTCCATCGCATCGGTGGTTACTTCAGCGGTGATATTTGGGTTTCCGTCACGATCTCCACCGATCCAGTTACCAAAAGAAAGTGGGCGAGCGGTGATTGGAACCTCGACATCAATTCGCTTCATTTCTTTTGCAAAGTCATTAAGAACTTCAGGAACAGTTTCGGTAAACAAATCATCAAGATAGTACAAAGCGTTAAGCGCTTCATCTAACGGTTCAGGTCGACCTAACCGAAGCTCATCGGTCTGCCATAACAAATCAACAGTTTCTGCAAGTCGTTCTTGTTGCGAAGGATTACGTGGATCATCTAGCAAATCTGCAATGCTGCCTAACTTATTCAAAACGGATCTACGTGCAGCTTCAGTTGGGTGTGCGGTAAATACCGGACGAACCGACATCGCACCGACCCATTCAGAGATCTCTTCTTTTGTAAGTTCATGTCCAGGAGTTTGTGCTTTAAGCGCGGCTTCAATTCGATCGACAGCTTTAGCTAACCAAGAACCACCCGTTGCTCTGGCTTCTGCCAAAACACGTGCACGGTGAACTTGCTCTGCAACATTTGCTAAATGAAAATAAGTACTAAATGCACGTACAAGTTGAACTGAGTCTTCAACAGATAACTGAGCAAGGATTTCTGCTCCGGTGCCTTCGCGAACCGCTTTACGAACCTCTTCTACAAGAGCTAAAAGTTCTGGACCTTCTTGACGAACAAGGGTCTGGCCCAAAAGATCGCCAAGACGGCGCACATCGCTACGAAGCTCTGCATCATCTGCAGCGATCGGGCTCTGGCTCATTGGGCAATCCTCTCAGGTAACGCCTCATAGCAAAACTAAATTACACTTAGCGCATTCAGCCCCCCTCCTTTGGAGTTGGGGCCTAACTGCATTGGAGAGCAATTATGCGCGGGTTAATTCCGGCCTTGCCACTTAATTCCGATGCATCTCATATCGTGGCACCCCAATCGCTCTACCCCTTTCTTTTAGCCGCTCGAGCACAGAGCCACCCTTTGTTAGTTGTCACAAGTTCTAGTCGCAGCTCAGAAGATCTCGTTAATGAGTTACGAGAGCTTTACGACAATGTTCTTGAATTTCCGGCTTGGGAAACTTTGCCCCATGAACGTTTAAGTCCCAGAAGCGACACTGTCGCTCGCAGAATTCAAACTCTGTATGCACTTAATGGTGATCACGCAGTTAATCCAATTGTGGTGACACCTGTGCGCGGTGCAATTCACCGAATCATTAGTCAGCTCGGAAAATTGCCACTTCTTCGATTAGAAATCGGCAAAGAACAATCACTTGATGAGCTAGTGCGACATCTTTCATCGCTGGCTTATTCCCGCACTGACTTAGTAGAACGACGCGGCGAATTTGCTGTTCGTGGCGGAATCGTTGATGTGTTTTTACCACTAAGCCATCATCCAATTCGTATTGATTTCTTTGGAGATGAGATTGAAGATTTAAGTTATTTCGAAGTATCAGATCAAAGAACTTTTCAACCAGTTGTTGGCAGCGTTGACATTTATCCTTGCCGAGAGCTTTTGCTTAACAATGCAACAAAGCATCGTGCTTTAGAAATCGCTGATGAATATCCTGCAGCGGCAGAAATGCTGGGCAAGATCGCTGAAGGAATGACTTTCGAGGGTATGGAATCCCTGATTCCATTATTAATCGATGAGACTGAAAGCCTGCTAACTCGAATGCCGGCAAACACACAGATCATTTTCATTGATGAGCAACGTATTAAATCTCGCGCAGCTGATTTGCTGGCAACCAATGAAGAATTCCTCAACGCTTCTTGGTCAAATGCAGCACTTGGTGCAAGTGCGCCAATTCATGATGGCGCAGGCACATACATGGACTGGCAAGAGCTTTTCGATGAAATAGCCAAGGCCGGCATGAGCGCTAAGGAGCTCAGTCCATTTGGAACAGATTTGGATCCTGAAACTACATTCTTAGAGTTTGCAGCGATTGATCCGATGCGTGGTGATGTTGAACGTGCAATTGAGGCTTTGCGACAAGCACTTGAAGAACATCGCACCGTTGTCTTTGCTACACACGGACATGGAATGCTCGAAAGATATGCAGGCATTCTGCGCGGGGCTGATTTACCAGTACAGATTTCAGAAAAAATCAGCGCAACCCCGACAAAGGGAAGTATTCACTTAACCACTTCTGTCATCGCCCATGGCTTTGAAAGTGCGCCGGATCAAATTTTCTTCATGACCGAGCGAGATTTAACTGGCAGCAAGGGAAGCGTCAAAGATGGCGAACGTTTACCATCGAAGCGAAAGCAAGCCATTGATCCGTTAGAACTTCAGGCGGGGGATTACGTTGTTCACGAACAACACGGAATCGGCCGATATGTAGAGCTCTTGCAGCGCACAGTTGCCGGAGTAACCCGCGAATACTTAGTCATTGAATATGCACCAGCAAAACGTGGTCAACCCGGAGACAGAATCTTTGTTCCAACTGATGTTCTTGAACAAGTATCTAAATATGTTGGTGGAGAAACCCCAACGGTGCACCGAATCGGCAGTGGCGAATGGCAAAAAGCCAAGGGTCGCGCGCGTAAAGCGGTTCGCCAAATTGCCGGAGAACTTATTCGTTTATACGCAGCCCGCACCAGCTCACCTGGTTTTGCTTTCTCGGCCGATACTCCGTGGCAACGCGAACTGGAAGACTCGTTCTCGTATATCGAAACCCCAGATCAACTTTCAACGATCAATGATGTCAAGCAAGATATGGAACGCCCATATCCAATGGATCGCATCATTTGTGGCGATGTTGGATACGGAAAGACCGAGATTGCTATTCGAGCAGCATTTAAAGCGGTGCAAGATGGCAAGCAAGTAGCTGTTTTGGTACCAACAACTTTGTTAGTACAACAACACACAAAGACTTTTGAAGAACGCTATGCGGGCTTTCCGCTCAAGGTTGCAGGTTTATCACGGTTTAATTCTGCGAAAGAAAGCAAGGAAATCCTCGAACAACTAGCCGCCGGAACTGTGGATGTAGTAATCGGAACCCACCGAATTTTGTCCAACGATGTTCAATTCAAGGATCTTGGCTTAGTCGTAGTAGATGAAGAACAACGCTTTGGTGTTGAACAAAAAGAGTCACTCAAGAAGTTGCGCACAACAGTTGATGTGCTCGCTATGTCTGCGACCCCTATCCCGCGCACACTAGAGATGGCTGTAACTGGAATTCGCGAAATGTCCACGATCACAACGCCACCAGAAGAGCGTCATCCGATCCTTACCTATGTGGGCCCAGCCGAAGAAGCTCAGATTACGGCAGCGATTCACCGCGAGTTATTGCGAGATGGACAGATCTTTTACTTACACAACCGCGTGGACACAATTGATAAGACCGCAATGCGATTAAAAGAGTTAGTGCCCGAAGCCAGAATTCGAATTGCTCACGGACAGATGTCAGAAGGCGAGCTAGAAGATGTAATTCTGGCGTTCTGGAACCGTGATTTTGATGTACTTGTCTGCACCACAATTGTGGAAAGTGGTTTAGATATTCAAAATGCCAATACATTAATTGTCGAACGGGCAGATCGTTTTGGATTGTCCCAACTTCATCAATTACGTGGCCGTGTTGGACGAGGGCGAGAAAGAGCCTATGCCTACTTCTTGTATTCAAATGATGAACCATTGTCTGAGCTTGCTCACGAGCGCTTAAAGACAATTGCAACAAACACCGATTTAGGTTCAGGAATGCGGGTTGCGCTGAAGGATCTTGAAATACGTGGTGCCGGTAATCTTTTGGGCGGCGAACAATCAGGACACATTGCAGATGTAGGATTTGATTTATACATGCGGATGGTTGGCGAAGCGGTTCAAGAATACAAATCTGGCATTATCGAAACTGAAGAAAAGGTTTCAGAATGCAAAGTTGAATTACCAATCAACGCCCACTTGTCATCCGAATTTGTTCCGGGAGAACGTTTGCGACTTGATCTTTACCGACGTCTTGCAGATGTAAAAGCACCAAGTGATGTTGCATCAATAGAGGCAGAGCTAATTGATCGTTTCGGTGTTTTGCCCGAAGAAGCCAAAGCGTTACTGGGAGTTGCAGCTCTTCGTGCACAAGCTAAGGCTGTGAAGTTGACTGAAGTTGTTGTGCAAGGAAAGTTCCTTCGACTTGCGCCGCTACTTTTACCTGAATCTCGTCAGTTACGTTTGACACGTTTATACCCAGGCTCTCTGTATAAGGGCGCAACAAGCACGGTTTTAGTCGCGCTTCCGAAGGCCACCTCTTGGAATCCGTCACAGAATGCGCCTGAAATAGTGGATACTTCTCTTCTGGCCTGGGTCACTGAGGCCGTTCATCAATTAAGCGATGCACCGAAAGCGAGTACAGAATGAAGAAGATCCTGGCAATCACCGCGGTAGTAGCAACCTTTCTATTGGCGGGATGCTCACAAATAGGTGCAGCAGCAACAGTGGGCGATACAAAGATCACTCAAGCTCTTGTTCAAGGAAGCGTCGATGCGATTCTTTCTGAGCGCGCTAAGGTCGATACATCACAGATGCAGCTTGAAACTGGCGCATCTCTTAATGTTTCGCAGCTTCGTTTTCATCTACTAGGAACTTTGCTCCGCGAACTTGGTCAAGAGTTAAAGATCAATGTAACAAAGGCTGAAATTGATTCACGTCGCGCAAGCATTCTCGAGCAGGTAGGTGGCGAAGCAGGTCTACCTGGCGCTCTTGTAAATGCCGGAATCGCACCTCAAGATTTAGATCGATACATTCAAGCAATTGCTTACTCTGACAAAATCAGCCAGAAGCTAGTTGCAGCTGGTGTAACTGAAGATCAGCTAGGCGCAGAAATTCAGAAGCTCGTTGTTGCCAAAGCTAAGGAAATTGGCGTAACCGTCAACCCTCGCTACGGCAAGTGGGATGCAACAACTGCTGATGTAGTTCCTGCAGATTCTGCAGAATCAGCTGTTACTCCTTCAGGCAACTAACACTTAAGAATATGCAAGGTTCTCAACTTCAACGACTTGTTGAAGTCATGAATACTTTGCGTTCGCCTGGCGGTTGTCCATGGGATGCAGAACAAACTCATGAATCACTGCTGAAATATTTGCTCGAAGAGTCATATGAATTTGTTGATGCGGTTCAAGCCGATAATCGTGTTGATATGCGTGAAGAGCTAGGCGATGTTTTGCTACAAGTTTATTTCCATGCACGTATGGCGCAGGAACATCCAACAGATCCATTTTCAATCGAAGATGTTGCACAAGGAATTGCAGACAAATTAATCCGTAGACACCCTCATGTCTTTGCCGGTGTCGAAGTCCGCGATTCGCAAGAAGTTCTTGAAAATTGGGAAGAGATTAAGAAAAAGGAAAAGGGTCGCACCTCACCCCTAGATGGCGTTGCGATGTCTCAACCAGCACTTCCTTTGCTTGAAAAACTCTTGTATCGCGCTGAAAAATACGGTGTCGAAGTAAGTACTCCTGATTCGGTTTCAATTGATGGACCAGCTGATGAAAGCGCTGTGGGACAAGCCCTAGTAGCCGTTATTGCATGGGCCCATGCCAACGGAATCGATGCAGAGGCGGCCCTTCGCAAGGAGGCTATGCGCATTAGCCAAGAAATTGGGCCCGCATAGTCTTTCGTAGGTTCGCGGTAGACTTCGATTATTGAAGTACCTGCCATTTCAGCGTTGAGGTCGGCAACAGATTCAGCAAAACCAGACCTGTCTTAAAGGAGTAATGCAATGGCAATTATCGAAGCTTTAGGTGCCCGTGAAATTCTTGACTCCCGTGGAAATCCAACGGTTGAAGTTGAAATCCAATTAGAAGATGGCACACAAGCTCGCGCAGCAGTTCCAAGCGGTGCATCAACTGGTGCATTTGAAGCTGCAGAACTTCGCGATGGTGGCAAGCGTTACTTAGGCAAAGGTGTTGAAAAAGCAGTTGCATTTGTTAATGATGAAATCGCACCAGAGATTATTGGATTAGATTCACAAGATCAGCGCCTCGTTGATGGTGCAATGATCGAACTAGATGGCACAAAGAACAAGTCACGTCTTGGCGCAAACGCAATCCTTGGAGCATCACTGGCTGTTGCTAAAGCATCGGCAGACTCTGCAGATCTTTCATTGTTCCGCTACCTAGGTGGACCAAATGCACACCTGCTACCTGTTCCAATGATGAACATTCTTAATGGTGGCGCACACGCAGATACAAATGTTGATATTCAAGAGTTCATGATCGCGCCCATTGGTGCACCTACTTTCCGCGAATCAGTTCGCTGGGGAGCCGAGATTTATCACGCACTTAAGTCAGTTCTAAAAAAGCGTGGTCTTGCAACATCTGTTGGCGATGAAGGTGGCTTTGCGCCAAACCTAGATAGCAACCGTGCCGCACTTGATTTGATCCTTGAAGCAATCGAAGCTGCAGGATTTAAGCCAGGTAGCGAAATCGCACTTGCGATGGATGTTGCTGCAACTGAATTCCACGAGAACGGTAAGTACAACTTTGAAGGTGCCGTAAAGACATCTGATGAAATGATCGCGTATTACACCTCTTTGGTCGATGCCTACCCAATCGTTTCTATTGAAGATCCTTTGAATGAAGAAGACTGGGCTGGCTGGACACAGATGACTAAGGAACTTGGTTCACGCATCCAGATCGTTGGAGATGACCTATTTGTTACTAACCCAGAGCGTTTAGCTAAGGGAATCGCGGGCAACACTGCGAACGCACTTCTTGTAAAGGTAAATCAGATTGGAACTCTTACCGAGACAATCGATGCCGTTGAAATGGCACACCGTGCTAACTACCGCAGCATGATGAGCCACCGTTCAGGTGAAACTGAAGACACAACAATTGCTGATTTAGCTGTTGCGCTTAACTGCGGACAGATTAAAACTGGCGCCCCTGCACGTACAGAGCGTGTTGCTAAGTACAACCAACTTCTTCGTATTGAAGAAGAATTAGCAGAGGGTGGTCGTTACGCGGGTCGTGACGCTTTTCCACGTTTCAAGGCGTAAGAATTAGCCATGGCACGCCGACAACTTCGCTTTCGTCGTCGACGTACCTCTAATCGTGTTCTAGCACTATCGGCAATCTTCTTTATTCTCGCTTTAACAATTGCGCCACCTGTGAAGCATTACTTCACACAACGTGCACAAATCAGTGCGCTTAAGGCGCAGTTGTCTGCAGATAACACCGCTTTGGAAAAAGCACGCGAAGAGTTGCTGCTATGGCAAGATCCTGAATACATAAAGTCGCAAGCACGTGAACGTCTGCACTTTGTTTTGCCAGGTGAGCGTCAATACATTGTGACTGATGGTGAAAACAACCCTCAGCAAAACGGCACTACAAAGATCGCCAGTTCTTTAGCTGATGGACAACCTTGGTATGCGCGTTTAATTGCATCAATTAGCGAAACCGGCAATTAATGCGCGAAGTAACTCAAGCAGACCTTGATTGCATTCAAACTCAACTAGGTCGGACTCCAAGAGATGTCCATGCGATTGCATACCGTTGTCCATGTGGAAAGCCTGCTGTTGTTGAAACTCCACCTCGACTTGAAGATGGCACACCGTTTCCAACTTTTTACTATGCCACTTGCCCGCGCTTAACCGCAGTTATTTCAACCCTTGAAACAACTGGCCTGATGGGCGAGATGAATGAGCGTTTAGAGACTGATGCCGAATTAGCTGGGGCGTATCACGCAGCACATGATGATTACATCGCATCGCGTTCGGCGCTCGGCATAGATGTTCCAGAAGTAGATGATGTTTCAGCAGGTGGAATGCCAACTCGTGTGAAGTGTCTTCATTCACTTGTGGCGCACTCCTTATCTGCCGGCCCCGGAGTAAACCCATTGGGTGATGAAGCGCTAGCAAAACTACCTGAATGGTGGAAGAACAACCCATGCGAGTAGCGGCAATTGATTGCGGAACTAACTCAATTCGTTTACTTATCGCAGATATTGATGGCAACAACTTCCGTGAAGTTGTGCGCGATATGGAGATTGTGCGCCTAGGACAAGGCGTCGATGAAACCGGCCAATTTCATCCAGATGCTATTGCCAGAACTTTCGCCGCAGTCGATAAGTTCGCAGCAGAAATAGCCAAGCGCGGCGTTGAAAAGATTCGCTTTTGCGCAACCAGTGCCACACGTGATGCAACCAACCGACACTTATTTGTTGATGGAGTCCGCGAGCGTTTAGGCATCGAATTAGAAGTTATCTCAGGTGATGAAGAAGCTGCGCTCTCTTTTGCTGGTGCGATCAAAGATCTAGATCCAAGCAATGGTCCTTTCTTGGTTGTTGATATTGGCGGCGGATCAACTGAATTTGTCTTTGGTACATCAACTGTTGAAGCTGCTCGAAGTGTCAACATTGGCTGTGTACGCATGACTGAGAGACACTTTGCTTCAGATCCAGCAACGCCAGAACAAATCGAAGCAGCACGTTCAGATATTCAAGCAGCGATTGCACAGGCTGCCGCAGTAGTACCAATTACTACGGCCAATACTTTGGTTGCTGTCGCAGGAACCGCAACGACGGTTGCAGCAGCTGCCCTTGATCTTCCTGAATATGATCGCTATGCAATTCATCTTTCTAGAATTAGTGCGCAACAAACCCATGATGCCGCCACCATGTTTGCCACAAGTTCCCGCGAGCAACGTTTAGCTCTTGGCTACATGCACCCTGGTCGAGTTGATGTAATTGCAGCAGGCTCGCTAGTTCTTTCAGAAATCATGAAAGCCACAGGGGCTAGTGAATTTGTAGCGTCAGAATCAGATATTTTGGATGGAATGGCATTTTCTCTTGCCCGCAATTAAATCTATAAAGCTTCTGGATCAAAAAATTGTTGCCTGTACCAAGTGCCCACGTTTAGTTGAGTGGCGAGAAGAAGTCGCGGTCGTAAAACGTAAGTCCTACGAGAATGAAAAGTACTGGGGTAAACCAGTGCCAGGCTTTGGCCCTGATAACGCACGAATCGTGATCGTTGGTTTGGCACCAGGAGCGCACGGTGCAAACCGAACTGGTCGAATCTTTACCGGAGATTCATCGGGGGATTGGCTCTACAAAGCGCTTCACAAGAATGGTCTAGCAACTATCCCGACAAGTACATCGGCAGATGATGGACAAAAGCTCATTGATACCCGAATAACGTGCGCCGTTCGCTGCGCTCCACCCGATAACAAGCCATCAACTGAAGAAAAGATTCAGTGCTCTGATTACTTAGTAAACGAGATTGAACTTCTGCTGCCAACTGCGCGTACTTTTGTTGCGCTGGGAAGCTTTGCCTGGAGTGCAATCATCAAAAGTCTTCGTACCCTAGATCACCAAATACCGACTCCGACGCCAAAGTTTGGACACGGAGAAAGCTTTACCTACGTAAGCCCAGATGGAATCAAGAGATTGGTCTTAGGCAGTTATCACCCAAGTCAGCAAAACACTTTCACCGGAAAACTAACCGAGCCCATGCTTAATGCAATTTTCAAGAAGGCAAAGAGTTTTAAATAGCTGCGTTCTTGAGTTGATCGATGTGGCCTTCGATGTGATTTGCCGAAAGAGTTACTAACTGCAAAAGCGTTACCGCACCGCGCTGAGGATGGGTAGAAACACGGCCCCAATCAGCATCAGATGCGTTCTTCAAAATTTCGTAATTCATTGCATGCGATGCTGCTAAAGCGTCAAGTGAGACCGCAACTGAGCGCTTGTCATACTGCAATCCAGTTGGAAACTTTTCTTCATCAAAGGGAACAATCGTTGGATTGTCTTCGCAGAGAGCATTTGCGTATCTGACACCAAATTGGATCTCGGCATCTGCGATGTGGTGGATAACAAATGCTGCAGACCACTCACCATCCTTTGCACGAGTGAGCTTTTCAGCTGAAATCTTTTTGCCTTCTTCAACAAATGAAATTGCAGATGAGTGATACTTCGCAAGAATTTCGTTATGGTCCATGGCTTTAGAGTAACCGTGGAATTTGCAGAATCTAGGCTCAGTTTCTGCAAAAGCCCCTCATCAAGTAAACTGCCGCAGAACTTGCTCGTGGCCCCCGTAGTCCAATGGCAGAGACAGAGGACTTAAAATCCTTCCAGTGTCGGTTCGAGTCCGACCGGGGGCACCAGCTCTAAGCGCATTTTAAGCATCTGAGCGTGCACTTACTTAGCCGTAACCCTTCACTAACCGTACGATTGGCCTGCACCACAACCACCAGAAGCTCTGGTGGCCCTACAAAAGGAGAACAAAGATATGCGCAGTTCAAACCCTGTTCTTGGACGGGCGTTTAATCAGCGTGGATACGCT
>Ga0315909_10006955_pt1 | contig 12688 bp, 9 predicted proteins | sample LakEriMetagenome_11_FD_203527 | JGI IMG/M metagenome (GOLD analysis project Ga0315909, IMG submission 203527) | Freshwater fungal communities from buoy surface, Lake Erie, Ohio, United States - Buoy 2 MA125 | ecosystem: Environmental > Aquatic > Freshwater > Lake | place: USA: Lake Erie, Ohio...
CATCTTTGATTGTTCGTTCTCTTTGCGCTTTAGATAAGGATTCAAACTGTGCCTTTAGATCGGCTAGTTCTTTTTCCTTTTGCTTATTTGTTTTACGCAGTTGTTTGACGAGATCATTACCCAAATCGTTTAGATCTGAGTCGTCGTCCTCGTAGTCGTAATTGGACATAGTGGTCCTTCTCCCTATTAGTTGTTAGCGCAGACCTCATATAAGTTTGGGGTTCCTCATATGGCTTCTACTACTGGTCTTGTTATCACTCCATTGGGCCAGTCGTTCCAATGGCAGGCTTTGTTTATTTAGAAAGCGCCAGCTCTATCTCGTGATAGTGCGCCTTGTGTTAATCCGGATTGACCAGAAAACGCTGAAGTCTCAAGTGCTGATAACTTCTCACGCTTTCTCTTAGCCTCTGCAGATCCAGCTAATGAAAAGACTTCAGACTCTGCAGTTGCTTGTGTGTATGGGTCTTGTCCGTAGATTGCTGCTAGTTGTCCACCACGTGGTGCAACTTGAGCAACAGTCTCGAATCCTTGCTGTGCTTGTTCCTTAGTAACGCCGTATCTGGCAAGTTCTTCAGCACGAGATACACCCGTTGCTAGTCCCTGAGCCATAGCAGCACCACCGATTTCAGCTGCAGTTACCTTGCGCTTGATAGCCTCAAGTCCCTGTGTTGGATCTAGTGTATAAGCCAAGATGTCGCCGTTAGTAATATCTGGGTAGAACTGCTTAAGTGCTGCAGCAACCTCTGGGTTAGAGTTGATAACACGCTTTTGTGCTGTCATAATTCTATCTTCTAATTCTGCTGCAGATACATCTCCTGCTATGAACTTTTCAAACCCTACTTGCTTACCTGTAGAATCCTTTGTGTAGTAAGAGGCAGGTAGTCCGTAGTTACGCATAATGTTCTGGTATTGGTCCTCAAGATCAATGTACTCAGCAGGTGATAGGGCACGAAGACCTGCAGCAATACGAGCATCGTTTGCAGCAAAGCGAGCCTTGTATGCCTTATTATACTTTGGATCATTCATTAGTCTTAGAGTCATTTCATCAGATGATATTCCTTCTTTGATTAACTCTTCTAGCGGAGAAACCAAATCTCCTATACCCAATCCAGTCAGTTGAAGTTTTAAGAAATCAAAAGCAGATTGACCACGTACTTTTTTATCTGCAAGAATTGCTGCAGCTTCTGCTGCTGCACCTCTAGGGTTATTGCCTATAAATCCACCAGCATTGCCCATACCAGATCCATCTGCAGCATTGCCAGAATTACTATCAGTAGGTTCTCCGCTTATTGGGTCAAATTTAGCACCAATTGGATAAAGGATTTTGTATTCACCTTCTCCAGCTTTTCCGGTACGAACAAACTTTACGTATGCTCCAGCCTTCTTTTGTGCATCAGACAAAGTTGGTTCAGGTTGGTCTTTATACCATTGAGTCAAGCGTTCATTAAATTGTGTATTGGTTTCCCCAGGTTGTTTAACTGGTTTAGTTGCTAGATCTTCTGCCATTTTTACCCCTGGAATCCAAAGTCACGAAGGACTTTAAGCGCAACATCAGATACCTCTTGTCTGGCCTGATTGGTATATTGCCAACGTGCATCTTGACGTAATGCTCTCTTAAACTCAGATATATTCATATCGCCTTTGTCGTTAATTGCTATACCTAACGATGGGTCGTTAAGATCAATTTCATCTGCGTTCAGTTCTAACACATTAGCCATTGTTTGACGGTATGGTGAGTACACCTGATCTAAGTTATAGCCTTGACCTAGAAGGTCACGCACATACTGTGGACGGCCTTGGGCTGCTAGTTTTCTAGCATCTTGAGCAATACGGTTAGCATCAATTCTTCCGGTAGCAATACCCTGAAGTACTTGTTGCTCTGTTTGCCCACCTGGAACAATGTCACTTATCTTGAATCCATTAGCACGAGCAACTGATTGCAACTCCTGATAGTCCTTAAGAGCTTGTCCTGAGTATCCAAGTGTAGGTTGACCAGCGATAGTAGAACCGATTGGTCGAATAGCAGCAGCAATAAAGTCTGTTGTCATTGCATCATCAATACCTACATTTGTAATGTACATATTCTCAGCAGCCTTGCGTAATGCTGCTGGATCTGATGCGATACCTGAACCCATAGCACGAGCCTTGTCAGCAATCTGACGCTCAAGGGTAGTAATCTGCTTTTCGTAGTCAGTAGTTCCCTGTGCTTGACCGGTCTTTACTAGGTCTTGGTAGTTATACAATTGAACATAGCGAGCCTTGATTTCTGCTGAGTTCTTGCGGAACCAGACATCATCACGGATGGCTTTGCGTAGTTTATCTGGAGTCCAGTCTTCTGCTACGTAACGCTCAAGGATTCGCTTAAGGCTATCTACATTGTTAAAGATAGTTTCAGGTAGGGCAAAGTCCTGTCCTGCTGCTACGTTCAACGCTTCTTCGCGTTGCTGTGCATCAGTTACTACAGGTGCCTTAGTTGTAGGTACACCTGGTGCTTTAGTTGTAGGAACGCCAGGCTTAGGAGTTGTAGGTGTCTCAGCCTTAAAGCCAGTTTGGAAACCCAATGCTGGAGTCTTAGGCAAAACGGATGAAGGCATCCCTTGACGTGCAGCATCTGGTCCCGAAATAGGTTGGGCATTGGTCTGCAAAGAAGCAAGAGTTGAGTTCTTTTCCTGAATAATAGTATCTACTTCAGTAGTAGGTTTACCTAGTTTAGCAAGAAGATTCTTACGTTGCTCTAAACGATCAAGATCAAACCTGATAGTTTCAGCAACCTTTGCTTCAGCTTCTGCTTTCTTAATCTTACCCTCACGAATTTGGGTTTCGACAAAGGCTTGTTCAGTAGCAGCAAGTTCGTCCTGAGTTTTCTTAAACTCTGCAATATAGCGATTTCTTTCAGCTTCACCTATATTAGTAGCAGATGCCATTCTTTCTGTAAGACTTAACTTTGTAGTTATTAAGTTCTTTTTCTTTTCTAACTGGTCAGAGGTTAATGCCTTTTTAGCTTTGCTAGGTTCAGGTAGTTTGTCTCCAAGATTATAGAACTTACCGTCCTTCTCAAAACCAACAGTGTTTCCGCTTCTATCAAAAACAACATCAACAAAACCAAATGGGATTGTTTTGTCCACGCCAAAGTTAAATACCTGGCTTACATATGTTCCTTTAGGACGTGCCATTAGCGTAGCCCTCCAAGTTCCTGCATCATAATTGCATAAGCATCTGTAGCGCGGTTAGTCTTTGCCTCGGCAGTAGCACCGATCTGTTCGGTAAGAAACTGTTGTTCGTCTACTCCACCACGTGTAGATGAGAAGCCCTTGCCAGCAGTTGTAACCGATGGCTGCTTCTTCTGTTGCTCGTTAACGAGTCGGGTGTACTTAGACCTTTCAGCCTTAGTAAGTTTACGTCCCAGTAAATCTTCAGCAACTGTATCTAGCAACTTAGCTGTCTGTGATGGGCTAGTTACATAGGTTGATACTGTGGTCTTAGGTGCTCCAGTGCCTTCATCGGCACCTTCTGCAGCTCGTTGCTGTAGATAGTCAGTTACTGATATAGGAGTTTGACCAAACTTTTCTTGGAAACTTCTTTGTGCCTTAAGCGCTACGCCTAGTTCAACAAGTCCTGTGTACAGCTTAACATCAAACTTGCCAGTTACTTTACCCTTATACAAACCAGCATCTTTAAGTTGCTGAGCAATAACTGCACGTGTTGGCTCAGAGGCCCTATTCATTACTTGAATAAAGTTTTCAATTGTATCTGGCTCAGCCACTTGTATCTCCTAATAGTGAGGCGAATAATGTGTTATAGGCACTCATAGTATTTTCATTTGCCTTGGAAAGTTCACGCATCTTGACGATTGTGTCTTCCTTAAGGAATGTTGTGAGTTTGGTTCCACCTGATACTGATGAGAATAAGTCCTTATCTGACTTGTATCCATCATACAGATCAAGCATCTTCTTTAGTTGTTCCTGAACTGGACCACGTACAGTGACTGACTTGTCATTGAGCATATCGCGCAAGTCATTGATAGCACGGATACGTTCAACAGCCTTCTTACCGCCTTCTGCCAGTTCTTCTTGAACTAATGGACGACCAGCCTTAAAGACCTTTGCCCACTCCTGGAACTCATCACGTGCCATAGAGCGCTCAATATCTGTAAAACTTTCTTCAAGTTTAGTCTCGTATTCGTTCTTCTTTGCATAGTACTGCTGAAGATCTGCTGCTGTCTGGACTTCTTTTAGGAAGTCATCTACACGCTTGTTGTACTTAAGACCCATATCCTTCATAGTCTTGTAAGCATCCCAAGAGAAGCCTGACTTGTGAGGAATCAAGAACGCTGCACCCTGTGGGTAGCGTTCAAATAGGTCCTTGTTCTCATCTACGAAAACGCCGGATTCTTCTGCATACTTGATAATAGCAACAGTCTTCTTCTCAGACTCAGGTACTGTAAATGGAATCTGGTTAGGAAATAACTCAACCCACTTAGCCATAGCTGCGTCGTAATCTCCAGGATACTTATCAAGTAGATTATTCCAAGCCTGCTTAAAGTTAGCGCTTCCATTGTCCTTAACCCAAGTAGCCATTTCAGCCTTAAGTTGAACCTGTGGGGATGCTGGTGCAAAGAAACCAAAGACAAAGCGTGTACCTAGGATACCAAGAACTGTGTTCTTAATGCGCTGACGGTACTCTTCTTGCTCCTGAATTGACGGAGGAATTACATTCCCTAAGTCATCATAAGTAACCTTAAGACCGTGACCTGCAGCTTCTAGGTATGTAACTGCCTTACGCCAAGCACTAGCGTACTGTGAATCACGCTCATCTGTATCCATTGATTGATATAAACGGTTAATGTGTGCTGGCAAGAATGCTGATACGAATGATTGATCCACAGCGTACTTCCCAAGACCATACTGAGTAATAGTATCTGCAGCAGCTGGTGCTCCGAATACATCTACTAAATTAGTAAGTACCTTAATAGATACTCCAGCAAGTGGACCGTTAAATGTAGGAATCAATGAGTCTTGATTCAAAGATGGAGTAAGCATCTTAACCTGAGATCCAAATTGGATAGGCAAAGGTGTCTTAAACTCTGGCGCAATACCAAGACCTGCCATTGCAGTTTGCACTGCACGATACATTGGCTCTACACCTGGGTAGACAAAGTACTTCTCGCCTTGGTCATCCTCTTGGATGAAACCATTGTGGCTGATTCCATCATATGTAAGAGCTGCCTTGCGGATAGATGCAGGGTTATATCGAACCATACGATATGCACGGCGATAGAAGTCCTCAGTTGCACGATAGAAACGAGAGAAGTTACGCGCTCCGAATGCTAACTGTGTACGAACCAATGGGTTATCCACATACTGAAGGACTTGGTTAACAGCACGCTCTTCAACAATCTCAGCAAACTGGCGCTTAGCGCGTTCTGTTGCTTCTGCTATCTTCTTAGCGTCTGTAGGGTCAACCTTGCTTACGACTGATTGAATATAAGCATCTTCCATACCGGACTTCTTCATTGACTTACGAAGAGATACGATCTCGTTAAAGACAATAGGCTCACGTGATAGACGTGCGTTAGCCATACCAAGCCACTTCCAGCCATTGGTCATAAGAGAGGCTGCGTTGTTACCTGAATCAGAGATAGGAACTAGGTTAGGTCCAACTGCATATTCAGGTACATCGTCCATCATCTTTGGTAGGTCATCTAAACCTAACTGACCTGAGATACCCCAATTGCCAGTTGCTTCGTCAAAGTAACGAATTTTGTTTAATAGTTCTTTGTTAATCTCTTTAAGTCCATCTTTACCAATGCGACGTGTCTCAAAGATTTCACGAGCACGAGCATAGATAATCTCAGCGTGCTCTTGGTTAGTTACACCACGTGCCTCAAGCTGAGCCAACTTGCGGAACTGCTCGTTGTTGTCCATATATTCCAACAGCTTTGAGATAGCAATATCCTTGCGATCAAGGTTTGCTACAGCAATAGCGCCTACTTCGTCGTTAGAGTAGTAGCCAATACGCATTAACCAGGTAAGCATTGATGCTTCATTCTCTGGTCCGATTGGTACGTTGGTGTAACCGGCTTCTCCTCGTGCTCGTGAGTACTTCTGAGCCTTTGGATCTTGAATAATAAGTTTCTCGCTACGTACACCGTGTGACTTAGTGAACAATGTAGCTGTTGTGATGTAGTCAGCACCTGTTGATGCGAAGTTAAAGCCACCTTCTGAGATAAGTGATACGGAGTTTTCAAGGTTTCCGTACATCAAGTGCTCAGCAAGGATCTCTGCCTCATCCTCGAACATAGGCTTCATACCTAATGTCTCACGGTAGCGGTTAATGCGACCAGATGTAAGGGCAGTTGCCATAATACGACGTGTATCTTCTACAACATTGCGTGATGACACCTTACTTAGTTGCTCAATCTCGCTTCTAAGTAGAGTTTTTGTAGCATCATCTGTTGCTTGCTCAAGTTCTGTAGCCTTGGTCTTCATCAGATTGCGTGCTTCTACAATATCTGTGTCAATTTTAGCAATTTGTGTTTCGTACTTAGCTGCTTCTTTCTTGTTAAGAAAGCGCATTACAGAACCCAGTGGGCTTTCTGTAAAGTTACCTGTCTTACGAGCTGCTTCAAAGGCTGTGTTGATACGTGTTGATAGGTACTTGTTCTTTGCCAGTCCCCAAGGTGAGCCACCGATAGCAAGATGGACCATAAGGTCTTCTGTTGCGTTACGAATAGCATAACGAGGTCCAGCAAGAGTAGCAAATGACCAGTATCCAGTCATCTTATCTACCCACTCTTTGTTGGCAACGCCAAGAGCGCGGTTAATAAAGCCAGAACGTACCGCTGCGCGGTCAATATCTACAAGACTTGGAGCAGATACAGATGTGTTGAAGTCAGACATAATGGCTCCAACGCCTTCGTCCTTGTCTCCTACACGAGATACTGCAAACTTAGCATCGCCCTTGCCTGTAAGGCGACGAACAATGATCTGACCTGCTTCAGTGGTGTTAAGTCCACGGATTTCAGCAATGTTAGTCCACAAGCCGTAGAACATTTCTTTACGCTTGCCGATATCTGTTATCGCTTCAAAGGTTTCACCAATCATCTTGGCATCTTGCTTAGTAAATACAAGACGAGCCAGACGGTACATCTGCAATGAGGCATCTGCTGCTTCTACATCGAATGAATCATTCTTGAACATAGGAGCGATATTAAACTTTGCCTTGAACTTATCTAGGCGAGCACCTACTGCAGCACTTGATAGGCGCAGTGTTCCTTTGCCACCAGTTCCTTTGACAAGAGGAACAATCTGTTCTTGTCCTTCAATGAGTGCTTTAGAGACACCATCTGTTGTTGGCAAGTCTCCGAACATACTTCCGATAAAGCTAGGTGCAATTCTGTCTACATTAAATACACGGTCTGCTGTAGTCATAGCGTTGATACGTGTCTGACGTGCTAAGTCAAGGCGTGGAATGATGACTCGCTTGCGTCCTACTGAACCTGCTAGGACTGCTACTGCCTCTTCTGTGTTCTCAAAGAATGCTTTAGCAGATGTTGAGTTAGTTATCTGGTTCTTCTGGAAAGCACGGATAACTTCTGGACCATATTCAGGTGCAAGGATCTCAAGCTCACGCTTGATGGCTGCTGCCTCTTTAGGAGAACGAGCCTGTGCCTTGGTGTAACGGTCTAGTGTTGCACCGTAGGTATCCCAGAAAGATGCAACCTTTGGATTAGCAAAAGTTTCTACAACCTTCTTGCCACCTGTAACTGCCTCTAGTGAGTACTTGCCCACAACATACATTGAACGCACCTTAGATGCTGCAACGAGTGGGTCCACAAAGAATCTAAATGCTGTATCTACAACACCTGATGTAAGGCCATAGACAAGACCGTTCTTCTCAAGTGCTTCGGGAAGGATAGCGTTAGCAAGTTGGCGACCTGGTGAGAACTTAGCCTTATCTACAACACCTAGAATCTCGTTGAATAGGCTTCGTTCCTTTTCAATATCTGTAACACCAGGGATAGCAGTATTCTTAGGATCGGCAAGCATAATGTACTTGAGTTGTTCAGGTGTAGCAGATGCTGCAATATCAGCAAGGCTTTCCTTGGACTTGATACGCATAGCAATATCTACTGCATCTTGACCATAAAGGCTCTTGGCCTTTTCAATACGGCCTTCGTTGAATACTTTGTCACCCTTGTCGTTTGCTTTATCCCAAGCAAAACCAAGTTCGCCTTGTGATAATGGAATAGCAAGAGCACGGTAAGTACGAGTAGTTGCATCAGCAACTTCAATAAGACCCTTGAATGCTAAAGTTAAAGGATTGTAGTGGAACGCTGTAGATAGCCAGCCTTTGCTTGGCTTTTCAATAGGATCTTCCGTACCAAACGTCTTAACTAAATCCTGACGTTGGTCAATTGGCATCTGTTGTGCTGCTTTTTGCGCTACATCAGATGGAAGGCTAAGTAGTTCCTTGTGCTTAGCTACCTTCTTAGAAAGAATATCAATCTCACGTTTTTGCTCTGGCGTTAAACCAGCAGCATAGGCGGCTGCTTTTAGATTATCAGCCATTAGTTACCTCGTGATAGTGCTTCTTGGTACAAGACTGCAATTTCACCAGTAGTATCGTATGGCAACATAGCAGCTAATGTGTCTGAAAGTTTAGTAATTGACTTGTTCATCATTAAAGCCTCTGATCCAGCACCTGGACCACGGTTGATACCTGTGGTGATGGGTTCATCTGGACGTTGTGATGGTGCAAATAATGGAGTTACTGGAGCAGGTGCTACAGATGGCGCAGATGATGCTGTGGCGCTTGCTGTAGTAGCAAGTGGTGCTCCTGATTTAATAGCTGCAGTCTCGACACCTTCGCCGTAGTAGGCTGAAGGTAGGTCTGTGCGCTTTGAAAATTTACCAGGACCTGAAGCACCGGCAAGTGGACCTCTAGCCATCTGTTTCCTCCTGAATTGTCTCTAAGTCTTGGGCCATATTTTCCCAAGCCTGCATTGTCTTTGACTTTTGATTAGCGTGATAAACTGAAATTTCTAATATCTCTTCTGTAAACGAGTGGAATGTCGAGGCTAGATTGTGTAGCAAGCCTGCAAATATCACTCCAAAGTCAGAGCGACGTACTGGACGAGGTATAAATTCTTCTTCATTTCTCATCCAGCACGCCTCCCATTTGAATTATTACTTACTACCCTTACGTACTTTTACAGCTGTACCCTTACGAGCTGCTGCGACCATACCAAAAAATACTTTACCGCCTGATGGCTTTGAAGTATCCTTCTTGCCCTCTACTGGCTTAGCCATTGGAGCCTTTGCGAATGTTCCTTTTTTCATTTTACACCTCCTCCTATGCTGCGCCTGTGATGGATGCAAGTAAACCTGCAATGTCGGGACGTTGAGCTGGACCAGCAGCAGGGGCCATACCGCCTTGTTCTTGTGGAGGTTGCTGCGAGGCAGGGGCGGGGGCCGCACCTGCTGCTGGAATCATTTGTTCTGCACCTGGCATTGGTGCTGGTTGTGGTTCAGGTGCGAAGACCTTTTCAATAACAGACTCTAGTGAGAGTCCTTTTTGACGACCTTGGATAACACCTGCGATGCGGTTAACAATTTGACTTGGATCTTGTCCTTGCGCCGCCAGAGCCGGAATTGCCTGAGCATACTGAGCCACAGCAAGGCGCAAAGAATCGCGCATCTCTTCAATGTCAACACGTTGCTCCTCTTGGGTAACATTAAGTTCCATAGGAATCTCACGACGTACATAGTCACGTGATACGAGCTTGTCTGAACGCATTTGTAGTAATGCGATGATGGCACGGTTAGGATCCATACCTGACATAATGCCGTAACGTACATCTACGCCGTACTCACCCTTGATATCACGTGATGGGATGTACTTCATTGAGTAAGGAGTACCGTCATCAACGCCACGAATCTCCTTGGTCATAGAACCAAAGACTCTTTCGTCAATCTCAAAGCAAAGAGATACTAGGTCTGTAAACAAACGAGCAAACTGTGCTTGTGCTGCACGGATCTGTGTATCAAATCCTGCTTGTAGGGCTTGTACACCGCGACCTGTAATAACAGATGCGCTGATATCACCTGAACGAGTCTCAGGGTAACGAGCACCCATACGTAGTTCACGCTCTAGGACACCAGACTCAGTGAAGACTCCAGGTGGAAGTTCTAGTGGTACACGACGGATACCTTGTGGGTTAGCAGAACGCATAATTGAGTCTGGACCAAGTGCCAACTCCTGCACATCTTGTGGAATAGCAATAGGTGCTTGGATAGACTTCTCTGCTGCTTGGATCTGCAGTACTGCAAAGCGAGCACGTGCGAGCTGAACTGATAGAACATCATCAAACTGACCACGTGCTTCACCATCTAAGGATGAGCGCATAGCAACTGATGCTAAACACTTACCAGTTATGTTAGGTAGGTTAGCAAGGACTAGGTTGTCACGCTCTGGGATGAAGATTAAATCCTGATCCTTGTCGTGGTAGCGCACTACAGATAGGTTAGGTGAGCCTTGTCCGAAGTTATTACGTGGCAAAATCTGTGGTGCAAACTCTGGGTACTGTGCTGCAAGGGATTCTGCATCCATTACAACTACCTGAGATAGCGAAATGGTGCGACCAAAGCGGTCAATCTCAGGATAGACACCAAATGGGTTGAGCAAACGGATACGTGGAGAGTTAGTCTCGTAATCCATCTCAACAATTGCTGGCAACATACCGTAAGTATTGAACCAGTCTGCACCTTGGTACATCTGAATCTGTAGATCAGAGGCTGTAACAAAGTAATTGGCAATACGAGTACGGGTATCTGCAGCTTTACGCTGTGCATCTGAAACCATATTGACTGCAGCGCAGTTAAATGATGGCAGTGGTGCCATAACCTCTGCTAAGTCGCGGGCTGCAACGTCAACGAAGTTAGCAACGAGAGGCTTCGGATACTCTTCTGAGAACATAGAAGGGTAAACCTTGCTAATATCTCCTTGGCGTACCGAGAGCACGTCGCGCATACGCTGATCGCGCCCTGCGAATTTGGTCTGAAGGCGACCTACCTTCGCAATGACCTCTTTAGTTGTTAACACTGGGGTTCCTTATCCGTAAATCTTTCCGTATTTTTTCTCTAAGATCTTCTTCATAGCTGCATCTTGTGGAGTCATCTTCTCTGGCTTCTTAGTTGTCTTAGGCTTTGGCTTTACTGTTGGCTTGGCTGTTGTCTTAGCAACAGGCTTCTTCATATTCGCCATTAGCACTTACACGCTTTATCTGACTTACCGCACTTGCGACACTTTCCTGGCTTTCTTACTGGCATTGTATCTCCTTAGACGAAGTGTTGATTCTGTTGGTTTTGTGCGATGAGTTCATCTATATTGACAACTACTCGCTTACTGAGTTCTCCTCGTGAGAGGAATGGGTTTTTAAGATGGTGGGATGCGTACTTACCATAGTTAAGCATCTCTCTTGCGCGGATTTCACAGAACCAAAGTGCCATTACCATATCGGTCTTACCCTTAGTAGTAGGGGTCCAGGTAATTAACTGCTCGATTAGCGCCTTGACATTTTCTGTTTGATCGCTAGGAAGATGGATGAGATTGTCTCTATGATGCTTACCATCGTGCTGCTTCGTTCCAAACAGAGTGGACATACTGGCAACACCGAATCCTGCGTCCCACTTGTTGTTTCCTGTGTGGTGTTCACGTAAGATTACTCCTCGGGATGCTAAGTGTTGCTTGATCCCTTCGTCTTGCGTGAGGAAAGACTGGAACGCATTACGCTCAACAATCCACTCAGACGGGCCGTATAGGGAAGTCCAATTAAATATAAGGTCACGAATGTCGGCAGGAGACGGTCTAGAAATTTTAATAGCATCTACGATAAACCTTTTGTTAGTTGTGCGATCAATTGCATAACAGATAGCTGCAGTATCGCCAATCATCGCTGGGTCTAGCCCGCAGATAATAGAAAATCCTTGCAAGTCTCGCGGATGACCTGGGTGGCCTGCAACTAATGGGCCAGACTTTCGCATTCCATCGATAGAGCCACGAACACATACCGGGTCAAAGGCTGAGTTATCTGAGATATCCTGCTGCTGGTAAACCAACGCCCAGGTAGAAGCATCCATTGCTTGGCGTTCGTTGTATAAGTTTCTACCAGACCAACGAGGATAGAGTCCTTCTTCGTTCTTATCTGATTCTTCTTGTCCATCAAAGGGAGCATCTGAGAAGGGCCAAAGGGTTTCCCACTTATCAGGGTTCTCATCTGCTGTTAAAAGCGCAGGCATTGCAAGATATGTCCACGGAACTAATCCACCTGGGTATCTATCCTCTGAGCGAAGCTCGCGGTATAGATCAACGGATGCTACGCGGGTACCAATGATAATAAGTTTACCTGTAGGGTTAAGGCGAGAGCGCACATCCTGGGTAAGCCACTTGATCTGACGCTCAAAGTCGTTGGCGTTAGATAAGGTCACCGCGTCATCTACAATAATCATATCTGCACGCTTACCGTAGATCTGGCCTCCGATACCGACGGCTTCAATGTTCGGATCTTTTTCGCTAGATTCACGTAGCTCATCACCAAAGGTGACACGGGTAGCCTGCCACGAGGCAGACTTAGAGTTAAACCCTACGCCAGCAGCATAAGCGCTCTGGAGGTCTTCATACATAGGAT
>Ga0315909_10006962_pt1 | contig 12684 bp, 10 predicted proteins | sample LakEriMetagenome_11_FD_203527 | JGI IMG/M metagenome (GOLD analysis project Ga0315909, IMG submission 203527) | Freshwater fungal communities from buoy surface, Lake Erie, Ohio, United States - Buoy 2 MA125 | ecosystem: Environmental > Aquatic > Freshwater > Lake | place: USA: Lake Erie, Ohio...
TGGCTTTTTGTGCTTCGGGCACTTCAAGAACCATCAGATTGATTCCAGTTCGGCAAAGACCATCAGACCGTTGCTGGTTTGCAGGGTGCTGATGACGTGCACGGTCTGGGTGCTGCCGATGAGTGCAGAGGCTTGGTTGACCACAATCATAGTACCATCGCTGAGGTAGCCTACGGCTTGATGCTCCTCTTTGCCAGGGCGCACCAGTGCCAGTCGCATTTTTTCGCCGACCACGATGGAGGGCTTCAGCGCATCGGTGAGCTCGTGCAGGTTGAGAACCATCACGCCTTGCAGTCGCGCGATTTTCGCCAGTGTTTCGTCATTGGTGAGCAAGCGACCATCGAGCAGTCGTGCGATCTCGATCATGCGAGTGTGGTAGGGCGTGTCCTCGGACATTTTGCCCGCCTCATGGATCGCCATCTGCGTGCTGGCATCGCTGCGCATTTTCTCCATCACATCCACGCCGCGCTGCCCGCGCATGCGTTGGGCGAGGTTGTTGGAGGAGGCGAGGTTTTGCAGTTCCTGAAATACGAAGCTGGGCACGATCAAGCGCCCGCCGAGAAATCCGGCTCTCGCGATATTGATGACGCGGCTGTCCATGACGGCATCGGCATCGAGCACTACCGGACGGCCTTGTGACCCTTCCTGGCGGAAACGGACGAAGGGAATGATGAAGGCAAAATCATCGCGATTGCTGCGCAGGGCGATGGCGGCACCGAGAAAGCCGAGGCTGGCGTAGAGGGAAACGTTGATGGCGAGGCGCACGGCTTCCGCGCGTTCATTCATGATCAGGCGCCGTTCGATGCTTTCATCATCGGTGGGCTGTGGCGCGTTTTCCCGCACCATGTTGGCCACCAGCTCCGCGATGTCCACGCGGGTGATGAGCCAGGCGCAGAACAAGCCGACGCCGAGGCCAAAGGTGGCCGTGGAGAAACCGCGCAATGTGAAACCCTTCAGGGTGCTCTCGATCAGGATGAAAAATCCCGCAATCGTCAGACCTCCAACCAGTGCCAGCCAGAGCGGGAGACCATCCGAAAATGTCAGTGAGACCGCTACCGCCAGCAACTCGCAAATGAGAACATAGGTGAGCCGGGCGACGGTGACGGAGGCGGGTGTGTTCATGAAGTGATATGTGGATCCAGAAGCTCAGTCACTCGCGTTCAGTCCGCGTGTTGGTCCGCCGTGTTTTTCACCTCTTGCAGGGCCTGGATGAAATCGCCGAGGATTTCCGCCGGCACCATGATGGTGTCGCGATTGCCGCCCACATCTTCCGTGATCTTCACGACCATGCCGCGCGAGTTCTCCTTGAGATCGATGTAAAACGTTTTCCGGTCCGCTAAAATTTTTTCTGTGTGCAATAATCCGTTGTCCACGTAACCTCCTTGTGTGTTAGGAGATCACCCTAGCAAAGAGCCGTGTAGCGTCAATCAAAAAGCGCTCTAGAGAGGACTTTGCTTTCATCCCGCCTTGCGACGCAGCAGACGCTGGCTGAGGGCTACGAGGAAAAAGGTGGCAAGCAAGAGCAAGGTCGAGAGCGCATTGATGACGGGAAGCTCTTTGCTGTGGCGGATCATGCTGTTGATTTTCAGCGGCAAGGTATCAGCACCCGCGCCGCTAACGAAAAAAGTGACCACGAAGTCATCGATCGATAGCGTGAATGCCAGCAGTCCTCCCGCTACGATCCCGGGGGCGAGCAGCGGTAGCATCACGCGCAGGTTTGCTTGGAAGCGCGTGGCTCCGAGATCGCGGGCGGCATCGATCACTGAAAAATCAAAGTCCTGCAAACGCGCCTGGACGACCAGTGCGACGTAGCCGAGGCAGAAGGTGATGTGGGCGATGGTGACCGTGACCATGCTGAGAGGCACCTTCAGAGCGACGAAAAATGACAGCAAGGACATGCCGATCAGCACCTCTGGTAGTACTAGCGGGAGCGCCAGCAAGACACGGTGGGCGTTTTGCCAGCGACTGCGAAAACGATGCAAGGCAAATGCCGCGCTGGTGCCGAGAATCATCGCGAGCAGGCTGGCGAGGAAGGCGATGCCTAACGAATTCTGAAGCGCTCGCCACAGATCGGCGCGCTGGAAGAGTGCCTCATACCACTTCCACGTAAAGCCCTGCCATGCCGTCCCGTAGCGCGATTCATTGAAGGAATGCAGCACCAGCAGCGCGATGGGCAGATAGAAAAACAGCAGCACCACTGCGGTGATCAGCAAGGGCAGGCGGCTGGGTTTCATGCGAAGTCGTTAGGTGAGTTGCAGCAGGGCGCAGTAGGCGCCATCGGTGTGGTCGATGCAGGGCAGCACTTGTTTTTCTTTTACCAGCGTGAGCTCCGGGTGCTCCTTTAGCACATCGGCGATGAGTTTGGTATTTTCCTCGGGCTCGATGGAGCAGGTGGAATAGACCAAGCGACCGCCTTTTTTCAAGCAGGGCAGGGCGTTTTCCATGATGCGTTTTTGGATCACCGGCAGGTCCGAGAGATCCTTGGGTAGCAAGCGCCAGCGGGCATCGACGCGTCTGCGCAGCACGCCGGTGTTTGAGCAGGGAACGTCTAACAAAATCGCATCAAAGGTGTTGTGCCAGTCGGCAGGCGCGGGCTCGAGCCAGTCGTGCTGGGAAACTTTCGCGCAGGTCACGTGGAGGCGTTGCAAATTCTCTTCCAGACGCGGCAGGCGTTTTTCATTGGAATCGGTGGCGATGAGCGTGCCACGGTTTTCCATGGCGGCGGCGATGAGGGCCGCCTTGCCACCGGGGGCGGCGCAGGCATCGAGGATGGTCTCGCCGGGCTGGGGAGCCAGCATTTCCACACTGTGGCGGGTGGCGGGGTCCTGCATGTAGATAATGCCCTCGCGGATCAGCTTCATCGGCACGGGGCCCTCGACCTTGAAAAATCCCGGCACATCCGGCAGCGGATCTTCCAGCGGGCAGGGCTGATTGCTGAGCGGATTGTAGTGGGCGTAATTTTCCGCCGGTTCCTGATTCCACTCCATCAGTGCGATCGCTTGGTCGGCACCGTAGTGCTTGCGCCAGCGCTTGAAAAGCCAATCGGGATGCGAATGCAGCTCGGCCGGTGGCAGGTCGTTGAGCGTTTCTAACAACTTTGCCTTTTGTCCCACCGCACGACGCAGCACGGCATTGAGCAGACCGCGGATGTTGGCCTTTCCGGCTTCCACGGTTTCATTGACGGCGGCGTGATCGGCGATGTTGAGAATCAGCACCTGAAACAGGCCGATGCGTAGAAGATCGCGCGCATCCATGTCCAGCTTGCCACGGCGCATTTCGCTGATGAAATGATCGAGTACGCGGCGATGCCGCAGCACGCCGAAAAGGATGGCATTGAGCAATCCGCGATCAGAGGCGGAGAGTTGATAGCGCTGGGCGTGGCGTTCGACGAGAGTTTCCGCGTAATCATGCCCCTTGCCCCAGGCGTGAAGGGCGGCATGAGCGGCGCGGCGGATGTTGTGTTGTGCTGGCACAGGGGCAGACAATAGCAATCAAACGCATGTGTCAATCAGGAGTGAGTGGGCGTGCGAATGCCCATCGGGACTGTTTGCCACGAACCGTGCGTGGTTCCAGCTCACAAGCCCGTTCATTTTGGATCGAGATTTTCGAGCATTTGGGCATCGGCGGGGGTGGGCGAGGCAATGCCTTTTTCTGGCACGGCGATACCGGCGATCCATGTGATGGCATTGAGCACGATGCGGCGTTGTTGATCGTTTTGCCAATTTTTGTGGAAATGCCCGCCCGTGAAGCCGAAACCGCGACCGCTGCCTGCAGCTGCAGGACGCTCGAAGGCCCACATCACGTGTTGTTTTTCCTTGCGCTCCAAAACGGCGGCACGGACATGGGGATTTCCTGAATGGGGACCATCAGGACGGCTGAGAGTATCCGCCGGAGGCAGCGTGGAGAGGATGGGGGTCACTCCCTCCATGTCTTTGCGAAAACGCATGTGGTAGTACCATTCATCGCGCATCTGATAGTCCTGGATGCCGCGTGAGATTTCATGAACGGGCATGACAAAGGAAGCATCCCAGTGGGGATTGACGGACCAATTTGTTTCGAAATAACCGCCAATCGTATCGAGAAATGCATCGCCCGGTTCGCCCTTGGGCACTTCCACTGCATAATGAATGCAGCCGATGCCCACCCCTTTTTTCGCCATGGCGCGGAGGGTCGCGAGTTGGCGAATCCCGGGATGTCCGCCGCCGCCGTCCGAGTAGATCACGACAGCAGAGGCTCCATCGAACACCTGATTGTCGGCGGGCCAGCCCTGATCGACTACTACGGCTTCGACCGGTAAACCGCTTTTGTTCAAATGATCGGCCAGCAGCATGCAACCGGCGCGGTGTTCGTGCTGGCCTTTGCCGTGGCTCGGCTTACCAGCGACGAAGACGATCTTTTTTCTGACCGGTGCTTCCTCCGCCTTGCTGGTGGCGGGCGTATCGGTCATGAAACAAAGAGCTGCCCCTGCGGCCACGAGCGTGGGCGCCATCAGTCTGCGTGTAATCCAAGGATTCATGGAGTAACGATACGCGGTGGGCTGTGGCGGTCTTGCAGACGTATTATTTCAACGACATCAGGTAGGCGAAAAGGTCTTTGCGTTGTTGGTCGGTGAAGGAGGCTAACAGACCTTCGGGCATGAGGCTTTGGCGCAGGAATTGGGTGGAGACGATGTCCTTGCGTTCAATGCGTTTGTCGCCCGCGCCCATTTGCCTGACGACGATGGCGTCTTTGTCCTCGCTGACAAAAAAGGCATCGAGCAGGGAGCCGTCTTTAAGTGTGACGCGGAAAATCCGGTAACCGGGCTCGATCGCGGCATTGGGCGTGAGGATGTTGCGGACGATGGCTTCCGGTCCCATGGCGCCCACGCTGCTGAGGTTGGGGCCGATGTTGCCGCCTGTGTTTCCAAACTGATGACAAGCGCTGCACAGAGCGGCGAGGGCTTTGCCTGATTCCGCATTGCCACCGGCTTTGATGAGACTGAGATAGTGCTCGTACGTTGTGTCGAACTCAGTCGCTTGTTTAAGGCTCATCACGGGTGGCAGATCCAGCGTGCGGGTCAGTGTGGCGGCTTTGTTCGCCGCCCCCCAGCCTTGGTCATTGCTGCCGTTGTAGAGAAGCCCGGCATCGCCAGAGGGGAGACTGCGGTCGAAATGGTTGCGGATTTCGGCGGCGCTGCGTTCGCGATTCCAGATGCGGTATTCGGCAAACTGGCCATCGGTGCCGCCCTGTGGTGTGCTCCAGCCGATGAGAAATTTATTGATCGGATGATTTGCGGGCTTGGCGCTGGTGTTATCGAGTTCTCCATTGATATAAATCTTGAAGCGGCCAGCGGCGTCGCGGGTGGCGGCGACGTGGGTCCACAGATCGGCGATGATTTTTTTCTTCGCGATGAGGACATCGCCGCCGTGGGAGCCGCAATAGACGCGGAATAGTTCTCCGGCGAAGTTGAGATCGAGTTGGTCATTCGCGCCGCCGATGCTGTCGCGGTTATCGATGCCGGGACGGAGTTTGACCCAGGTCTCTACGGTGAAAGGACCGGGCAGTGAAATGGTGGTCGGGATCTGCGCTTGGTTCGTGCCATTGAGTTGGAGCACAGTGCGGAATTTTTCGCCGAGTTGCGTGAGCAGTTTTTGCCATTCCGTATCATTGCCGAGGACGGTTTGCAAGCGGTCGAGAGTGATGGAACTGAGGTCATCCGCCTTGAGCGATTGTTGCGCGAGGCAGGCGGCAACGACCGCAGACGCACCGCTTTTGTGGGAGACTAACACTTCCATGATGGGGGCACGAAATTGCGCGGGGATTTGTGCGAGGCCTGCGATGGTGGCGGTGCTGGCATCCTTCTCTCGTGATGAAGCGAGCGCCTTCAGAGTGCTGATGCGGACTCCTTGGTCGGCATGATTCAGGAGCGAGGTAAGCGGGATGGGATTGGCATTTTGCTGTGCGGCGAGTGCCTCGAGTGCCGCAATGCGGATGCCGGTCTCAGGCGAATCGAGTGCCAGTTGTTGCAAGCGCGCGGCGGTGTTTTTCAGGGCAAACGCGGCACTTAGTTCGATGGCGCGCGTGACATCTTGTGCTTTTCCTGCGAACAACTGATCCACCGTGGCACCGATGAGCGATTGAATTTGCTCAGGAGAAATGCGGCTTTTGTTTTTCAACAAGGCATCGACGATGGTCTTGCTGGTGGCGGGGTTTTCGATGGCGGCACGCAGGGATTGTTGAATTGCCGGTTGATTGATCGCTTGCACCAGACGTAAGACTTCTTCGTCATTGAGGCTGCGTTTCAGTTCGCTCACACGCTTGGCGATGATGGGCGCGCCATCGGCGGCGGGCAGGGCGAGTGCGGCGAGCAAAAAGCTTTCCACGGGGAGTTTCGCGGCGGTGTCCGATGCGAGGAACGGGGACAGTGCCGCGGCATGACGTTCGAGCAGCAAGCGCACGACGTAGCGCTCGAATTCGCGGTCGTAGGCTTCGCGCACGAGAATCATGCCTTTGCGTGTGCTTTGTCCTTGCGGGGCGGCGAGAGCGGTGAGTTCGAAGTCGAGCAGGGCGTGAAACAAGGCGTTTTTGTCGTCTGTTTTTCCGAGCCAATAACCAAGGCTGGTCAATGCCTCGCGGCGGACATTTTTATCGGGGTCCTTGCGCAATGCAAGGAGGACGGGGGAGAGTGTGGCTGTTTCTGCCAGCATGCGTGCGGTTTCACGGCGGAGATGGATGCTGGGCGAGGAAGCGGTTTTTTCGAGTTGCTCAAGGGTCGGCGTGTGAGCCATGAGTGCGGGCACCTGCGACAGGTCACTAGCGATCACCTTGCGGTCGGCGAGTGTTTGCGCGGCGATTTGCGTTTGCGCGAGCGAGGGTGATTTCAGGAGTTGTTGCAGTGCCGCGTTGTCGAGTTTGGTGAAGTCAGGCACTTCAAACATTTTTTGTTCGCTGTGTTTGATGCGCCAGATGCGGCCGCGCAGTTTGTCGCGATCAGGATGGGCGCGCGGCACTTCGTTGTGACTGATGATTTTGTTATACCAGTCGACAATGTACACGCATCCATCGGGGCCGAGTGTCATCGCAACCGGACGGAACCATGGGTCGTCGCAAGTGACAAAATCTCCCATTCTGTTGAACTGCCAGTCGGTGAGATTGTGTTCGGGCGATGGTTGGTCGCGCTGCATCGCAACCGCATTGATGCGGGATGTGATCGGATTGGCAACGAGCATGAGATTGCCATAAGGAGCGGGGTAGGCACCCGCGGCATCGGTGAGGCTAAGTCCGCTGAGGCCGGTGCCGCCGAAGCGTTGTTTGACAAACGTTCCGGGGAATTCCGGCGCGTAGCTTTTCCACTGTGCATTCGAGCAACCGGGGTAGTTGCCATATTCGTGAAAGGGCATGACGCCATAGCCGAAGTCGTTGGCTTCCTGGATGAAAGACTCGCCATTGCGATCCATCACAAAGCCCCAGATGTTGCAGGGGCCGTTCGAGGTGATTTCAAACTCACTGCCGTCAGGACGAAACCGAGCCATGCGGGTTTGGTCGAATTTGATGGCTTTTTCTTTCGGGTCCTGCGGGCGTTTGACATTGCTGTAGTTGAACGCACCTTGCGCGAACCAAATCCAACCACCGGGGGCGCGGGTGAACTGATGGGGGAACAGGTGCGAGTCCTGCACGCCGAAACCTTCGAGGATCACTTCGCTTTTGTCGGAGACACTATCGTTGTTCGTATCGGTCAGCAGGACGATGTTGCGGCCGTGCTGTGCGTAGCATTTCGAGCCATCGCCCCAGGGCAGGATGCCTAACGGAATGGCGAGACCATCAGCGAAAACGTGGTCGGGCTTGAGTCCCCCGGCGGGAAGTGCTTTGCCAAAAACGGCATCGCGGTTGTAGATGAGAATCTTGTCCTTGGCCTTGCTGGCGTAGAGGGCATCGGCGACGGCAGAGTTTTCATTCGCATCGACCGGATACTCCAGCGCGGTCTGTGTCCACATGCGTCCGCGTTGATCGAAATAGACGGAAATGAATTTTCCGGCGGGGATGGTGGGGTCTTCCGCGGCGACAAGCTCGATCTCGAATCCCGGAGGAAGATGAAAAGCGGCTTGTTGTTCTTGTGGAGTGCGCGGTTTGGCTTCGGCGATGGGAAGCATCTTCGGCTCCGCGGCACCTTGCAATTCAGGCGCGGCTGGTAGCTCCGTGAGAGTGATGTTTTTGAACTGCACGAGAAATTTCCCGCCACCGTGTGCCTGCAAGCCGATCAATCCGGATAGAGGAATGCTGGGATCGGCCTCGGTATAATCGAGTGCGGGAACGCCATTGATCCAACTGCGGATGCGCTTGCCCTCGCAGACGATGCGATAATCGTTCCAGTCCCAGTCTTTGGCCGCGGCTTTGATGGCGGCGGCATCGACCGGCTCGCCGATGACCTTGTTGCGCCGGGATTCATCGTAGAGTTTGCCCCACCATCCGATGCCCGCATCGACCTGATAGCCGCACATTTCTGAGTTGTTAGGCACTCGCGTACTGCGCAGTTGCAGGCCGGAGTTGATGAAGCCATCGCCTTTGGTCAGTTTGATTTGAAAGCGGAGATCAAAGTTCTGGTAGCTTTTTTTGGTGGAGAGAAAAGTATTGTAAGGTACTTTTTCCGTGAGCGATCCTCCGGTGATCATGCCATCCTGCACGCTCCACCATTTTTCCTCCCCCGCACGAATGTTCCACCCTTCGAGTGATGTTCCGTTGAAGAGTGGAGTTTGCGCCTTGGCGAGAGAAAGGAGTAAAAGAATGCAGAAAAGCGTTTTCATAAGAGTGAGAAGTGGAAATTACCAAGCGAAATCAAATACCACGAGCTGTTCCAAACGGGGCGCTACGATTTGCCGCACGCGTTCGTGCTCGGGGTGGGGGAGATATTCATCACGGCTTTGGGCCGTATCGAAAGTCATGAGGAAGCCGTGGGTGTAGCCATCATTCAGACCTTCCGAGCTTTGGTAGGGACCGTGCTCCATGGAGAGCAAGCCGGGGATCTGGCCGACCATGCCCATCATTTCGCGAAAGCATTCATCGATTTGTTCCTGGGTGATTTCAGCTTTGAATTGGAATACGCCGTAGTGTCGGATCATTTTTTTTAAGTGGTGAGTGTGGAGTGAGCAGTGATCAGTGGAAGAAGAGGAACGGGTCGCCTATCGCTTTTCCGTCAGTTCGATGTTTCGCAAGAGCTGTTTGGCGGCGGCTTTGGCAAAGACGGGGCTGTTGATGGTTTCTGTTAGGGTGATGAGAGGGACTTGGCAGTGCTGTTGGATGGCGTCGAAGAGTGCTTTGTCGGCAGCAGGATCGTAAAAGGCCTGGCCTTCGGCACTGATGATGCTGATCGCTTTGTTCGGGATCATCACGGTCACGGGTGCCCTGTAGGTGTTGGCTTTTTCTGCCAGGATTGTTCCGAGCTGCGCGCATTCCTCGGCACTGGTGCGCATGAGGGTGACTTGGGGATTGTGGATGTAGAAAGTCCGGCCATCGAATTTCGCGGGCACGGTTTCGCGCGCGCCGAAATTCACCATATCAAGGCAGCCAGGGGCGATGACGGCGGGGATGCCTGCCTTTGCCGCGGCATCGAGCCGGGTGGGCCCTGCGCTGAGCGTGCCTCCGACGAGTTCATCGGCCCACTCGGTGGTAGTGACATCCAGCACTCCACTGACCATGCCGCTGGCGATGAGGTCTTCCATGGCTTTGCCGCCGGTGCCGGTGGAGTGAAAGACGAGGACTTCATAGCCGGCATCTTCCAGTATTTTTTTTGCGTGATCGATGCACTCGGTGGTATTGCCGAACATGCTGGCGGCGATGATGGGCTTGCTCTCGCCGGTTTCCAGTGGCGCTTCCACCATTGCACAAATCGCAGCGGCGGCGCGGGTGAACACCATGCGCGAGACACGGTTGAGACCGGCGACATCGACGATGGCGGGCATCATCGCAATGTCCTTGGTACCGAGATAGTGCGCCGTATTGCCACTGGCGAGCGTGGATACCATCAGCTTGGGAAATCCGAGGGGCAGCGCGCGCATCGCGGCGGTGGCGAGTGCGGTGCCGCCTCCTCCTCCGAGGGAAATCACGCCATGGATTTTTCCCTCGCGTGCGAGTTTTTCTAACAATACGGGTGCGGCCTGGGACATGGCGACCACGCATTCGCCGCGGTCGTGTCGATCGAGCAAAGGCTGCAAGTCCATCCCTGCCGCCGCGGCGACTTCGAAACGGCTGATGTCGGGTGTGACGACAGGATCGCTGCCGGTGCCGAGATCAATGAGCAACACATCGAGGCCGCGTTTGCGGATTTCCGCGGCGACGAATGCATGTTCCAATCCCTTGGAGTCGAGTGTGCCGATGACTGCGATGGTGGACATGGTGTGCGATTAAAATTTGCGTTTGACCGGTATGGCTTTGAATTGTTTTGTCAGATCGACGAGAGAATTTTCCACGGCCATGCGTTCGAGACTGGAGGCGCCGACAAATCCCACGGCATCCGTGTGTTCGTTGATGTAGGCGGCATCCTCGGGCGTATTGATCGGTCCGCCGTGGCTGAGGAAAATGATGTCCTTGCGCACGGTCGAAGCGGCATCGATGATGGTTTGCGTGCGCTTGGCGGCTTCCGGCAGGGACATCGTGGCATCCACCACGCCGATCGAGCCGCCGACGGTAGTGCCGACGTGGGCGATGATGACATCGGCACCGGCTTCCGCCATGGCAATCGCTTCTTCCGGGGCATCGACATACACAATGCTAAAAAGATCCATGCGGCGGGCGAGGGCTACCATTTCAAATTCCTTTTTCACACTCATGCCCGTCTCTTCGAGGATCTGGCGGAACTTGCCATCGACGATGCAGTGGGTGGGAAAATTGTTTACGCCGCTGAAACCCATGTCCTTCACCTTGCCGAGCCAGTGCCACATGCGGCGGCGGGGATCGGTGGCATGCACGCCACAGATGACGGGAACTTCCTGCACGACGGGCAATACCTCAAACTCACCAATCTCCATCGCGATGGCATTGGCATCGCCATAAGACATCAGGCCTGCTGTGGAGCCGTGGCCCGACATGCGATAGCGGCCGGAGTTGTAAATGATGATCAAGTCCGCACCGCCTTTTTCAATGAACTTCGCACTGATGCCCGTGCCCGCGCCGGCGGCGATGATGGACTCGCCTTTGCCGAGGGTATCGTGCAGGCGTTCGAGCACTTCTGTTCGCGTGTAGGGATTTCCGATTCCGGTCCAAGGGTTAGGCATAGTGTGCGTATGTTACACAGCCTACGTGCGGAAACCATAAGACATTTCCACAACTGCATATCCAAAATCCACATCAACAAAGTTTTTTGACTTGTGGGAGAGGGCATGGCCTGTAGATTTTCTAAGACAGTGATGATGAAAGCACGGACTACGGAAATGCAGTCGGATCAAGATGAACAGGTATTTGGCGGTGCTTTGTATGAGGTCGTGCGCTCTGATACTTCTGATCCGCGTGAGTGGCTGCAAGAGGCTCCGGTGAGTCGGCTATTGAAAACACACCATATGGCACATGCGGGTGTGATGCATGCCAGCCATCCGTTTCGCGTGAGCCGCATCAATCCGAATGGTGCCTACATGATGGCCTGCATGGAAGGCCGGGGACAGGTTCTGGTCGATGGGCGTTGGGAATCGCTGGTGGCGGGGCAGGGGTGTTTGCTGCCGCCGTTTGTGATGAATCGTTTCCAATGCCTGCCGCGCGTGCCGTGGAAATTCTGTTGGGTGCGCTACGCGGAATCGCGCGAGACGCCTTCGTTCATTTCCTCCAGCACCCCGGTGATGGGAGCCTTTGCGCATGAGCCCTTGTTGCATGCGATCCTTGGTCTGCGCGCCGAGGCGGCGGAGCGTGATCATGCGCAGGCGCAGGAGGCTTGGGTGAATTTGCTGCACCAGTATGTGATGGGATTTGCTCAGCCGCAGCATCGTGATGAACGGATTGTGAAACTCTGGCAAGTGGTCGAGAAGAATCTCGCGCGGTCCTGGACGCTGGAGGAAATGGCCGCATTGGCGCATGTGAGTCATGAGCATTTGCGGCGTTTGTGTCGTCAGCACCTGGGGCGCAGTCCCTTGCAGCAATTGACCTTCCTGCGCATGCAGCGGGCGCAGCGCTTGTTGAGCACCACGAGCGACAAGATCGAAACGATCGCTCATGCCGTGGGCTATGAAAATGCATTTACCTTTTCCAATCGCTTCAAACAATGGGTCGGCTGGCGGCCGTCGGAACATCGGTGAGCATTATGGCCAGACTCCCGCTTCGATCAATTGTTTCCGCGCGGTGCCGGCCCAGTCGCGATTCGCGGCGGGGGAGGCGGGGGAAGGATGGAGGATTTTGCTGATCGTTCCGGTGAAGTCAGGCGCGGCAAGGCGCAGACGTTGCTCGGCATAGGCACCCACGCCGATGAGAAATCGCGGTTGCAACACCTCGATGACTTTGCGCAGGTGGGCGATGCAGGCTTCTTCGACAGGGCGAATTTCCGCAATAGGAATTTTGTCTGGCGTCACATTGGCGCCACTCGCTGTCATCCATACCAGGGGGCAGTAGTTCGCCACAAAATGATGCTGAAAAAAGTCAGAGGAATTCGGGAACTCCTCGGCGAAGAGTCCCCAGAGTCGTCTGCCGCTGACTTCCGATTTGGGACAAGCAAAGCCCGTGATGGGACGC
>Ga0315909_10006963_pt1 | contig 12684 bp, 16 predicted proteins | sample LakEriMetagenome_11_FD_203527 | JGI IMG/M metagenome (GOLD analysis project Ga0315909, IMG submission 203527) | Freshwater fungal communities from buoy surface, Lake Erie, Ohio, United States - Buoy 2 MA125 | ecosystem: Environmental > Aquatic > Freshwater > Lake | place: USA: Lake Erie, Ohio...
CATGAATCAGAGAATAATCTACCAAACAGATGATGGCGGTGTTGCCGTCATCGTACCCTCGCCCGAGGCCCTCACCCAGTACAGTATCGATGCAATCGCCAAGAAGGATGTTCCTGCCGGAAAGCCTTACAAGATCGTGAGCATCGCCGATGTTCCCTCGGATAGAACCTTCAGGTCAGCCTGGGAGGTTGATCCCGCAACCCTCACGGATGGTGTTGGTGCAGTTTCGAACGAGTTCTGATAGATAACAGGAAGGAAACAGAGAGATGATAAAGGTAAACCTCGATAAGGCAAAAGTTATCGCACACGAGAAGCGCAGGGCGGCACGTTCGGAGGAGTTCGCTCCCCTCGATGCAGAGCTCGCGAAGCAGATCCCAGGAACGAACACGGGAGCCATCGAGGCCGCCCGCCAGGCCATCCGCGATAAGTACGCGGTGGTGCAGAACTCCATCGATGCCGCGGGTGATGTAGCCGCCCTCGCCGGCATCGTTACCGCACTCTGATCCACAGCGAAGAGGAGTAACAACCTAGATGAGCACGATAAAAACGAACAAGATACAAACACTCGGTGGCTTCACCTACAACGTACCTGTCCAGGTTGTTACATCTTCTCTGGGAGCTGCAGACCTGGGTACAACCGATACAGCAACATCGGATAGAACGAACAACAATCCCGCCTGGGCGATCACAACAACAACCACAACCTGGACTGATACAACCAATCTTCAACTAACCATCACACCAAAGTTTTCCAACAGCATCATCAAGTTGGACCTAAACGTTTACATGGCTTGTGAAACTGCAAACCATGGGCCGGCAGTTAGGATAAAGAGAGGAAACAAGATAATTTGGCGGCCCACTCATGATGCTACCGGTCCATTTGGTACCGGATATAGTACGGCCAACTCTTTGCACGGTGTGCTATCGGCTGTTGCTTTCGATTCTCCAGCAACCACATCACCGGTTACTTATTCATTGCAGTACAGATCTTACAATGGAGGAACCTGTAGAATTTTCGCATATGGTGCAGCAGGAGCATACGGTTCATCGAATTACCTCATCGCAACGGAGATCGCACAATGATCATCAGCCTCATAGTAACAAATTACAACAGGTGCAACAATGCCAAGCATAGCTAAATTCGATGTGTGGAAGAACGGTGCAGGAACCAATTACAATGTGCCTATCCAGGTTGTTACTTCCTCAGTAGGTACTGACCTAGGTACAACCGCAACATCAACTTCTGACAGGACTGCATCAACAAATAATCCCGCCTGGGTAATAGCCACTTCTACTACTACCTGGACAAACACCAGCACCCTTTCACTTACTATATCTCCAAAATTTGCAAATAGCATTATTAGGCTGGATCTCAGCATATTCGCATATAGTTCAGGTAACTATTCATGCCCAGTAGGCGTTAGGATAATCAGGGGATCAACAATTGTCTGGAGACCTGCTTTCAATACATTAGGTCCTTATGGAATGGGATTTTTAAATAATTCTTTAGGTGCTTTTCAGCACCACATTACCGCTATTGATTCCCCTGCTACTACTTCTGCAATTACCTACTCTCTTCAGTACAGAACATATACGGGATCTCAGTGTCATCTTTTTGGCTATGGTTCTGCTTCTGACTGGGCCTCTTCAAACTACCTCATCGCAACGGAGATCGCACAATGAACAAGATATTCACGATAGCAGATGCACTCGAATCACTATGTCCCGGAACCCAGTGGAGCATTCAAGGAAACGATCCTGATCGCATCACCTGGCACACACAGCCTGCAACCACACCCACCCGGGAGGCACTGCTCGGTGAGGTTGCCCGCCTTCAGAGTGAGTATGATTCTCAGCTCTACGCCCGCCAACGTTCTCCCGAGTATCCACCACTCTCTGACCTCGCGGATGCACTCTACTGGCAGGCACAGGGCAACGGAGAGCCAATGGCACGTTACGTGGCGGCCTGTGCGGCCGTGAAGGCCAAGTACCCGAAACCCTGAATAGAAATGAGAGATGATCGATGGCTAGTTACGCGAAATTCGATGTGTGGCAGAACACTGCTGGTGTGAATAGGCAAACTGTTCTGCAGGTTGTTCAAACGGTAAAAACTGATACCTTCTCAACAACTAGCACAACTTGGACGGATATAACTGGCTTCAACGCAACGATCACTCCAAGTAGTACTACTAGTAAGATACTCGTTCAACTATCGTTGTGCTTTTTAGGAGATGCCAACACCCAAGGTTTCGCGAGGTTGATGAGAGATTCCACACCCATCGCAATTGGAGATGCGTATGGTTCCAGAACGAGGTTCACACTCAACAACTACCAACTTCAAATAAACCAAGTTCCAACAACAGGTGTGATGTTCGTGGATTCTCCTGCCACCACTTCTGCTGTCACGTACAAGGTTCAGTTACAGAACCAGAACACGGGTGCAAATGTTGTTTACGTGAACAGATCTCCCACGTGGACTGATGCCGCCACATCAGGAACGGGAGTTAGTACTCTTGTTTTAATGGAGATCGCACAATGATAGATAGAGCACTTATGAGCCTCCGCCCGGGAGCCCAGTGGGCCATGAACGGAGATGAGTACGAGGGAATCCACTGGATGGATGAACACCAAACACTTCCCACGAAGGCTGAGGTCCTCGCGGAGGTTGCCCGCCTCCGAGAGGAGGCATCCCGCACCGCATACAGGGAACTCCGTGCACGTGAGTATCCACCCATGGAGGATTACCTCGATGCAGTGGTGAAGGGTGATCAAGCTCAGATAAATGCGTACATAGCGGCCTGCGCGGCCGTGAAGGCCAAATACCCGAAACCATGATTTAAATTCAAACTAAGGATAACAAATGGCAAGTACAGCAAAATTCGATGTGTGGCAGGACACCACTGGTAAACAGTTTTACGGTGCACGGGCATGGGTCAAGTTCAACGGTGTTGGAACAGTAACGATCAACTCTAGCGCAAACGTATCCAGCGTTACTGACCTGGGTGTTGGTCAGTATGGTGTTAACTTCACCACCGCCATGCCTGACACGAATTACGTGATCAGCGGATCTCCTGGTAGTGATGGAAGAGGTTTCATTACTAATGTAACAAACACATCTCAGGCTTGGATTGGGGTGTTCACACCAGGAGCTCTCGGATATGGAGATTCAAATCCCATCTCTGTTGTGATTCACAGATAGCTAGAAAGAACAAAACATGCCTACAACGATATCGGGAACAACCATCACAACCACCGCAATCACGGGATCATCCATCAACCTAACAGGTGGAACACAGGGATTCATAACTCCCACATCGGGATCTGCGCCCTACTACGGAGCTCGAGCATTCGTGAATTTCAACGGTACTGGAACGGTTGCGATCAGATCTGCAGGTAATGTGAGTTCCATAACGGATCTTGGAACAGGAATCTACCTCGTGAACTTCACCACCGCAATGCCCGATACAAACTATACTCTCTTGGGAACATCTGAGCACGATGCCGGAACAAGCGTGGATTTCTTGGTGATCGATGGAGATGTTACGGTTTCATCTCCCTCAGCTTCTTCTGTCAGGATCAACATCATAACCTTCCAGGGAAGTGCGAGGGATTCACGGTTCTGTAACGTGGCGATCTTCCGTTGATGAACTAGATTTACAAAGAAAGAGTAGCAAATGGCAAGCATAGCGAAATTCGATACGTGGCAGGATTCCAGCAGCAGGGCATTCTACGGAGCTCGAGCCTGGGTTAACTTCAACGGCACAGGCGTTGTTGCGATAAAAGCTAGCTCGGGTGTGAGCAGTATTACGGATAACGGTGTTGGAAGCTACGTTGTTAATTTTACAACGGCAATGCCGGATACCAACTACACTCCCCTGGGATTCACCAAATGGGCCGGTGGTCCCTACATGGTGGGATGGAGCTCGTATTCAACAACAGGCCTAACGATAGGAACTGGAATACCGGCTGGAAACGGTGCAGATATAGAATCAATCAACCTCGCCTTCTTCCGTTGATCACAATTTGTGCAACCAGCACAATCTCCGTAACCCGTGGTGAATTCCTACAAATTCCTCCACGGGTTATCTCATTTCATTTCTTCCAATTAACCTAATGCCACGTGAGAAGGAAAAAATATTTTCATAATTTACCTCTCATTTATAAATACAGTTCCCGGGAGCCTTGTTACAATGAATCGGGCCCGCGGTGGAATCGCAACAAAATTGTTTAATACCTTCCACCTTGGTGTACATTATCCACAAAGCTTGAGATGAGAATCGATTCCCCGAACCTAGTTGGCACAACAACGATCACAGGATCAGCCGCGATCACAGGATCGCTCACACCCGGTCTCGATTCCTCCTACAACTTCGGATCCCTCTCGAAGAAGTGGAACAACATCTATGCGGCAGCCTTCTCTGGCTCCCTCACCCAACTCACCGATGGTTCTCCCTACCTCGTTGCGGGTGCCAACATCACACTCACCACCGGCTCCAATGGTGCGGTAACGATATCATCCACCTCCGTGGCGGGAACCCTCTTCGGAAGCGGTACTCCTAACTACCTCGCCCGATACTCCACGAGCTCCACCCTCACGGATTCGATAATCTATGATTCTGGAGCAATGATAGGTGTGGGTGCCACTCCCTCCGTGGAGCGGTTCCTCATCTCCGGTTCCTCTGCGGCAACCACCCTCAAGGTGCGTAACGGAAGCGGTGGAACGGTGTTCGATGTGCAGAACACCGCGGGAGATTCTCTCCTCTTCGTGAGCGGAAGCGGCAACATCGGCATCGGCACCACGGTATCATCCGATAAACTGGCAGTCAACGGATCAGTTTCGGTTTCGGGATCACTTCTACCCGGCATCGATGTTGCCTACTCCCTCGGCTCCGTATCGAAGCGATGGGCCAACATCTACACGGGTGACTTGCACCTGAAGAATGAGCGGGGTGACTGGACCATCATCGAGGAGGAGAGCTTCCTCACGATGCGCAACAACAAGACCGGAAAGCGGTACGTGATCAACATGACACCGATACCTGAACTTGATGAGGAACTCGGAAATTTCTCCACCGGACCCCGTCCATTTTGAGAGATCTTGAACGATCCACGTCAATTTCGTCAACAAATTTCCAAGTAACTTAATAATTAACGCAGGCCTCTTTCCCTAGGAGAAATGCATCATGGCGTTAGTTTTAAGTAGCATATCAGGCAGTATTCAGTCCAACTCTAGAGTTGGATTGACAGGTTCTATCATCATCGCGAACAGACCGGACAGCCTGTTCCCATCACTACCAAGTGATGCAACACTGTTCGTTTCAGGATCATCAAACACAGATTATGCAGTGTTCGGTGGATCCATCATCGGATCGGGCAGCCTTGCACTGAAGAACGCTTCGGGCGTGACTCAGTTCAACGCAGCCTCGACCGGCTTGACAGTGAGCGATTCGTCAGGCAACAGCAAGTTCTCGGTGGCTGCGGCCTCCGGTAACACATCTGTTGGCGGTACACTCACATCGACAGGCGTGATCACAGCAACGGGTGGCCTCAGCGGCTCGCTCACGAAGCTCACAGACGGTTCTTCGTACCTCGTGGCAGGTTCGAACATCGTTGTCACAACAGGATCGAACGGTGCGATCACAATCGCCGGAACGATGAACGCTTCAACCCTCGTTGCCGGAACTGACACACAGATCCAGTTCAACGACGGAGGCAGCTCATTCGGTGGCGATGCTGGTCTCACCTACAACAAGACCACAGACACCCTCAACGGTGTGACAGGTTCGTTCTTCGCTGTTAACACATCAGGAAACGCATCTGTTGGTGGCGGTCTCACAGTCACAGGAGCTTCAACACTCAACGGAAACGTCACGGTGGGAGATGCTTCAGCTGACACTGTCACGGTCAATGGTACCACAACCTTCGCAGGATCTGGTGTCACGACAACGTTCGCTGGAGATGTGGCTGTTAACGGCGGCGATGTTACATCGTCTGCAACAACCTTCAACCTCCTCAACAGCACAGTCACGACCCTCAACCTCGGCGGTGCAGCCACGGCGATTGAAATTGGTGCTGCAACAGGTACCACATCAATTAACAACGCACTCACAGTCGACGGTAACGTCACCCTCGGAAATGCATCAACAGACGCCCACACGGTGAACGGAGTTGCCACATTCAATCAGGGACTCAGCGGTTCGCACACCAAGCTCGCTGATGGAACAAGCGCGTTTATCGCAGGCGCCAACGTTTCTGTCACGACAGGTTCGAACGGTGCAGTTACAATAGCCAACACAGCGACAGGCGCCACATACGTTGCAGGATCTGACACACAGGTCCAGTTCAACGATGGTGGCACTTTCGGAGCTTCTGCAAACTACACCTTCAACAAGACCACAAACCTCTTGAAGGTCACCAACATCAGCGGTTCGATCACCAGCAGCAACGTCACAGCTGGTCAAGTCGTTCTCGCCGGTGCAGGCGGTGTTCTCAGCGGTTCGAACGGTCTCTTCTGGAACAACGCTTCTGGAAGCCTCGGCATCGGCACCACACAGCCAACAGGCAAGTTCGAAGTTGCAGGATCTTCTGGATCTCTCTTCGCGGTCACAGACAGCATGTCGGGATCACTCCTCTCTGTCAACAACGTCTCGGGACTCCCAATCCTCGAGGTCTTCTCTGACAACAGGCTCGTCGCCGGCGGATACAACACAAACGCATTCGTGGTCTCAGGGTCACGCGTTGCCGTTGGCACAACGCCAATTAACACAACCGAGCTTCTCGTTTCAGGCTCCTCGACGTCTTCTGACAAGGTCCTCCTCGTTAAGGCTGGCGTCGCAGGTCAGACGGGAGCACTCGTTGATGTTCAGAACAGCGCAGGTTCTTCAGTGTTCATCGTTTCGAACACAGGAATCAGCGGTTCGCTCACCAAGCTCGTTGACGGATCAAGCGCCTTCATAGCCGGCACAAACGTTACTGTCACAACCGGATCCAACGGCGCAGTCACAATCTCGGCCGCGATGAACGCCGGAGCTCTCGTCGGTGGTTCGGACACGCAGCTTCAGTTCAACGATGGCGGTTCGTTCGGTGGAGATTCAGGTCTCACCTACAACAAGACCACCGACACACTCACAGTTGCAGGCGACGTTGCAGTCAACGGAGGTGATATCACATCAACTGCTACATCCTTCAACCTCCTCAACAGCACTGTTACGACCCTAAACCTCGGTGGAGCTGCAACAGCTGTTGAGATCGGTGCCGCAACAGGCACAACATCGATCAACAACTCACTCACGGTTGACGGAAACGTTACACTCGGTGATGCATCTGCTGACACCGTCACGGTCAACGGAACAACAACGTTCGCTGGTGCAGCTGTTACTACAACGTTTGCCGGTGACGTGGCTGTTAACGGTGGCGATGTTACCTCTTCGGCAGCAACGTTCAACCTCCTCAACAGCACTGTTACGACCCTAAACCTCGGTGGAGCCGCAACAGCAATCGAGATCGGCGCCGCAACAGGTACGACATCTATCAACAATGCACTCACGGTTGATGGCAACACAACGCTCGGAAATGCGGCCACCGACACCCACACGGTGAACGGTGCAGCCACATTCAACCAGGGTCTCAGTGGTTCTCTCACGAAACTTTCAGATGGCAGCAGCTACCTCGTCGGTGGCAGCAACATCTCCATCGTGACAGGATCCAACGGAGCCATCACGATCAGCACGTCCGCTGACATCACATCTGTCACAGCTGGAAACGGACTCACAGGCGGTGGAAGCACAGGCGACCTCACGTTCACGGTGGACGACAGCAAGGTTGCAATGATCAGCGGATCAACCTTCACAGGTGCCGTCAAGTTCAACGCAGGCCTCTCGGGCTCGCTCACGAAACTTACCGACGGTTCCTCGGCCTTCCTCGCAGGTAACAACGTCACCATCACAACTGGTTCCAACGGCTCGATCACGATCGCAGCTTCAATGAACGCTTCGGCACTCGTCGCCGGAACGGACACACAGATCCAGTTCAATGACGGTGGAGCCTTCGGAGCCGACTCCGGACTCACCTACAACAAGACCACTGATACGCTCAACGGTGTCACAGGCTCGTTCTTCAGCCTCAGCACCTCGGGCAACTCCTCGGTGGGCGGAGCCCTCACGGTAACCGGTGCTTCTACACTTAACGGCAACGTTACTGTGGGTGATGCCGCTGCCGACACGGTCACTGTCAACGGAACTACAACCTTCGCTGGTGCTTCGGTCACCACAACCTTTGCTGGAAACACACAGGTTGGTGGAAACCTCGGAGTCACAGGCTCGGTTGGCCTCAACGGAAACGTTACTGTGGGTGATGCGGCCGCTGATACGGTCACCGTCAACGGAACAACAACCTTCGCAGGATCCGGTGTCACCACCACCTTCGCAGGCGATGTTGCAGTCAACGGCGGCGATGTTACCTCCTCGGCGACAACGTTCAACCTCCTCAACGCAACCGTCACAACCCTCAACATCGGTGGCGCAGCCACCGCGGTCGAGATCGGTGCTGCAACCGGTACCACATCGGTCAACAATGATCTCACGGTTGATGGTAACACAACCCTCGGTAATGCTACAACCGATACGGTAACCCTCACGGCGAGAGTGGCCTCGAACGTTCTACCTTCTGCAGATGTAACCTACAACCTCGGATCTTCAACGCTCCGCTGGGCAAACATCTACACCGGTGACTTGCATCTCAAGAACGAACGCGGTGACTATACCCTCATTGAGGAAGAGGACTTCCTCACCATCCGCTTCAACAAGACAGGCAAGCGCTACAAGTTCATGCTTGAGGCGGTTCCTGAGCTCGATGAGGCACTCGGAAACTTCTCATCAGGCCCCAAGGGCTGAGTGATGAGTGAGGTGGGAGCCCCGTGAGGGGGCTCCTCCTCTCCGAGATGAAAAACGGCACGGGTTGATACCGTGCCGTTTTTCTTTGTTTTTTCTCAGCGGCTTAGCAGCTTCGAACCAAACCGCTCACCATCCCGTAGTCCAACTGCGTACATCTCCTCGGCAACCTCAGCTCGAGGCACTGCGATGGTTGCTCCCTCAAAGAGTGATGAGGGTTGAGGGCGAACATCGGAACCGAATGACAGGGGCCATGCAGAGATGCGGAGGGTGGAGTGGTGTCTCGAGGGTTGGTTGCACAGTACACCCGCATCCATGTGAATCTTCAGTGCCTTCCTCCGGATCACATCGTTCATCAGTGGGATCGAGGTGGAGGCCCGCAGTGCATCTGCCATCGCTTCCTTTGTGGGGAAGGAATCGGCCATCACGTACTCGAGATTGAGAGGCCACAGGGAGAGCCGGGTGTAACAGATGGTGATCCGCCCGCTCTCATGGATGTTGTGTGGTGTGGTTCGCATCAACTCATCCACCGCGAGGGAAACTGTTCTCCGCGGATGCTCCCTTCGCACCATGTCACCGATTCGGAGGGCCTCCTCGAATCCTGCCCTACCACCCAATCCAGCGAGGAAGTGGATGGCAACACCCCCACCTGCCGATGCAGTGATCCAATCCACATTTCCCGGATCGATCACACCCATCTCTCCCAGCCGCTGGAGAACACCGTAGTACCAGAACAGCTTCCACCCACAACCGCTCAGAGAAACTCGTGAGAACATGATGTGGATAATTATAATCGATTTAACGGGATTATTCTAACGTACTGAAGTTGTTACACACCGTACCGTGAGCGTGTTTGCTGGAAGGCCTCACGTACCTGGGTGGCCGTGAAAGTTGTGGAGTTATACACGAGAACTTGGCCAATATCGCCTGCAAAGTAATCATAGGATCCGATGGAACTGTGGGAGTTGCGTGCTAGGTATGATGTGGCCGCACCACCCGTGGAGTAGTAGTGATAGTTGTAGAAACCACCGGTGGAAACCTGCGTACCGTTCACATAGAGCACCGCATTCCATCCCGAAGATGATGCTGTTGGGCCTGCCGTTTGGGTTGCCACCACGTGGTACCACTGCCCCGCTCCGAGGCTACCATAGGAAACGTAACCACCATTGCCCCATGTGGTGAGAGCGAGGGTGGAGCCCTGGAAACCCAGGGCAACCCCCAAACCTGCACCATCTCCCGTTGTTGCCACCCACCCAGCCCCGAGTATCCAACCGGTGGATGATGTGTTCGCCCTCCTGATCCAAGCGGATATCGTGAAACTCCTGCTCAACCCTAACTCTCCCAGGGCTCCATACTGGTTCGTTCCATTGAATGTGAGCGCAGAGGCACCCGTGGAGATGCGGGTGAAGGTGGGAGATCCACCCAATCCCGCGGAGTTACCACGGGAGGATAGATCGATCCACGTAGAACCGGTTCCTGGGTAGCTCTCTGGGAGAGTGCCATCGAGGAGGAGCGTGTACCCAGGAACCGGATTGAACTTCTTGCCGATCTGCATACCCATGTTCAGATACCGTACCTTCCTCGCAGAGCAGAGAAGTTTGATGCAACCTCACTTGCCGAGAGGGCTCTATTGTATATCATTGCGCACGATATCCTACCGTTCAAATACAAGGGTTGTGAATCTAGAATCCACCTACCCAACCGTATCACTCGCGATACAACGTTGGGAGTGATCGTTGTTGTTGTGGCTGCTGCTACCTCACTTCCGTTTACATACAACTTCGTGGTGGTGTTTGCTGCTCCTGGCGTTTTCGTTGCAACGAGGTAGTTCCATGTGTTCGGGGTGTACGCTCCACCTGCAGTTGTCATATCGTTACCACCGTTGAACCCCAAACTCCACGCGCGAGAGTGTGTGTAGAGGGTGATCGCAAGAGTATCACCAGCCACCAGCTGCCCACCGTAGCTGATCACAGTTTCGTAGTTAACACTCAGTGATGTTGTTGTTGGATACACCCATACCGCAAGAGTTGCCTCCGCGTTCCCCGAGAGGCCTGTGGGAGAAGCGTTCTCCGCATAGTTTGAGGATACAGGATTGAACGTGAAGTAACCGAGATTGTTGCTCGAAAAGGCCGGAGAACCGTAGAGAGTGCAGGAGTTTCCACTTCCCACGAGGTTGTTGAGGCTCGATCCACTTCCACTATAAGAGGCGGTGTTCGCGGGATCGAAGTAAGCAATGAGGCCGCTCGTGGCCACCTTTGGATTGTATATATGTGCCATGTTAAACTCCGTATCTGCTCCTAAAAGCACTGAAATTTTGTGCAACTTCTCCTGCGTTCAAACCTCTATTGTAGAGTTTCACCACGCTTATTTTGCCGTTTAACCAGAAGGGTGTGCTCATACCACCGATCGAGATTCCGTTTTGTCCCATGTTCGCATTTGTGATCGTTCCCTGCACCGTTTGTGATGTACCATTGATGTAGAGAGCATATGAAGAGGAACTTCTCGTTGCCACTATTTGGTACCACCTGTTCGTTGTTACACCGCTCCATGTGCTGTATACAGCTCCACCGCCTGAGTGTTTTCCGAGGAATAGAAGTCCGCTGTTGAGACCAAACCACCACTTATCTGCGGTTGATCCTCCAACGGGATCGTTCTGGAGGAAGGGGGTGGGAGCTGACCCAGCATTGATGGAGTTCATCCACACCCACGATTCTATCGTGAAATCCCCGGTACCGAACGAATAGCTCGCATCGTTGTATGTATAAACATACGTGTTGAGCCCTGCGAAGTTCATCGTTCCACCGTAATCCGTACTGAAGGTAGGTCCGTTCTGGTACGAGGATGTGTTACGCTTCACGAGATCGTACCAAAAAGTTCCGCTTCCGGGATGACTCTCCCTGTTCGCGGCATCGAGGTAAAGGACTAATCCGCTCTCTGAAATATCTGGTCCGCATGATGATGCCATGTTAAACTCCGTATCTGCCCCTCAGGGCGGTGAAATTAGAAGAGATTTCTCCTGCAGAGAGTGCCCTGTTGTACACGGCAACTTGAGAGATGCTGCAGTTCGCGTATCCTGCCGGTCCAGGAAAGCATCCGATTCCCACCGTGTTTGTTGCCTCGATGGAGAGACCACCCGAGAGCGCAGAGGATGCAACCTGAACACCATCGTAGTAAACTCTGTGTGTTGTGCCATCGTGGGTTGCACAGAGGTTGTGCCACCGCCCATCGTAGTAGTTTGTGGTGAAGAGGCTAGTCGCGGTTGTTGCAGATGCTCGAGCATAAGATCCCACTTGAGTTCCCTGGAGACTCACATCGAATCCGTTGTTGCCCAAGGAAATATTGTTCGAAAAACATACGAGGTATTTATTGGTTTGTTGCGTGGATGTTTTAAACCAGCAACTGATTGCCATGGATCCCGCTGTTGAGATGCCCGATGCGGTACCGTAATCGTTCACACCATCGAACACAACGGATCCGAGAGCATCCGACGAGAACGTAGGCCCATTCACAAGGGAAACGTTCCTGCTGTTACCGCTCAGATCGCTCCAAGCTGTTCCACTTCCTGGGTATGATGCCGGGTTTCCTGCATCGAGGTACATCACTAATCCACTCGTTACTAGTTTTGGGTTATAAGCTGTTGCCATCGTGATCACTAAATATAACAAATTTCCACACTTCGTGAGATTTATTTGCGAGTATTTACAAATTGTTGTGGGTGCATTAGATTATTGGAGCTTACCACACAACCCACAGGTGATCAGATGGATAACGAACTCGTAGAAAAGCAGAACAGGGC
>Ga0315909_10006967_pt1 | contig 12680 bp, 6 predicted proteins | sample LakEriMetagenome_11_FD_203527 | JGI IMG/M metagenome (GOLD analysis project Ga0315909, IMG submission 203527) | Freshwater fungal communities from buoy surface, Lake Erie, Ohio, United States - Buoy 2 MA125 | ecosystem: Environmental > Aquatic > Freshwater > Lake | place: USA: Lake Erie, Ohio...
CTGCGGGCTATCCGCACACAACGTCGGGTATTCAGGTAAACCGTTTCTGCGGATCAGGCTTGGAAGCATCGAACATCGCTGCGGCCAAAGTGAAGTCGGGCGAATGCGATCTGGCTGTCGGTGGCGGCATCGAATCGATGAGCCGCGTTCCCATGGGTTCGGACGGCGGCGCGTGGCCCATCGACCCGCGCTCGGCGATTGCCAATTATTTCATCCCGCAAGGCATTTCCGCAGACCTTATCGCCACCAAATATGGCTATAGCCGCGATGATGTCGACGCTTATGCGGTCGAAAGCCAAAAGCGGGCTGGCCGGGCATGGGCTGAAAAGCGTTTTGCGCGCTCCATCCTGCCGATCCGCGATGTCATTGGCGAAGTCGTCCTCGACCATGACGAATTGATGCGTCCGGAAACCGATATGCAGTCATTAGGCGCGTTGGCCCCTGCATTCCAGATGATGGGCACGATGATGCCCGGCTTTGATGACATTGCCATCATGCGCTATCCTGATGTCGAAAAGATCAACCATGTCCACCATGCCGGCAACAGCTCGGGCATCGTGGATGGTTCGGCCGCTGTGCTGATCGGCACTAAGGAAGCTGGCGAGAAATATGGCCTGAAGGCGCGTGCACGTATCGTATCGATGGCCTCCATCGGTTCGGAACCCGCCATCATGCTCACGGGCCCCGAATTTGCCGCGCAAAAGGCGCTGGCGCGCGCCGGAATGGACAAAGGCGACATTGATGTGTGGGAATTGAACGAAGCCTTTGCTTCGGTCGTTCTGCGCTTCATGGAAGCAATGAATGTCGACCATACAGACATCAACGTCAACGGTGGTGCCATTGCCATGGGACATCCGCTTGGCGCGACTGGTGCCATGATCCTCGGCACCGTGCTGGATGAACTGGAGCGTTCCGGCAAGTCGACTGCGCTCACCACGCTTTGCATTGGTGCCGGAATGGGCACTGCAACCATCATCGAACGCGTGAATTGATCGGGAACGAAAACATGACTTACACAACTTTCTCCGTCGATATCGACGCCGATGGCATTGCGCTTCTGACGATCGACCTTCCGGATGCATCCATGAACGTGTGGAATGGTGCATTGATCGAAGAGTTCGGCAAATGGGTCGATGATTTCACCACCAACGAAGCCGTAAAGGGCGCGGTCATTACATCGGGCAAGAAATCCGGCTTTCTCGCCGGTGCTGACTTGACCATGCTGGGCGGCGCAAAGGCAGGCAGCACCAAAGAAGCGTTCGACCAGGCTTTCGCTTTGAATGCGTTGCTGCGCAAAATGGAATCCGGCGGTCAATCCGCCAAGGACCTGAGCAGCGGCAAGGCGTCGGCAAAGCCAGTTGCCTGTGCGCTGAATGGTCTGGCACTGGGCGGCGGTTTGGAACTTGCGCTTGCGTGCCATTACCGCGTCGTTGCGGACAATTCAAAAATCCAGCTCGGCATGCCCGAAGTGATGGTTGGACTGTTGCCCGGTGGCGGCGGAACACAGCGGACGCCGCGCCTCATTGGCCTGCAGAACGCAGCGATGATGATTATTCAAGGCAAGTCGCTCGACCCGGCAACGGCGAAGGCACAAGGACTGGTACACGACGTGGCGCCGGCTGCGGATGTGATCGCCAATGCCAAGGCATGGGTAAAGGCCAATCCGAAGGCGACAGCGCCTTGGGACAAGAAGGATTTCAAATTCCCCGGCGGTGCAGGCGCGATGGACCCGCGTGCGGTTCAACTGTTCGTTGGTCTGAACGCGATGGCGCATAAGGAAAGCAAAGGCAATTTTGACGCCATCAAGGCCATTTTGTCGTGTCTGTATGAAGGTTCCATCCTGCCGTTCGACACGGCGCTGCGTGTGGAATCCAAATATTTCACGAAACTGCTTTCGGGCAGCCAAGCGAAGAATATGATCCGCACCTTGTTCATCAATAAACAGGCTGCTGAGAAGGGCGCTGGCCGCCCTGCAGGTGTACCTGCGGTTGAAATTAAAAAGGTTGGCGTATTGGGTGGTGGCCTGATGGGATCCGGGATCACGCACGTTACCGTCAAGGGCGGCATGGAGGTTGTCGTTCTCGACCGCAGCCTTGAAGATGCCAATAAGGCGGTCGACTATAGCCGCAAGATCATCGACAAGGCCGTCAGCCGTGGCAAGATGAGCAAGGAAGCGGGCGACGCGTTCATGGCGCGGATTACGCCGACGGACAATTATGACGACCTGAAAGATGTCGACCTCATCATCGAAGCCGTGTTTGAACGTCCTGATGTGAAGGCAGATGTCATTAAGAAGGCAGAAGCGGTGATTGGTACCGATGTTGTGTTCGCGTCGAATACGTCGACATTGCCGATTACGGGTCTTGCGAAGAATTCGTCACGTCCGGAACTGTTTGTCGGGCTGCACTTCTTCTCGCCGGTTGAAAAAATGCCCTTGCTGGAAATCATTCCCGGTGAACTGACGGGCGAGCGGGCTATGGCTGCGGCGTTTGATTATAACGCAAAGATCAAGAAGACCCCGATTGTCGTGAAGGATGTCCGAGGCTTCTTCACCAACCGCGTATTCCCGCCGTACATGGGGGAGGCGATGAAGCTAGTGACCGAAGGCGTAAAACCTGCGCTCATCGAAAATGCCGCCAAGTCGCTTGGTATGCCAATTGGCCCGCTGGCGTTGCTGGATGAAACCACATTGCAGCTTGGCTATGACGTGATGCAGTCGACCAAGAAGGAATTGGGCGACGCGTATCAACCAAGCGGCACCGAAGACTTCATGGAATTGATGGTCGTCAAATTGGGCCGTAAGGGCCGTCGTTTCGGCTCTGGCTTCTATGACTATGACGAAAAAGGTGAGCGCAAGACCTTGTGGCAGGGCATGGCGGAGCATTATCCGCTCGCTGAAGATCAGCCGTCGGTCGACGAAGTGAAACAGCGCCTGCTGTACATCCAGTTGATTGCAACAGCGCAATGCTTTGAAGAAGAGGTCGTGCGCGATCCTCAGAGTGCTGATCTGGGTGCCATCTTCGGTTGGGGCTTTGCGCCGTACACCGGTGGCCCGATGAGCTATATCGACACGGTTGGCCTGGAGAACTTCGTCCGCACCGCCGACAATTTGGCACAGCGATTTGGCAATCGTTTTGCGCCACCTAAAAGCTTCCGCGACATGGCGGACAAGGGCGAGACGCTGTATAAAGCTGCGGCATAAAAACCCGCAAGCAAGGCACAAAAAAGGGCGACCTCCGCGGAGGCCGCCCTTTTTGGTTGTGTCGTTGGTTTAGAACTTGGCGCGGACGGTCAGGCCGTACATGCGTGGCTCTTCAACGAAACCGATACGTGAACGGGTACCTGCACCACCGCGAAGCGGGGTGTTGGCGGTAACGCCGCGCGTGATTTCATTGTTCAGGTTGGTGCCCCAAAGTTCGAATGTGTAACGCTCATCCGGCGTGGTCAGGCCGATGCGCGCATTTACTTTGAAATAGGCGTCCTGATAATCCAAAGGAATTGGCAGGTTATTGGTATCCAAAGGAATGGTGCTCGTGCGGCGGCGATCCGAATAGTTCACGTTACCGTTTACCAACAATCCCCAGCCCGAGTCATTGAGTTGGCCATCATAAGTCAGGCCAACGACGCCCGCAAATTTAGGCGCATTGGTTAGGGATGAACCACACAGTCTCTGCGTTGAAGCCAGTGCCGCCAGCACTACGCCGTCGGCACAATCGCTAGGATAGCGAGAGTTTGCATATGTTGCCGAGACATTCGCCGAGATATTGTCGCTCAGCTTACCAAACAACTCCAGCTCAGCACCTGTTGACCGCGCCGAATTGACGTTGAAGGTCAGGAACTGGACGCCCGTGAATTCAAGCACCTGGAAGTCGCTCATTTTCATGTCGAAAAGAGCCAGGTTGGCTTTGATCGATCCGAACAAAGTTGCCTTAACGCCAACTTCGATTTGGTTTACCTTCTCCGATTTAAAGCTTGGATCAGCATAAACCGGTGCCACAACAGTACCCGTTGCTAAACCGGCAAGAATGGCTCCCGAGTTTTGCAAGGTTGCGGACTGTGGATCGAGGTTGAAGCCACCCGATTTGAAACCATGGCTGTAACCAGCGTAGAGCAACAGATCTTCGTTCGCTTTATATCCGAGCTGCGCCGTATAGGTGATCTCGTCGTCCTTGAACTCTTGCGACCATATACGCGGCAAGGGTAGCTTGGCACTGGCAAGGCCGCCGCCGATGGCTGCAGGCGCAGTCAGGGCAACCGACGTTGCAAACGGGAAGCAGTTGAGACCGATCATACCCGCACGAAGTGCGGCAGGTACGGCGCCGGTCAAAACACCATTCACGCTGGCTTGGCACGCACTGGCGCCTGCACCGGTCGTTCCAGCAAGCTGGTTGAACGATGCGTCCTTGGTTTCATTTACGTAACGGGCACCGAGCGTCAAGCTAAGCTTATCGGTGAAATTGACAACATTGTGCGTAAATATCGACCAACTTTTTGCGTCTTGCAGGAACCGGTTTTGGGCGTAGTTGCCATCGGCATTGACGGGAACGCCGGCATTGCCGAACGCCGTCAGTGCGAACAACGGGTTGACCCCTGCCGCATTGGCAAAGTTAAACGCGCTATTCGTCCGCTGGAAATCCGCATTGAGCGTCATCATCTGGTCAGCGCGGATTTTCTCGCTCGAGTAGAAACCACCAATCAACCAGTCGAGACCATCATTGAAAGCTGTGCCTTGCAGTCGCAATTCTTGTGTGAAGGTCTTGATTTGGTCACCCGATGGCAAAATGCCGGGGCGTGATGTTGGTGCGCCATTACCCACTGTGTAGGTGTTATTTGAGGTGAAGCCACCGACCGTTGTCGAGCTTGAATTGAACTTGCGATATGCAGTTACCGAGGTCAGCTTTGCAGCACCCAGGTCCCATTTCAGTTCGGCTGACGTGCCCCATTGCTTGGAGCCGTTCAGATATGGTCCGCCGTTGATCGATAGATTCTTTAGCGCGCTCATGCCGGACTGGTCTACGCCATCGCTGGCCAAACCATGGAAAGCGGAGAAAGGCGCAAGTTCGGTCTCACGAACAATAACTGCTTCGCAGCATTGTTCGTCGGTCTTGGCATAATCGGCCAACAGACGGATGCTGACATCGGCATTTGGTTCGATATAGAGCTGTCCGCGCAGCATGTAACGATCACGGTCATTGCTTTCGGCGCCTGTGGGGGATTTTAGATACCCGTCGCGTTTGCGCCATGTGCCTGAAAGCCGAACGCCAGCGACATCTTGCACAACTGGAAGGCTAACACCTCCCTGCAAGTTCATGAAATTATAATTGCCATAGCTGGCATTTACAAAACCTTCGGTGGTCGAAAGGCTAGGCCGCTTTGTGGAGACGTTCAATGCACCAGCCGACGTATTGCGGCCGAACAATGTACCCTGAGGGCCGCGCAGAATTTCAAGACGTTCGATGTCGACAAGGTCACCCAATGCTACACCAGGACGTGACTGATAGACACCGTCGATGAATACGCCGACCGAGCTTTCAAGGCCAGTGTTGTTGCCGGTGGTGCCGACGCCACGGATCTTGATCGAGGTGCCCTGTGTTTCGGTATTCGATGATTGAATGTTAAAGCTTGGCGAAATGGATGCCAGGTTCTTGATGTCGTTGACACCCTGACGCTCCAGCGCCTCTGGCGCGACCGCGGTCACGGCAAGCGGAATGTCTTGCACATCCATCGCGCGCAACGTTGCAGTCACGATAATGGGTTCATCACCGCTATCTTCTTCGACTTGGGCGGTTTGGGCGTAAGCCGCAGGCACTAACATCGCGCTGCAGATTGTGCTGCACAAAGCAGCCGTGATTACACGATTAAATCGACGCATTATACTCTCTCCTCCTATTCAACCGACACCCTTGTGGCATTTGCTGCTCACTTCGGGATACCAGTTTTGGCACACTCACCGTCTGGGTTGGACCGGCAAGTAAGCTCTCACTCAATTGCCATCCTATCGCTGAATTTTTACAAATCCAGCAATTTAATCGTGCAGTTGAAATATATACTTTACTGTGGCTTTTGTGCCCTGTGGCGCTAATTATGCGGTCTATGTTTGACCGTCCTACGATATTAGACGCGGCTTTTCTGCGGCGTGTCGCTGCCCATGACTTTCCCGCTCCGCGCTTAGAAAACGTGGCTGAAACAGCAGCGTCCCATCTGCTGGTGGATTTGTTCGACACGCAAATCATGAACCGTCACCTCGATCTTTGGGCGCGCCGGTCAAAGGGCAAGACCTTTTATTCCATTGGCAGTTCGGGGCATGAAGGCACTGCGGCGATGGCGGCGGCGACGCGCGCGACCGATATGGCATTTTTGCATTATCGCGATGGCGCGTTTTTGATTCAGCGCAAGAAACAGGCGGGCGGCCTGACGCCATTATATGACATGGCTTTGTCCTTCGCCGCGTCGGCAGATGATCCGATTTCCGGCGGCCGGCACAAGGTTTTGGGATGCGCGCACACTTTTGTCCCGCCGCAGACCAGCACCATTGCCTCGCATCTGCCCAAGGCCGTCGGCGCCGCGCATTCTTTGGGGCTGGCACGGCGCCTGCAACTCGATGACGCGGTCCTACCGCATGATTCTGTCATTTTATGTTCCTTTGGCGATGCATCGGCCAACCATTCCACATCGCAAGGCGCGTTCAACGCCGCCTGCTGGGCTGCCTATCAGCATTTGCCCATGCCCATCGTCTTCCTGTGTGAGGATAATGGCATCGGTATTTCGGTGCGGACGCCCGGTGGATGGATAAAGGCGAACTTCGCGCATCGTCCTGCATTGAAATATATTGCCTGCGACGGGGCAGACCTGAATGATGCTCTGCGTGGCTGCCACGAAGCCGTCGCATATGCGCGTGCGCGCCGCAGGCCCGTATTTCTGCATATGCAGACGGTGCGTCTCATGGGGCATGCGGGGGCCGATGTTGAATTGAGCTATGCACCGATTGCGCAGATCGAAGCCGCCGAAGCGCAAGATCCATTGCTGCACAGCGCGCGCATTTTGCATGAACAAGCGGGCATGTCGGGTGCGGAGATTGTTGCGCGCTACGAAGATATGCGCGCGCGGGTTGACCGCGTTGCCTTGGATTCGTTGGCAAAGCCGCGGCTTGTCACCGCGCAAGAGGTGATGGCGTCCATCCTGCCAGAGGAAGGCGTCAAGCCATCGCCGCCATTGCCCGATGCGGCCGCACGCGAGGCCCTTTTCGCCAAAGACGCACGCAACCTCTCTAAGCCGGTCACTTTGGCCAAGAGCATCAACTTCGCCTTGGCAGATATCATGCTGCAATATCCCAATGTCGCAGTGTTCGGCGAAGATGTCGCGCGCAAAGGCGGCGTCTATGGCGTGACACAGGGGCTGCAGGAAAAATTCGGCGCAGCGCGTGTGTTTGATACGTTGTTGGATGAACAGACCATCCTTGGGCTCGCCATCGGCATGGGGCATAATGGCTTTGTTCCCATCCCCGAAATCCAGTTTTTGGCCTATCTGCATAATGCAGAGGACCAGATCCGGGGTGAAGCGGCGACCTTGTCCTTCTTTTCAAACCGGCAATATCGCAACCCTATGGTCGTGCGTATCGCTGGCTTGCCCTATCAAAAGGGCTTTGGCGGGCATTTCCACAATGACAACAGCATCGCGGTCCTCACCGACATTCCCGGTATCATTGTCGCATGTCCATCCAACGCCGCTGACGCGCCCGCTATGCTGCGCGAATGCGTCCGGCTCGCGCATGAGGATGGCCGTGTTGTGATCTTCCTTGAACCCATCGCGCTGTATCACACAACGGACCTTCATGGCGCGGATGATGGCGCGTGGTCTGCGGAATATACAGCGCCGACGGAGGCGCATGACATTGGCTTTGGTGCGCTTACACAATTTGGTAACGGAACTGAACTTGCGATCATAACCTATGGAAATGGTTATTATTTATCGCGTCAGGCTGCGCCCGAATTGGAAGCGTTGGGCATAAAATTACGGATCATTGACCTGCGTTGGTTGCATCCGCTGAATGCGGACGCAATTGTGGCTGCGGTGGCCGATTGTTCGAATATCCTGATTGTGGATGAAAGCCGCCGATCGGGAAGCTTGAGTGAAAAGCTGATGACCATATTGACGGAGGCCGGTCGCGGAAACATTGTTAGCCGGATTACCGCCGAAGATTGCTTCATCCCTCTTGGGCCCGCGGCTGAGCTGGTGTTGCCAAGCAAACAATCGATCGTGGAAGCCGCCAAGGCAGCGGTCGCATGAAGAAGCGCACATTGGTCGTTTGCCCGGGACGCGGCACGTATAACGCGTCCGAGCTTGGATATCTGCAGAAGCACCATGCGGCGCGCGCGGACGTTGTCGGCATTGTCGATGCGGTCCGGGCGGAAAAGGGCCAAGCGGCGGTATCGGCGCTCGATAAAGCGGAGAAATACGCGCCATCGGTGCATATGACCGGCGATAATGCATCCCCGCTGATTTACGCATCTGCCCTTGCGGATTTCGCTGCGATTGATCGTGATAAATTTGATATTGTTGCGGTGACGGGCAATTCGATGGGCTGGTATCTCGCGCTTGCCTGTGCGGGTATCGTCGATCTGGCGGCGGGTGCGCGGCTTGTGAACAATATGGGCCTGTTGATGCATGAACATGGCACCGGCGGGCAAATCGTTTGGCCGATTGTCGGTGCTGATTGGAACATTGGCGAAGAAAAAGTGAACTTTGCGAATGCGTTAATAGATGAAGCGCAGAATATTTCTGATATAACGATATCAATGTCGATACGGCTCGGCGGGATGGTTGTCTTCGCAGGCGACGAAGCCGGGTTGAAATGGCTGGCCGAAAAACTGCCGAAGGACGACCGCTTCCCATTGCGGCTGATGCACCATGCGGCTTTCCATAGTCCGTTGCTGCAGCATATCGTGCCAATGGCGCGCGCGCAGAATCCTGTGACGGATTTCGGCTCCGGTAACATTCCGGCAATTGACGGGCAGGGCAAGATTTGGTCGCCGCATGCCTTTAGCCAAGACGCGATCTATGCCTACACGCTTGGCGCGCAATTAACCGAGACATATGATTTTAGCCGCGCGGTGCAGGTTGCCGCCGCAGAATTCGCGCCGGACGTGGTGATTGTTCTTGGGCCCGGAACCACCTTGGGCGCGCCGACTGCACAAGCGCTGATCGCATCTGGTTGGCGCAGCCTTTCGGGCAAAGCGGACTTTCAGACACGGCAACAGGACGAACCCATATTGATTTCCATGGGTATGGACGAACAGCGCGGCTGGGCATTACGTTAAACGTTGCATACGAATAAGCGCTAGACGCTTGTGCCCTTCAGGATAAAGGGGGACGCGATTGGTAAGGCGACCGACCGGTGCCTTGCATGGAGACGGACAGAATGAGCATGCACAGTTCTACCTTGCTGTTGTTTGGGGCCACGGGTGACCTTTCACGGCGAATGCTGCTGCCATCCTTATATGCGCTGCATGCCGATGGCCTGATTAATCCTGACCTGCGTATTTTCGGCACTGCGCGTAGCACGCTTACCGATGATGGCTTCCGCGATATGGCACGCGCGGCATTGTGCGAATTTCTGCCCGATGACCGCAAGGCGGAGGGCCTGATTGACGCATTTCTGCAAAGGCTGTCCTACGTCGCGCTGGATGCGTCCGATCCGCAAGGCTTTGCCGCATTGGCGGACAAGATTGGGGACATATCGGGCGGATTGTCGATTTTCCTCTCCACCGCGCCATCTTTGTTTGAGCCAACGATCAAGGGCCTGCACAATGCAGGTCTGTCTGGCGAAAATGTAAGGATCGGTCTTGAAAAGCCGTTGGGCAATGATTTGGCGTCATCGCAGCATATTAACGACGCAGTGAACGCGGTTTTCCCGGAAACACGCACGTTCCGCATCGACCATTATCTGGGCAAGGAAACGGTCCAGAACCTTATGGCGCTTCGTTTTGCCAACATGCTGTTTGAGCCGCTGTGGAATGCCAATGCCATTGAGCATGTGCAGATTACCGTAAGCGAGACCGTCGGGCTTGAGGGGCGGGCCGGATTTTATGACGATACCGGCGCGCTGCGGGACATGGTGCAAAACCATATGCTGCAATTGCTGGCGCTGACGGCAATGGAGCCACCGGCAAGTCTGGATGCGACGGCCATTCGCGATGAAAAGGTAAAGGTCCTGCGCGCGCTGCGTCCGGTGGTCGAAGGTGACGTCGTGACCGGGCAATATAATGACGGCGCGGTCAATGGCGAAGCAGTCAAAGGCTATGACGCGGACCTTGGCAAGCCATCCGACACCGAAACCTTTGTGGCGATTAAGGCCTATGTCGACAATTGGCGGTGGCAGGGCGTGCCGTTTTTCCTGCGCACGGGGAAACGTTTGCCCGAACGCCGCAGCGAAATCGTGATCCAGTTCAAACCCGTCCCCCACAATGTGTTCAAGGACCGTGGTGGGCGGCTGGAGGCAAATACGCTGGTTATCCGGTTACAGCCCGAGGAATATGTTCGGTTGTTGGTGATGGCGAAAGAACCCGGGCTGGATCGCGGCGGGGTCACCTTGCGCGAAGTGCCGCTTGATCTGTCGCTGACCGCCGCCTTTGCCGGATCGCGGCGGCGGATTGCCTATGAACGCCTGCTCCTCGACCTCATAGAAGGCGACCAGACGCTATTTGTCCGCCGAGATGAGGTTGAGGCCCAGTGGAGGTGGATCGATGCCATACGGGCGCTGTGGGACGCGACAGCGTTGAAGCCAAAGGGCTATGGTGCCGGCAGCTGGGGCCCCAGTGCCGCGATTGCCCTCACCGAACGTGACGGAGTGAGCTGGCATGAGTAAAATGCACGCAACCGTTGACGCGGTCACCGCGCGGATCATCGAACGGTCAAAGCCCGGACGTCAGGCCTATCTCGACCTCATCGCAAAGCAACGTGATGCAGGCGTTAACCGGCCCGCGTTAAGCTGCGGCAATTTGGCGCATGGCTTTGCCGCGAGCGGTGAGGACAAGCCTGCCATTCGCGGCGGCAAAGCGATGAACATCGGCATTGTCAGTGCCTATAACGACATGCTGTCGGCGCATCAGCCATATGGCCGCTACCCCGAGCAAATGAAGATATTCGCGCGCGAAGTTGGCGCGACGGCGCAGGTCGCAGGCGCGGTGCCCGCGATGTGCGATGGGGTGACGCAGGGTCAGGATTCGATGGAGCTGTCTTTGTTCAGCCGCGATGTCATTGCCATGGCAACCGCGGTTGGCCTGAGCCACGGGATGTTTGAAAGCGTCGCGATGTTGGGCATTTGTGACAAGATCGTCCCCGGCCTTCTGATCGGCGCGTTGCGCTTTGGCCATTTGCCGACCATCCTCGTGCCCGCAGGCCCAATGCCGTCGGGCCTTGCCAACAAAGAAAAACAGCGTGTCCGTCAGCTATATGCAGAGGGAAAGGTTGGCCGCGCCGAATTGCTTGAGGCGGAAGCCGCGTCCTATCATGGCGCTGGCACATGTACCTTTTACGGCACCGCCAATTCCAATCAGATGATGATGGAGGTCATGGGGCTGCATATCCCGGGTGCGGCGTTCATCAATCCGGGGAACAAGCTGCGCACTGAATTGACGCGGGCTGCCGTACATCGGTTGAGCGAAATTGGCTGGGACGGTGACGATTACCGGCCCCTGGGTTTGTGCGTCGACGAAAAAGCCATCGTCAACGCTTGCGTTGGTTTGCTGGCAACCGGCGGATCGACGAACCATGCGCTGCACATTCCGGCCATCGCACGCGCAGCAGGTATCATCATCGATTGGGAAGATTTGGATCAGCTGTCCGCTGTGGTTCCGTTAATCGCCCGCGTGTATCCCAATGGCTCGGGCGATGTGAACCATTTCCATGCCGCAGGCGGAATAGGCTATGTCATACGCGAACTGATAGACGCGGGGCTTCTCCACCGCGATATCATGACCGTCGCGGGACAGGATTTGGCTGATTATGGACGTGAACCAATGTTGGACGACGACAAACTTGCGTGGCGTGATGCACCTGCGGTGACCGCCGATGACACGATGCTGCGCCCGCCGTCCGCGCCGTTCAGCCCCGATGGTGGCATGCGACTGGTGACAGGCAACTTGGGTCGCGCGACGTTCAAGACCAGTGCGGTTGATCCAGCACGCTGGACCATCGAAGCACCGGTTCGGGTATTTCACGAACAAAATGATGTCCTTGCAGCGTTTAAGGCGGGCGAGCTTGATCGCGATGTCATTGTCGTCATCCGTTTTCAGGGGCCTGCCGCCAATGGCATGCCCGAACTCCACAAGCTGACGCCGCCATTGGGTGTGTTGCAGGATAAGGGCTTTAACGTCGCGCTCGTGACCGACGGGCGGATGTCGGGCGCATCGGGCAAAGTGCCCGCGGCGATCCACTTAAGTCCCGAGGCTGCACGTGGCGGAGCGATCGCGAAGCTTCAGGATGGCGATATCGTGCGCCTGTGTGCCACCAACGGTACATTGTCCGTGCTGGTCGACGACAGCGAGTGGGCCGGCCGCACGCCAGCCCCGACGCCCGTGGCGCAAATGGGAACTGGACGCGAGCTGTTTGCAATGATGCGCGCTACGGCCGATGAAGCGGAAAAGGGCGGGTCAGCCATGCTCGCGGCGGCAGGGCTATGA
>Ga0315909_10006968_pt1 | contig 12678 bp, 12 predicted proteins | sample LakEriMetagenome_11_FD_203527 | JGI IMG/M metagenome (GOLD analysis project Ga0315909, IMG submission 203527) | Freshwater fungal communities from buoy surface, Lake Erie, Ohio, United States - Buoy 2 MA125 | ecosystem: Environmental > Aquatic > Freshwater > Lake | place: USA: Lake Erie, Ohio...
CGGAAGGAGTCCCAATGAGTCCTACCCTTAGCCGAGTCCGCGCCGACGTCCCCAACGAAGAGCCACAGGAGCGCGGCCGCCTCATGAGCGTCTACGTGGCAGGTGCAACCGCCTACTGCGCCTGGGGATATCCCAGCGAGCGCCTGCTGATCACCGCCGCTCCGATGAGCGTAGAGATCGCCGATCTCATCAACAAGCTCGAGGCCCGCACTCCGGTCTTCTTAGAAGAGGCGGCTACCGAATCTGAAGAGATTGACTTCGCCGCCTCATTCGCGCGGCACCTGCCGCCAGGTACGCCGCGCCCACTGCGCCAAGAGCCGGCAACACCGCCATCGCTCCCGAAGGCGCTGATCGACATTCTCAAGAACCGCACGGCGAATCGCCGGAGGATCTCATGAGCGGCACGCTGCGCAAGGGCTCAACCTGCCCGAGTTGCACCCAGGCGAAGCTGGTGCCGATTGTCTACGGGCTACCTGGACCTGAGACGCGGCAAGATTTTGAGATGGGCCTCATCTCACTTGGCGGCTGCTGTGTCACCGACAACGATCCAGAACTCGAGTGCCTCCGCTGCGAGGCACGGTTCATACGCGATGGCGAGTTGGTGGTTGCGGATGAGCGATAGTCAACCGAACGATCGACAGCGCCTCATCGGTGGACTCCTCGGCGTGATCGTTGGCGATGCCATCGGTGTGCCGTGGGAGTTCCAGCCGGCGAACACGGCACCCCGGCCAACACCCGCCATTGGATTCCAAACATTCGATCAACCGCCGGGCACCTGGTCCGACGACGGATCCATGACCCTCGCACTCCTTGACTCGCTCCTTGAAGTTGGCTGGGATCTTGACGATCAGGGGCGGCGCTTCTTGGCCTGGTTCGACGATGCGCAGTACACGGCGACCGGCGTCTGCTTCGATTCGGGGATCGCCACTACGGCGGCACTCAATCGCATCCGCGCCGGTACGCCAGCGGCAGAAGCGGGGAGCGATGGCGAAGAGTCACAGTCCAATGGGGGTCTGATGCGCATCTTGCCCGTGGCGTTGATGGGGCGTGACCTCAGCGATGCCGAACTCGTGGCCCGCGCCGAGGAGGCAACCGCTGTCACGCACGCCCACCCGCGTGTCGTGGTCGCCTCGGCCATCTACGTGCTCGTTGCTCGGGCGCTGCTGCGGGGCGACGCACCTCGACGGGCCATAGATTGGGCGGTTACCACCCTCTCCGTGCTCTATGCGAGCGACCCAGAGAAGATGGCACTGATCGGCACCTGCCTCACGCACAAGTCTGGGCTGGGGCATGCCTACGTAGCCGATAGCCTGCTGAGCGCCCTTACGGCGCTGGAGCAGGGGAGCAGCTTCCGCGACGTGGTAGAACTCGCCATCTCGTACGGGCACGACACCGATACAACTGCAGCGATTGCTGGCGGACTCGCCGGGATTCAGTACGGTGCCGCCGCTATTCCTGAAGAGTGGATGGTGGCGATGCGCGCCGCACCTGGCTGGTTCATCGTTGACACACTCGCGCATCAGCTTGGTGATCGCGGGTAGCTAATCACCCGACGCCGTTAGTTGGCTGGGCCCGTCGAGACCCCCTTCGTTGGTGCATACGGCGTGCCAGGGCAGGCACCCCAAAGGCCGCGCTGCGCAGCTCGTGCAGCAAGAGCCTCGGACTCAAGACGCTCAGAAAATGCGCCGCGTGCACCCTTGTAGAAGTACGGCGCTGCGGCACCTCGGGTGACGAGCGAAAGATTCACGAGTTCAAGTGGGCTCCAGACCCACGCCAGCATGCGCCCGTAGGTATCCTCTTGGTCAAGGTTCGGATCTGTCACGGCGATCACCGGCGCCCCTTCCACCAGGAGGTCGGCCAACTCAAGTGAAGCGGTTGCCCCGTAGCACTCTTTCACGTCACCATCCTCGGGCGTATCAATCTGTACGAGGCGCACGGTAATGGTCTCATCAGTAAGCTCGCAGCTGTACCCACGAGAAATGCACATTTCAAACGTGTCTCCGTCAGTAATGCTGACAACGTATCCCTCAATGCTGATCGGCCCATCGAGGAGTTGGGTCCCATCCCAGTAGATTTCTGGAGAGATGAGAATCGGGTCGCGGCTGGCACTTGGCAACGGCTCGGCGCTCGGTGAGAGCTCCGCCACGCCGGAGGGGCTAGGGCTCGCAACAGCAGTGCTCGGTCGTGCCGATGGCGATGCAGTGGAACCAGCGCAGCCCACCAAGAGAAGTGCGCCAACGAGTAGGGCCACGTGCCTCATCAGAGCACCCCCTTCCCTACACCTAAATCGCGAGCGGATTTCACGGAAGTTCAGCATGCCCGAAGTCTCCTTCGCGCGCGGTCGGCTTAGCATGGCATATTGACATTTCACACGTCATATGTATAATCCCCCTATGAGTTCAAAGTCCACCCCCAAGCGCCCCCGCAAGAGCACAGCCCAGCCAGCTGCATCAGCAACTGTCGCTGAGCAGACGTATTCACTCAAAGAAGTCGCGGCACAGGTGGGCGTCGAGCTCCGCGTCTTGCGCTCGTGGATGGGGCACCCGTATCGCATCCTCCCAGGTTTCGGTCGTGGCTCTGGCACGCGCTATCCACAGGCATTCCTAGATCGAGCCAAGCTCGCCCAACGCCTGCGTGACGAGCATCTCCCACTCGCCGAGGTTGCGAACCGCCTTCGTGGAGTGCCCGATGAAGAACTTGAGCAACTGCTCAATGGGACTCCCGTCTCAAGCGACCGCGCTTCTAAGGGGAGTGCCGCCGACTACGCGGCCGCCGTGCTCAACAGCCGGGGCGTGACCGTGTCGATGTTTGCGCTGGCAAAGCCCATGAAGCAGCAGAGCCTGTTGTCCAAGGGTCCAACCCTCGCCCGTGCTTCGTGGGAGCGCATCCCCCTCTCCGACGCCATCGAGGTGCACGCTCGCCGCCCGATGACCCGCGAGGAGAATCGTCTGCTCGACGACCTATTAAAGGAGGCGGAGCGGATCTTTGGTCCCCAGCCCCGGGGCAACTCGTAAGGGGTTCGCCGCGTCGACCCCTCGTAGTGGAGCCGCGGCGGCGGGGCTGACCCCGTCATCTCATCAGATCAAAGGCCCCAGATGGGGCGTAGCAGGAGGGTCACTATGACCAGCAAGAAGTCCGGTGCCGCAGGCACCCTGTTCGAAATCGAGGGGGACCGTCTCCTCGCCCGCACCGCGGCGCACAGCTCGCGCTTTATCAAGCTCACGGTGGTAGCACCACCTGTTACGAGCAAGCGCGCACGCCCAGCTGTTCGCATCGGTTTTGTATTGGATCGCTCGGGCTCCATGCAGGGTGATCCAATCCGCAACGCCCGTAAGGCGATCCTTGACGGCATCGACATGCTCTCAGGGCGCGATGAATTTGCGGTCGTTTCGTTTGATAACCAGGTAGAGACCCATCTGCCGCTGACAGGGGTAACCGAGGGTCAGCGCGCTGCAAAGTTGGCGATCCCAACGATTGAGGCGCGAGGTAATACCAATCTTTGCGACGGCTTCCTCACGGGGGCCAAGGAGATTGGTGGCGGCGCTGGCGAAGACATCGTTCGCCGGGTGATTCTGATCTCTGACGGCCACGCCAATGCGGGCGTCACCGATTCAGCGACGCTGGCGCGTCACGCCTCCGAGCTGCGCGCGCGGGGCGTTAGCACCGCAACGCTCGGCATCGGCGATGGCTTCGACGAGGCCCTGATGTCGGCGATTGCGAATGGCGGTGGCGGACCGGCGCAATACGCGGGTGACCCTGACCAGATCGGCGCCGCGATCGCGGAGTGCATCGGTGAGGCGCTTGAGGTCACGCTGCGCGACGCACATGTGGTGATTACCGTGCCGGGTGCTGACATTGAGTTGCTCAGCGCTGGCGACGTGACGTCGCGCCGTGGAGAGCTGCGGGTGGCGCTTGGCGACTTGGCCGAGAGCCAGGAGCGCGAGGTCGTTCTGCGGGTCCGCCTGCCGCTGGGCAGCGAGGCGGAGCAGATTGGCCTTACCGCCGTGCTCACCGGGCGCGACGACGCGGGGAAGGTGCATCTGGAGCAGGAATACACCTGGACCTACGCAGGTTCAGCTGAGAACGACACACAGCCCCGTAACCGGGTAGTTGACCGGGTGGTCGCTCAGCTCTTCGCCGCCGAGGCTCGCGAGCGGGCAATTGCCCTTAACCGAGAGGGCGACTATGAGCGCGCCCAAGCGGTCATGGTGAAGGTTGCTCGCCGTATTGCGACGTATGCCGGGGATGATCGCGAGTTGGCAAAGCTGGTCACTGATCTCCTCCGCGAGGCGGAGCAGTGGAGCCATCCTGCACATGAGCGATTCCGTAAGGAATCATTTCACGTCGCCATGTACCAGATGCAGTCGCGAATGGTGGATGGATCAGCTCGAAAGCGTGATCGCCGCTAATTGGTAATCACTCTGGAATAAACAAGAGACCCCACACCTTGCGGTGCGGGGTCTCTTGTCGTTCTAATGAACGTCGCGTCTCGCGCGCAAGCGCGCGATGCGATTCGGCTTACTTGCCGAAGATGCTCCAGCCGGTCGAAGCGGCAGGAGTCGCAACAGCAGGCTTCGCAGCCTTCTTCGACTTCTTGGCCTTCTTCGCCTTAGGGGCTGCCTTCTTGGCGGCCTTCTTTGCGGTCTTCTTGGCAACCTTCTTCACTGCCTTCTTGGCGGCCTTTGGAGCAGCCTTCTTTGCAGCCTTCTTGGCAACCTTCTTCACCGTCTTCTTCGCGGCCTTCTTCTTGGCGGCAGGCTTCGCAGCCTTCACAGCCTTGACGGCTTTCTTCGCGACCTTCTTGACGGCCTTCTTCTTCGCCTTCTTAGGGGCGGTTGGAGCGGCGGCGGCGACGGCGGCAACTGCAGCCTTCTTCGCGACCTTCTTCTTCTTGGCAACTGCCATGTGTTTCACCTCATTAAACTCCCCAGGCGTTTGTCGCCCGGACGACCTATAGCGTGCCAGACTCGCGCGGATTTGTGAAGCGGTCGTCGCGCTCGGCAACTCGGTGGCGGCGTATCGGCGGCCAGCTTTTCGGCGGGGGGCGGTGCAGGGTTAGACGGCGGGGGCGGTCGGGGCGTCGGGTTGGCGCGGCGGCAGGTGGATCCCCGCCAACATGCAGCGGACCGAACCCCCTGATCGTTCGATGGTTGGGATGGCGATCGCCAGAACGCGGGCCGAGGTTTCAATGGCGGCGATCTGATCGGGGCGGAGGGCGGCGAGGGCCCGCGTCGAGAGGGTAAAAATGCGCCCGCGGCTCCCCGTCAGCTCCAGTCCGTTCCCCGCGAACTCGGCGACCTGCCCCCGATCGATCTCGATCACGTCGCGCCCGGTCTCACCCAGTCGAGCGGCAATTCGTGCTCGTTCTACGGGGTCGGGGATGTTGCCGAGGCCCGCCACCACGAAGTCGGTGGCAATGGAGAGCACCACATTCGTGTGGTAAATCGGCTGCCCCGCCTGGTCAATGGTGTCGAAGACCTCGGCGGTGTAGCCCATCGCCTCGCACCACTGATCAAGGACCGCCTCGTTGGCGCGCCCCGATCGTGCCATGTAGGCGATGCGGTGCACATGGTCGAGCACAAGGGCACCCGTCCCTTCTAGGTAGCGCCCCTCGAGCTCCACAGGGCTTAGGTCAAGGACCTGCGAAACGCCGTAGCGCTCGCGCAGCCCCTCCACCACGTCGCCGCGCCGTTCGCGCCGGCGGCTGGGGGTGGCCATCGGGTAGAGCACCACCCGGCCATCGTCATGGGTCGAGATCCAGTTGTTGGGGAAGACCGAGTCGGGGGTGTCGATCCCGTCACGGTCGTCGAACATCACCACGCCGACCCCCTCGCCGCGGAGGGCAGCCGCGACCACGGCAACCTCAATCAAGGCAGCGGCGGCAACCGATTGGCGCTCGGCAACGTCGGCAACACCCGCCGACTGGAAGGCGTTGTCGGCGGCGGTCTCAGGGTTTGGCTGGAAGGCACGGGGCCGGACCATGATGACCGCCGATGGGGCTTGCGATGGCGAGTGCAGCCATTTGGTCTTCGTTTCGTGCTGGCGCATGCCTCGCGTGATGAGGGAGCGCCGGATGGCGCGCACGGTGAACGTTGCCAGCGCGATTCCGGCGATGCGGAGCAGCACATCATGAATGTCCATGCGGAATGGTGGGGTAAGGCCAGCGAGGTTCGGGAACGCTTGAATGATTTCAATCCCAGCACTAGCGAACATCGCGAGCAGGATTGACGTTCGCCCTTGAAGAGGGAGGAGCAGGCTAAAGGCGAGTGCGAAGGCGGCGCCGATGACAAGTTGATCTGGTAGCCAAGTGGTGGTGAGGAGGTTTGGGTCGAACTGCACGATCGGGAGGAGTCGCACCGGATCGGGGGCAGAGATGGTGACGCGTTGATATTCGGCCTGCAAGAGGAGCGCGGTGAGCGTGATGCCAATCGTGGCTCCACCCATGATCACCATATGGACGAGCCTTGCCTGGCGTACGAAGATTTTTTGCGGCAGGACCTCGAGGGCGCCTAGGAACACGATGAGGGGGAGCAAGACCATCCAGACCGCGTAAGATTCCATAGCGTGCAAGGGTACGCGATGTGCGCGGCGTGCCTCGTGTTAGCCGACGCGCTCCCTGCGACCGAGCCGCCCAGCGGTGAGGGGAGCGATGCGCTCGGCCACGAGGTTCGCCACCTCACCGGTGCGCTCAAGGCGCCCCTCTATAAGGAGAAGTGATGCGCCGCGCACCGCATCGCGCATGCGCGGCCAGTCCTTGTGACGAATTGTCACGTTGGCGATACCGGTCTCATCTTCGATCGCCAAGAAGACGGTGCCGTGTGCGGTCGGTGGGCGTTGGCGACTCAGCAGCAGGCCGGCAATGCGGGCGTGCCCGGGCGGCTGGTGGCGCAGCGCTGCAACCGTCAACGTGCCCGTGGCGGTGAGGCGCTCGCGCCAGAGTTCAATCGGCTGCAGCTTCGGGTCGGCACCGACCAGGCCGTGCGCATCGCTCAGCGCCTCAATGGCGCTCACAGGGGTGAGCTCGCTCGGCGCCTCACCCACAGGGAGCGGGAGTGCCGCCCCCGCCTCGGCCGCCTGCCAGAGCAGGTCGCGACGCGGCACGCCGAAGGTGTCGCAGGCGCCGGCGCGAATCAGGCGCTCCAAGGCACTGAGCGGTAACGCGGTGCGCCGCGCGAAATCATCGAGGCTTGCAAACAGCCCGCCGCGCTCGCGCTCCGCCACCAACCGCGTTGCAGTGGCGCTGCCAACACCGCGCACCATGTTCAACCCAAGGCGCACTGCAACGGTGCGCGCGCGCTGCGATCCAGCAGCCGCACGTTCGGCATCGGTCGGCGTGACGATGAATGGATCAGCGGTGATCGGCTGCAGGTCGCCAACGAGCGGTTCAGTGGTCGCCTCCACCGCAGAGCGATTCACGCAGACGGGCTCCACGCAGACGCCGTGGCGGCGCGCGTCGTGAATGAGCGCCTCAACTGGGTAGAAGCCCATCGGCTGCGCGCGAATGAGCCCGGCCAGGTAGTGCGCCGGATAGTGCAGGCGCAACCAGGCGCTCTCGAAGGCGGTGCGCGCGAAGGCGGCGGCGTGCGACTTGGCGAAGCCGAACGAGGCGAAGGCGGCGACGCGCGTGAAGAGTTCGGCCGCATCGGCTTCGCCCATACCAACGGTGGCGATGGCGCCGTCGACGAAGCGCGTGCGCAGCAGCGCCATCTCGCGCTCCGATCGCGCCGAGCCCATGGCGCGGCGAAAGACATCCGAGGCGCCGGGGGTGAAGCCCGCCACCTCAATGGCGATGCGCATCACCTGCTCTTGGTACAGGATCACACCGAGCGTCTCGTCAAGAATCGGCGCGAGTGATTGATGGGGATAGGTGACGGCCTCTAGGCCCGAGAGGCGACGCAGATACGGGTGCACCGCATTCCCTTGAATTGGCCCGGGGCGAATGATGGCGACCTGCGCGACGAGATCGTCCATCTTCACGGGCTTGGTGCGCGGCAGCGACTGCTGCTGGGCGCGACTCTCGATCTGAAAGACGCCGATGGTGTCGGCGGCGCCAATGGCGCGCCAGACCTCGGGAGTCTCCTCGGGGAGGGCGTCGAGGTTGGGGCGAGCGCCCAGATCACGTTCGATCAGGTCGAGCGCATCAGTAATGGCGGTGAGGATGCCGAGGCCGAGCAGGTCGAGCTTTACGAGCTTCAGCGCCTCAATATCGTGCTTGTCGAACTGCAGCACGGCACGCTGCCCATCACTAGAGCGCTCCACAGGGGCGAGCTCGTCGAGCGGCTCGGCGGTGGCGACCACGCCCCCCGGGTGCAGCGAGCGGTGGCGGGGGAGCCCATCGATCTCGGCACAGAGGCGCAGCCAGCGACTCCAGGCACCCTCGCCGCTGCCAGGGGCAAGGAGGCGACCCCACCGCGCATCCGCGGCAAGGTCGAGGCCGATCTGCGCCGGGTCGCCCGTCTCTAACCGACGCGCCGCCTCGTCGACCAGCTCCTGCGGCAGGCCGAGCGCTAACCCCACGTCGCGCGCCGCCGATCGCGCGCGATAGGTAATGAAGGTGCAGACCATCGCCACGTGTCGCGGCCCGAATCGATCGAGCACCGCATCGATCACCTCGTCACGTCGGTCCGAAGCGAAGTCCACATCAACATCGGGATACGACTCACGACCCTCGTTGAGGAATCGCTCGAAGATCAGGTTGTACCGAATCGGGTCGACGCGCGTAATGCCGAGCAGATACGCAATCACCGAATCACCGGCGCTGCCGCGACCCTGCGCCGCAATGCCGTTGCGATGCGCGCCGCGCACGATGTCGGCGCAGAGCAGAAAGAATTCGGCGAGCCCGGTGCGCTCAATCGCCGCAAGCTCGCTCGCAATGCGGCGCGACAACTCATCACCACCCTCGGGGTAGCGGCCGGGAACCCCCGCCCACACCTGTCGTGCTAACTCCTGGTCGGCACTCACCCCCGCGGGAAGATCGATGCCCGCAAAGCGCACCCGCGCAAAGTCGAGGTGCAGATCTGCTCGCGCAGCAATCTCACACGTTCGTGCAACTGCCGCACCCCACGACGGCTGCATCGCCAACACCTCAACACCAGAGCGCAGGTGTGCATCGGCGGCGGCGAAGCGCAGCGGGCCGAGTCGTTCAATGGCAACACCGTGCCGAATGGCGGTGACGGTGTCGAGTAGCTCGCGCTCGCTCGCCGCAGCACAACGCGGCGCGGCACTCGCCAACAGTGGCAACCCACACGTGTTCGCGAGATCAATCGTCTCGGCGAGCAGCCAGGCACCGCCAGGAAGCTGCTGATCGACGAGTTGCAGGTGCAGCGATCCACCGAAGGCGGCGAGTCGCTCGGCGGCGGCGCGCGCGCCGGCACGGTCGCCCGTGGCGAGGCGCCGGCTGATCTCGCTCTCAACAAAGGGAGAGACCACCAGCAGCGACCCTGGCCGCTCCAAACAGTGCTCTTCAAGGAGCGCGTGGGTGAGGCGCGTCACCCCTTTACTGGCGGCGAGGTTGGAGCGGCTCAGCAGGCGCGCCAGGGAGCGATACCCCGCCTCGTTCGTGGCGAGCAGCGCCAGGCGCGGACCGAGCTCGGCATCCGCCACCCCGCGCCGTTCGGCGTGTGGCACCAGTTCAGTAAGAAGGCGCCGCTGGCGCTCGGGGAGTGGCCGATCGGGGCGCCCATCGACCGCGGCAGACTCAGCAGCAGAACCAGCACCAGAACCAGCAGCACCAGCACGTGGCAACGGCAGCACCACGCCATCGCGGTCGGGCACCGCTGGGTCAGCCATCTCAAACTCCACGCCGAGCAGCGCCGGCAGCGACGCCGCTTCGGCGGCGCGCACGAAGCGCACCGCGCCAGAGAGTGAGCCCTCATCAACAAGGGCGAGTCCGCTCAGCCCGAGCGCAACCCCTTGCGCCACCAACCCCTCGGGCGTGGCGGTCGCGCGCAAAAAGCTAAAGGCCGAACGCGCATGCAGTTCGGCAAACGGCACCAGCGGAATCGGACGCGGCACATCAGTCAAAGATGCGCTCAAGGAACCAGTCACCGGTGAAGAGATCTTGGAAGATCAGCACCAACCAGGTCGACCCCACAACTTTCACATACGCGCGATCAATAGGCGTCGCTAACCAGCGCTCACTGACCCGCCACTCCTCTACAACCGAGACGTGATCAAAGTGTCGATCAAGGCGAACGATCCGTGGACGTCCGGAACTATCAAGCGTCACATCAATGCGCTTCGGTGGACGCAGCACGCGCGTCACTCCTGCACCTCGGGGTGCGCGCGGCGCCAGGTGACACGACGTTCGCTGCGCGCATCGTCGCCATCCACCACGTCGCCCTGCATCACGCGGTCGGCGCCAAAGCGCACGGCGATCGCGGCGGTGCTCCAGGCGAGTCGATCCACGCGCGGCGAGCGCGCGCCAAGGAGCGTGAGTTGATCGCCCGTGGCGGGGAGCACCCCGTCAAAGCGCAGTTGGGCGCTCACCACGCCGTCGTCACCGAGACCGCTCAGCAACGCGCGCTCCAGTGATGCGAGCAAGAGGCGTTCGATCTGGGTACGGTCGGCGCTCGGTACGGGGAGTCGCGCTACGGCGCGCACCGGGGCGGAGCGCTCGCGCGCCAGGTGGAGTCGCGCGATGCCCACGGCCGCACCGTCGCGCCGCACGCGCACCAGCAGCTCGTCGAGCAGCCGCCGCAACGGGAAGCGGAACTCCTCGAGCGAGGTGAGGGGCATCTCGAACGAGGCGCGTGCGAGCAGGCGCCGCGGCAGCGGCGCAGGGGCGATCGCCTGCACATCGAAGCCGCGGGCGAGCGTGAGGAGGGCACCCGCAATGGGGCCGACGCGAGCGGCAAGGGCCGCACCTTGCGTGCGGGCGAGCGCCCCCACGGTGCGGAGGCCGAGCAGGGCACAGCGCTCCAGGGCGTCACTCATGCTCTCCGTTGCGTACTCGGTCGCCCCCAGGGCCAGCGCATCCACGGGGTAGCTGGCCAACCGCTCGGCCTCTTCGCCGGGCGGCACCAGCTGCACCTCGCCGTCACCACCACGCGCCAGCAGCACCGCAAGTAGGCGACTGCTCGACACCGCGGCGCTCGGTCGCTCGCGCAGATGCACACCAACGGCGCGCAGGGCAATCGCCGCAATGTCGCGCTCGCTCCCACTGCGCGCTTGTAGTCCGTCGATGCCGATCTCAATCAGTCCGTAGGAATCACTCCCAGCAACAAGTGGCGAGAGGCGACCGAGCGCATGCCGCGCACTGCGCAACCGCACCACGCGGTCGTCACCAGCACCACCAGCAGCGCGGCTCAGTGTTGGCCAGTAGAGCGCAAGGGTGCGCATGCCACCTCCTCAATCGGTAGGCGACCAATGCGCAGGTCGGCGCGCGCGCCGCGACCCTCATACACATCAACAACGCCACTTGCGCCAGTGCGCGGCCCAGCCGCCATCGTCAACAACAGCCGACGACCAATCACATCGCCACCAACGCGCAACCACGAAACGACCGCACACGAGACTGCGGCATCGGCATGCACGGGCACCACATCATCAAGCAGCAAGAGCAGCGAGGTTCCGGCGCGACGAGCGCGCGCGGCGAGTCGCTCGAGTGCATCACTGCGCACCGCAGTGCTGCGCACCAGTGAAAGGTCGAGCACCAGTAAATCCGCAGCATCGGCGGCCAAGAGGGCACCGGCCATCTCCAGTGCTTCGCCCGTATGCAAAGGAACCAGAATCGGCAGATCGCGCAACGCAACGCCGCGCGTTGCCGCTTCGAGCGGATCAAAGCTGCGCGCCGCATCGATCCATGCCGCGGCACCACCCGCCGCCTGCGTTGCTGCCAACGCGCGCAACGCCAACGTGGTGCGCCCCGCGCCGAAGCCGCCGCGCAACAGGGTGAGACCGTCGGGGAGGCCGCGCCGACCGAGCAGCGCATCGAGTGCCGCCATCCCCGTGCCGCGCACCGGCGCCACTCGCAAGCCGGCATCGCCGACCTCCACCCCCCGCCGAATGATCCCCGCACCCCAGCGCTGCTGGAGGCGGGTCACAGCCTCGATTCGTGCGGCAGACTCAGCCATAGGACGGCGGAGTATAGAACATCTGTTCTATGCCGTACGGGTGCCGTTCCCCCCTCGAAAGGCCCCCAACACCGGGGGTCGCGCGACCCTAGTCGGCGCGCTCCTCGCTCGAATCCACCGCCCCATCGGGCCAGGCGGCGATGCAGACCTTGTTGCCGGAACGGTCCGCCAGAATCCAGTAAGACGGCGCATGCGACGCATCCACGATCACGCCCCCCGCCGCCACCGCCGTGGCGAATCGCACCTCCGCCTGTTCGCGCGGCACCGAGACGTCGATGTGCATGGCGTGGCGCAGCGGCTTCGCCTCATCAAGATCTTGCATCCAGACGGTGGAGCTGTTGCCGAGCGGATCGATCGCGTTGTCACTCTGCATCGGCGCATAGCCAAGCACCGCACGCCAGAAGGGAAGGTCAATCGCGTCGGGCTTTGCCGAGATCGCAACCTGCACCTCGTTCGCCGCACTCCGGTCAGCCACGGCACCGTGTGCCTTCGCCACCACAGAAACCGCACGCGCAAGCTCAATGTGTGGCTCCTCAATGACCAACTGGTCACGCGTCAGCCGCACCGTCACGCGATCAGAGAGCAGGTTGATCTGCGCGTGGGT